>Ga0272441_10016140_pt1 | contig 10365 bp, 9 predicted proteins | sample SSMProp6N_FD_193582 | JGI IMG/M metagenome (GOLD analysis project Ga0272441, IMG submission 193582) | Marine sediment archaeal communities from Little Sippewissett salt marsh, Falmouth, MA, United States - SSM-Prop-6N | ecosystem: Environmental > Aquatic > Marine > Wetlands > Sediment ... | reverse complement strand
GGTCTACATCTCCTGCCTTCACCAGCTGCCAGTATAACCGCTTTCAATTCATCACAGCCGAACGATCTTATGAGTGAGAATTATCAGGGAACTAAGGTTTATACTTTTTCAGTGAGACGAAGTCGGAGGCGAGTCAAAGCCGGAATAATTCCTTAAAAAACTCCATCTCTCGGCGGTCGAATCCGCCTAGAAGAAATAGGATAAATAGATATACACCTGCACAGATTCCAACTGTAGCAAAAACCTCACAAATGCCAATTGGATCCAAAAGTAAGATCAACACAGACATTACCACCGAGGCCATGAGACTTTTCGATATGAATCGAATATCAATGTTGAAAGGCAGGTATTTTCGAGAATATCGGGCCATCATCATAAAAGCGATTAAAAATGCCAACAACGTGGTGATTGCTGCACCTAAGATTCCTATTAGTGGAACAAAAATCAGATTTAATCCTATATTAACAACTGCAGCCATTGCCCAAGTCAATCCTATGAGATTCGTCTTTTTTTGGATGATTATGACGTGCGAAAATATGGTGATGGATCCCGCTAGCAAAGCGCTGGAGGCTACGAAGGGGGTCACCAAGTAACCAGTGGATGCAATTTCCGAGGTGGATAATATTGTTAATAAGGGCTTGGATAGGAGGGATAAACCAAACGTAGATGGAATGGCTAATGCCAGAAAATATTTCATTGAATTGCTTAATACCGACTCCACATCAGGAACCCTGCCCTCATCGTAGTACTTTGACAAAGCGGCTGGCAAAAAAAGTTGCATTGGGGCAGAGAACATAGTAATGATGTTTCCCAATACATATGCTGGTTGGTAGTAACCGACGAAGGCACTTCCCAAAAAAATACCTATGATGTAACGATCGCTTGAACTCGTCACCCACCAAGATAAATTTCCAGGAAGTGTAGGGAGTCCGAAGGCGAAATATTCACGTAATTTATTGAATTTTGGAATTTTGAAGCCGATCTCATAAACCACCAAAAAAGTCATTACTAAAAAAGATACGGCCGTAGAAATTAGAAGACCAATCATCGCCCCAAAAATATCATATCCAGAAACGACAAAAAATCCTACTAAAGCCACGTTTAAATACGTTTTTGCAACCTGAAACAAAGAATATCTTTTGATCTGGTGCATTGTCCTGAAAAACGTGAGGACATTCGTATTGAGGCATTCTAATAAAATTATTATGGGCAACATCCTAGACACGAACAGATTGTTATTAAATAAAATTCCTGCAATTTGATCCGATAATAAGAGGAAACACGCTGTTACGATTAGGCTTGAAAATAAAATTGTGATAGTGATTGAGTAGAAACCCTCTTGAATTCCTTCCCTCTTTTTTTCAGCCGCTAGATACCGGATCATGGAATTGGACAAGCCCAAATTGATTAAGATGGGAAGCAAACCCACAGTGACTCCGACTTGCACCCAAATTCCATAATTTTCGACAGATAGGCTCTTGGTCAAGAGGGGTAACAAAATTATCCCACTGATATTAAATAGCACGTTTGAAATGCCCAGCAGACCGATCCTTTGTGCCAAGAGCTTATATCCACTCATTTTATCACCATAACCGTCATCTTTTCATATAAGGGTTTATTGGGAACTTATTGTTGTAGGAGAAGATGAGAATGAAAATCACGTTTTATCATCAAACAAGTGCTAACAATTTTAAGCAAATTTCATGGGGGGAATAGATAAGTGAGGGTTCTGCATATCGCCAATCCTGTTGGCATATCGACAGATACAACTCGTTTCTTAAGGGAACATGGCCACAAGAGCGATGTGATGATATTTTTGACACGTTCTTTGATGCACGGTTGTGATTTCTATCATCCAATCAATTGCTATTTTGAAATGCCATTCATAAAGATGTGGAACATAGCCAAACGCGTAAGCAACTACGACATTATCCATATTAACTCTCATTCTGGGCTGCCGCACTTTTTAGATTTGCCACTGTGGCGTACTTTGGGGAAGAAAATAGTTCTATTTTACCATGGATCAGACGTTCGTGGCAAAACAGAGTATGCGTGTGCAAAATTTGCCGATATAAAGCTAGTATCTACTCCAGATTTGCTACAATATGTAAATGATGGGGTGTGGTTGCCAGTACCAATCGACCTTGGACGGCTTGAGTGCATAGGAATAAATGATAAAAAACCTAGTGATAAAATACGGATCGTACATGCTGCTGCGACACGGGAACATGGTATCATTACAAAGGGCACCAACCAAATAGAGGAGATAATATCAGAATTAGATAATAAGTTTAATATAGAATATGTTCCTGTGTTTGATGTGCCTAATACTGTTGCGTATGAAACTTACAAAAAAGCAGATATAATAATAGATCAAATAAAAGTTGGTTGGTACGGAAAACTGAGTATAGAAGCAATGGCACTAGGTAAACCAGTAGTATGTTATGTCAACGGTAAATATGCTGACATGCATGTGCCCGTGTGCAATTGTGGCCCTGATGGACGATGGCTAAAACAGAAGTTGGTAGAATTAATCGAATTACCAGAACTAAGGAAGAAATGTTCCATTTTGGGCCGCCAGTATGTCCAAGAGGTACACGATTATAATAAAATTATGTATAAATTGATGAATATATATGAAACAATTTTAAATAAATAATATACTACGGAGATTCCGATAAATCACCCATTGTGGAAACCTCATTTAAATACCATTTAAATATGTCACTCTACATACATGCTCATTAGAACAAAACAACACTTCTAAGGATATTTTGGTTAGATATTTTTAAAAATTATTTTTTTTGACAGGATATATTTCGAATGAGATTCTTGCTAGGACATTTAAGTTGGGTCATAGCCCTAACTTATTAACATTCTGGATAGGATATATGGATTATTGTAGGCGAAAACCAATTAGATGATACTAATTCTTGTGAGTTCGAGAGTTGTCCGAAAGGTATCCTTAAACACTATAAATCAATGTTAATACACAAATCTCAATTGGACGATGAATGTGAATGAGGATAATCTATATACGATAGATGAAATGCGTTTATTGGAGAAAAGTGATGGTACCGATGAAGTTGAAGTTTGGCCAAAAATTTATGAGTGTTTTCATGCGAAATGCGCTAAAGAATATTGATTGTATTATATTATATTATATTGTATTATATTATATTATATTATGTAGACAAATTCAATATTGTATTTATGGTGGCCTATCATGAATATTCTGGTAATACCAACTACTGATTGGACTAAACATCCTGTTCCCAATAGGTTAAATTTCATTTTTGACACACTTGCTGAAGAACACAATGTGTATGTACTGCACTTCAACCTTAAAAAATTCAGCGATAACGACGTCAGATATACGAAATGTAAACTAATTGATGCAAATATGATCGACGCTGATGACCCCTCTCTTTATTACTTATTCAACGTACCAAAACATATTTTAAAAATAAGGAATGCCGTTCGAGAAAAAAATATCGATCTCATAGTATCTGCGAACATCCTTCCTTCATTTCTGGCCAACTTTACAAGAGTGCCCTTGGTCTTCGACTATTTGGACCATTTAGAAGAATCTGCCGCCATATATTATCCGGATTCTCTTTTCGGCAAATTGGTCAAAATGAGCGTTAGACAGATCGTTAGATACAACATAAGAAATGCAAATTACGTTATTACAGTTACTGATGAGTTTAAACGTTTGCTTCAAGGGATGGGTGCAAATAACATAGCAGTCATTCCAAATGGTGTTGACACCAACATACTTAAACCAATGCCCAAAGAAAAGGCCAAAAAAATGCTTGGTTTGGATGGAAAGGTCATTGGATATGTTGGATCCCTTGAACATTGGGTCGACTTGGAAACGGTAGTAGAAGCGCTACCATATCTGGATGTCAAGCTGATGGTGATTGGTCCCGGATTATTTACAGATTATGGAGATATGATCAAAAATTTGGCAGAACGTCTAGGTGTATCTGATAAAATCTCATTTATCGGCGCAATTCCCTATAATCAATTAAGTACTTACATCTCTGCGATGGATGTAGGTCTAAATCCTCTTAAAAAGATGAAGAAAAACGAGATAACTGTCGGCGGTAAAGTTTTCAATTACCTTTCTTGTGGCGTACCGGTCTTATCTAGTCGGATGATTTCTCTGGTAAATTTATTAGGGGAGGACTTATTTTATTACGATGAAAAGGAGAGCTTTATAAAAGAAGCTGAACACATCCTGAACTTGCAACACGACGAAAGGAAATATAGGAGCATTGCAGAAAAGTTTGATTGGAGGAACATTGCAAAGACGTATGAAACGATTTTGAGGCAGGTTGTATGAGGGTACTGCTACTTGCTAACCAACCCGAAAGAACTACACGACTTAAGTTGTTTCAGGGAACTCTAGAAGAGCTGGGATATGAGGTAATAGTACCAAAATTCGCTACCCGAAATTGGATAAGTATTTCTGAATTGGCAAAGAAGCTCATAAAGAGAGAAAAACTAGATGTGGTTCACGTATTCAACGTCCCTGATGTGATATATCACGACTTGCCAAAGCTGAAGGGATTTTACTTCAAGAAACTCATCTACGATTATAGGTCCCCTTGGGGTGTTGAGATGCAAATGAGCATAGGCCCACTTGGGAAGTTGGTTGGTGAACGCTTCGAAAAACATCTGGCTTCGAGTTCAGATGCCATAACCACGGTAAATTCGCCACTTGGAAATAAGGTAAGATCTTACGTAAAAAACAACGAAATCGACCTTTACGTGGTTCCAAATTATCCCTCCCGAAGATTTGTTGAAATGAGCAGAGTGCACCCCCCTAGAAAAGATGCCATAGTGTTCGTAGGACGAATTAGCAAACAAGAGGGGATAAGAAATTTACTTAACGTGGTAGAAGCGTTTCCAGGTGAAGATATATGGGTAGTGGGGGATGGACCTTTTTCCTGGTGGTATTTGAGGAAAAAACGTGAGAATATAAAGTTTTTGGGATGGCAATCTCATGAAAACGTGGCCAATTTGGTAAGACGGGCTAAATTATGTTTGATAACTATGAATGAAACGCTTTTGACGCCATATGCTACAGATAAAAGCGTTTGGAAGCTTAATGAATATTTGAACTTAGAAAAAATGGTAATAGCTTCAGGAATCACTAAAGAAGAGGACAGAAAGAATTTGGTCGTGGTAAAAAGTCATGAATTAATAGATACTTTGGGCGAATACCTGCATGAAAATGCAAAACAACTGAATGAAGATGATTACAGGCTTTGGGACGGAAATAAAGACAAAATAAGGGAAATTTATGAGACCGTTTTGTAGATATTTGCTAGATCGTAACTATTTCGATAAAGAGTGGGATTGAAATGCCGGTGATTCTCAGAATCGATGTAGATGAATCATATCGAAATAGAATACTGAATTATGCCAGGTCAAACCAAGAATTGTTTTTTGGCATTGATTCGCTAGGTTATTTGGAATCCTGCAAAAGGGTAGTCTATGACCTAAATGATAGGGGCATTAAAGCTTCTATTTTTTTCCAACCTTTAACGGTCCCAAATAAGGGTTTTGCGCGCCTGCTCAAAGAAATGGGGCACAGCATAGGCCTACATGCAGTCCATACTAAAAATTATAATGATTTTTTAAACGATTTCGGTAAATTAACCAAGTACTTTGATGGTAAAATACATGGTTTTACAAAACATGGGTCTGGAAAGCTTAAATTATCTCGGAAACATGACAATAAATATGATTTTGAAACGTTCATCGCATATGCCAAACAATCTAATTTGAAATATTTTTTGGGAAATAAAGAAAATCCCAACGAAAATGAGCAATTATTAGATGGCATATTATATTTTCCTTCTGCATTTTGGCTCAATCGTAACTATCGAGAAGATGTGTTTACAGTTGATTGGCTTATAGAGGAGTCAAAAAACAGGAATATTGTCGTGTTAATGCATCCCGAGGATGTGATTGTGGGAACTGCACTTATGGCTAGAGAATATGAGAAAATCCTAGACAACGTTGAGTTCAGAACAATTGAAGATGTCTCTGAGGATTATATATATGTTTGAACATATAGAAATGAACCTTGTGGGTGAGTTTGGTGGTCCAATACCAATTATTTTAGGCTCTTATGTAAATGCCATCGGACTGATTAGAAGTTTCGCAGCCCAAAATGTGCCGACAATTTGTTTAGACCATAAAAAAGGCCTTGCTGGGTATTCTAAGTACACCCAATTTGACGCTTGTCCTAACCCCATTGATGATACGGAAGCGTTCATCAACTACTTGCTAAAACTTGGAAGAAATCTTCCCTTTAAAGGCGTTTTATTTGCTACTAATGATGAATGGTTAATTCCAATTTCGAAGTGTAAAAATATACTAAATGATTATTATATATATCCTATGTCTGATTGGCCCATTATTGAAGCATCAATAGATAAGCAAAAGATGTACGAAGTCGCAAGAGATGCAAATATTCCGATACCGGAAACTTATTTTTTGGATAATGTTCATGAAATACAATCTATCCAAGGTCTTGCTTATCCGTTAATAATGAAACCTTCTATAACTGTAAATTTCAGTGAAACATTAAAATTGAGTGGACGCACTATATTTATAGAGGATGATAGTCAACTAAGTACGTATTATAACAAAATCATTGAAGCTGGTTTAGGCGATATACCGCTTGTGGTTCAGGAGTATATACCGAGTTCCTTTGGAGATCTGTACACAATTACCACATATGCAAACCAAAAAAGTGAAATTACAGCATATTCAACAGGCTATAAGATTGGACAGTATCCATCAGTGGCAGGTACAATTACTTGTGGTTTTGTTAAAGACAAGCTTAACTTATACGATCTTGCGGCGGATTTGATTAAAGCCCTCAAATTTTATGGAATATCCAACATTGAATTCAAATATGATTATAGAGATAAAATTTTTAAACTCATGGAAATCAATCCACGGCCCGGTAAGTGGAATTATTCGGTGTATGCATCTGGTTTAAATTTACCTTATATTGCATATCTAGATGTGTTGGGCAAAGAAAATCACCATAATTTTAAAGGTAAAGATAATATATTTTGGTTGCATTTAAGGGATGTGATAACATCCTTTTTCGTTGATGCCAATAGAGGTATGATATATAATAAGCAATCAAGGCCTACATTATATAGAATAATTAAGGCATTGTGTAAGGCTAAAATAGTATTTGCAGTGGAGTCGTTAAGAGATCCAAAACCGATGATTTATGAATGGAGCAATTTGGTATATAATGTGTTCAGGAGGTAGATATTATTAAATTGCGTCACAATACCCTAATGATATATTCATGTTAGCAATTAGGCGTATGTTCAAATATTAGTTTATAGGGGGCATCATGAACGTTCAAAAATTTGCTGTTATAGGTGCAGGCAACGGTGGGCTGGCAGCAGCAGGACATCTATCATACATGGGATTTGACGTGAACCTTTACAATAGAAGCAAAGAACGAATTGTTTCTGTCAAAAAAAACATGGGTGTGGAGATAACTGGAGTACTTAATAAATTTGTAAGACTAAACAAGGTAACCACAAACATAAAAGATGCGATTGAAGATGTGGACATAATAATGGTAGTTGTTCCAGCATCAGGACATAAAGATATAGCTACTATTTGTGCACCTTATCTTAGAGACGGACAAATAGTAATACTCAACCCCGGTCGTACATTTGGGGCACTGGAATTCGTCAATATCCTTAGAGAAAACGGATCAAATGTCGATATATCTATAGCCGAGACCCAAACTATTATTTACACTAGTAGATACCACAAAGCTGGAAATGTAGAAATACTTGCCCTTAAAAAAAGAGTTCCATTGGCTGCGTTGCCTGCAAATAAAACGACCAATATAATTAATATTCTGAAGACAATTTATCCCCAATTTGTCCCTGCAGTAAACGTATTAAAAACTGGTTTAGATAATATTGGTGCAATATTTCATCCCGCTCCAACGTTGTTAAACATAGGTTGGATTGAATCACCAAAAACTGCGTTTAAGTACTACTACGATGCGATAACTCCTACAATATCAAAATTCTTAGAAGATATGGACAAAGAGCGGTTGGATGTAGCCAACGCACTGGGAATTGAAGCCATGTCGGCCAAAGACTGGCTCTATCAAGCTTACGGTGTAAAGGGAAATTCGTTATATGATGCCTTACAGAAAAACGATAAATACCGTACCATTGATGCCCCTACGACTTTAAAACATAGATATATATTAGAAGATGTGCCTACTGGTTTAGTACCCATAGCATCATTAGGAGCGGCTTTTGGGGTAAATACTCCTAAAATTAAACTGATTATTCAATTGGCTTCGATGCTTATGGGGGTGGATTTTTGGAAAACTGGAAGAACTGTTCAAAATTTGGGCTTGACAAATTTAAATGCGAGAACGCTAAAAGAACTCATAGAAACAAACAATATATAATAATTGATATATATTGATAGCGTTAAAACGTATTGTTGATGTAAAAGGATGATGATATGGTGAAGAAAATCATTAGCGCTTCGCTTGGAAATTGTGTTCATGCAATAAGCATATTCAATTTTTTAAAATTAGGTGAGGAGCTTGGATACGAAACCGAATATATCGGACCTGCAACACCGGTAGGCACCCTCGTCGACATGTTGCGCGAATCTGATGCAGAAATTGTGGCAGTGGGTCACAGGTTGACGCCCAATGTCACTAATAGTTTATTAAGCGAACTTAAAATATTAATTCAAAAAAAAGAAATTAGAAATAAAATATATGTTTTCATTGGAACCCCTTCAACAGCCAAAATAGCAACAAAAAGTGGATTATTTGATGCAATTTTTGATGGTTATGAGACATCAGGAGACATTATATACTTCCTGAAAGGTCACGCATCTGGAAAACCTTTGGAAACTCGATCATCTTCATTGATCGAAAAAATTTATCTAAAAAGGCCATTTCCTTTGATCAGACACCATTTTGGTTTGCCTTCTCTTGAAGAGACTATCAAAGGAGCAAAAGAGATCGCAGAGGCAAAAGTTTTGGATATATTATCTATCGGAACCGACCAAAATGCACAAGAACATTTTTTCCATACAGAAGAGATGGATACAATGCTTGACGGTTCTGGTGGCGTCCCAATAAGAAGTTCTGAAGATTTAGAACGAATCTACTCTGCTACAAGATGCGGTAATTATCCTCTTGTAAGATGTTATTCAGGTACTCGCAACCTGATAAAATGGGCACAACTACTTAAATATGCCATAAATAATGCCTGGGGGGCTGTACCGCTCTGTTGGTATAGTCAATTGGATGGCCGTTCAAGAAGACCACTTCTGAAAGCGATTAATGAAAATCAAGAAGCGATTAAATGGTATGCAAATAATAACATACCCGTTGAAGTAAACGAATCGCATCAATGGGCGTTAAGATATACTTCCGATATAATAGAAGTGGCCACGGCCTTTATAGCCTCTTATAATGCAAAAAAATTGGGCGTAAAACATTATGTTATGCAATACATGTTCGATACGCCACCATCGATCACAACTGAAATGGACCTCGCAAAAATGCTTGCAAAAATCGAGCTTATTGAAGCTATGCATGACGAGAAATTCACCTCTTATCGAATGGTGAGAACCGGCTTGGCATCTCTTTCACCGCATCCACATATTGCAAAAGGGCAACTTGCAGCATCCATTACCATCGCCATGTCACTTAGTCCTCATATCGTACATGTAGTAGGATATTCAGAAGGCGATCACATCATTACACCTAAAGAGGTTATAGAAAGTTGTAACATAGCAAAAGGCGCTATCAATGGCCACCTATTTGGTATGCCCAACGTGGCATCTGTACCCTCAATACTTAAAAGAAAGGAAGAGCTAATCGATGAAGTATCCATATTGTTAGATGCCATCAAATCTTTAGCGGATATTGAAACGAAAGATCCTTTGACTAATCCTCATATACTGGCCAACGCCGTTGAAATTGGACTTTTAGATGCCCCTTTCCTTAAGGGAAATAAATGTGCTCGCGGAAATATTAAAACCAAAATTATAAATGGGGCTTGCCATGCTGTCGATCCCGATACAAATCTACCATTGACCGAAGAAGAAAGAGTCGCTAGAATCAAATGCACAAAATGCCTAAAAACCAATAATTAATATTTAAATGTTATATATTCCGACAAATATTTCTTAGTGAACGCTTTAGGCAACAGTTCCGTCACTTTGGCCACGACGACTTTGCCCTCCGTGTTGGCCATTATAACCGTTACATCTTCGCCGAATTCAATCAAGGTCTGTCTACAGATTCCACATGGGGCGACA
>Ga0272441_10016139_pt1 | contig 10365 bp, 6 predicted proteins | sample SSMProp6N_FD_193582 | JGI IMG/M metagenome (GOLD analysis project Ga0272441, IMG submission 193582) | Marine sediment archaeal communities from Little Sippewissett salt marsh, Falmouth, MA, United States - SSM-Prop-6N | ecosystem: Environmental > Aquatic > Marine > Wetlands > Sediment ... | reverse complement strand
ACCTTCGCACCGATCTTGATCAGCTTCTCCCGCAACGTCGTCAGCGACCAGTGCTTCACCGACCGGGCTAGCGCCAGTCGCGCCAGTGAGTCCAACTCGGAGCCCTGTTGTTCGCGACATGCTGCAGCACGGTTGCAGCGGGAGTGGCGGAATGCAGCGCATTTGCAGCGCCTCGCGGCATTGTCTGGCAACGTGTGGCACCGTCTGGCAGGAATCCGGCGACGGCCAGAGGTGGCCGGGAGGTGTTGCGCAAGCGTTGGGCGGGGCACGGCTTGGGGCGCAAAGCAAAGGCCCGGCGGCGGTTACCGTCGGGCCTTGGTCAAAAGCGGGCGATGAGATTTGAACTCACGACATTCACGTTGGCAACGTGACGCTCTACCACGGGGCTGCGCCCGCAGAGTTTATGTGTATTGCCCTGTCGGTCAGACGGGGCAACGGGTTTGGGGACGGTCGGGAGGACCCCACCGACGAGCAGATCGCCCCGAAGGACAGGCCACACAACCGCGGCCCCGGTTGATCGGGAAAGTCAACGCCCCGGGGGATACGAGCAGGACCGGTGGTCTTCGGCCGGGGTCTCGCTATCCGCGGACGACGCCGAAGAGGCGGAGGATCTCGCCGGCGACGACCAGGTGGCCGACGGCGTTGAAGTGCCCGGCGTCGGCGTAGAGCGTGTGGTAGTGGGACTGGGCCCGCAGGGCGGCGGCCTTGGCGGCCAGGGACGGGCCGATGTCGGCGTAGTGGACGCCATCGATGTCCGCGGCGATGCCGGCGAGGATGTCGTACAGCGCCCGCCGGGCCGGCAGCGTGTGGGCCTTGGGGTAGTCCGGTCCGTGCTCGCTGAGGCCGAAGAACAGCACCTCCGCGCCCGCCTCCTCCGTCAGGCGTCGGGCGTAGGCGGCCATGGTCTCGTGGAACTCCTCGGCGGAGATGCCGACGCGGGCGTCGTTGCCGGCCAGGGAGGCGATCACCCAGCCGGGCTTTCGGGCCAGGACGTTGGCCTCGAAGCGTTCGGCCAGGCCGCGGCACGTCGAGCCCGCCGACGCGGCGTTGAAGAACGACAGGTCCAGTTCCGGCCGCCAGCAGAAGAGCATCTCGGCCATCCGGTCCGGCCAGGGCTTGTCCCAGTTCATCAGCCGCAGGAACGGCCAGGTGTCCGGCCGGGATGCGCTGCGGCGGTTGGTCAGGCTGTCGCCGTCGCACACGATGAGTTGGCCCTTCTTCAATTCGATGGCCACGCGTCTGCTCCTTGCCTGTCGCGATCCCGCTGGCCGAGCGCCTCGGGGATAGGGCCACTGTACCGACACGGCCCGAGGGGGGCAACGTCCGTCCGGGCAGCGACGCCGCGCTCAGACTTCGGCCCATCCGCTGTGCGGGTCGGGTTCGTGACATGGGCACGGGCCCACTCGCCGCGGGCAGGCGGGTCCCGGCCGTGGGGGCAGGGCCAAGATGGCCCTGCGACGCACGGGCGAGACGCCCGTGCCACGATCGGAACGGACACGCGCTTGGGCAGGCCGTTGACTGCCGCCGCCGCGCCGCTGAGAATGCAGCCAGAAGAGGCCCCTCCCGCCACGCGGCGGAAGAGAGTCCATGGCCCACGATCGACAGCCTCCACGGAGACCCGCCATGCAAGCCTTCGCGCGATTCGCCCTGCCCGTTCTCCTGCTCGCAACCGCCGCCGCGGCCGACCCGGGACCCATGGTCCTCTGGTACGACAAGCCGGCCAAGGCGTGGACCGACGCGCTGGCCGTAGGCAATGGTCGGCTGGGGGCGATGGTATTCGGCCGGACCGACGAGGAGCGGATCCAGCTCAACGAGGACACGCTCTGGGCCGGGGGGCCCTACGATCCGAGCCGCCCGGACGCCCTCAAGGCCCTGCCCGAGGTCCGCAAGCTGGTCTTCGAGGGCAAGTACCGGGACGCGCAGAACCTCGCGCAAAGGACCATGATGGCCCGGCCCATACGCCAGTTGCCCTACCAGACGGTCGGCGACTTGAGGCTGGCGTTCCCCCATCGCGACGTGGCCGACTACCGCCGGCAGTTGAACCTCGACGAGGCGGTCGCGACGACGACCTACACGTGCGACGGCGTCAAGCACACCCGCGAGGTCTTCGCCAGCCCCGTGGACCAGGCGATCGTCGTTCGGCTGTCGGCGGACCAGCCCGGGAAGGTCTCGTTCACGGCCGGGTTGTCCACGCCCCAGAAGGCCGCGATCACCACCGAGGCGCCCGACCGGATCGTGATGCGGGGCGTCAACGGCGACGCCGAGGGCATCAAGGGGGCGCTGAAGTTCCAGTGCCGCGTTCGCGTGGTCCCCGACGGCGGGCGGATGAAGCGTTCGGAGAAGTCCATCGAGGTCGAGGGGGCCAACTCGGCCGTGCTGCTGATCGTCGCGGCGACCAGCTACCGCAGCTTCCAGGACGTCGGCGGCGATCCCGAGGCCTTGACGAAGCGCTGCCTGGCCCGCATCGGCGACAAGCCCTTCGCCGCCATCCGCAGGGACCACGTCGCCGAGCACCGGCGGCTCTTTCGCCGCGTGGAGCTCGACCTCGGCACGACGGACGCGGTCCGCCGGCCGACCGACGAGCGAATCCGGGACTTCGGCAAGGGCGGAGACCCGCACCTGGCGGCGCTGTACTTCCAGTTCGCCCGGTACCTGATGATCTCCGGTTCGCGGCCCGGCTGCCAGCCGCTGAACCTCCAGGGCATCTGGAACGAGAGCATGAGCCCGCCGTGGGGCGGCAAGTACACGATCAACATCAACACGGAGATGAACTACTGGCCGGCCGAGCCGTGCAACCTGGCCGAGTGCGCCGAGCCGCTGATCCAGATGGTCAAGGACCTCTCGGTGAGCGGGGCCCGGACGGCGCGGGTCAACTACGGCGCCCGCGGGTGGGTCTGCCACCACAACACGGACCTGTGGCGGGCGACGGCGCCGATCGACGCGGCCTTCTACGGCCTCTGGCCGATGGGCGGGGCGTGGCTGAGCCAGCACCTCTGGTACCACTACGAGTTTCATCCCGACAAGAAGTACCTCGCGGGGATCTACCCCGTCCTGAAGGGCTCGGCCCTGTTCTTCCTGGACACGCTGGTCGAGCATCCCGAGAAGAAGTGGCTGGTCACGTGTCCCTCAATGTCGCCGGAGCTGAGGCATCCCAAGGGCGCCAGCACCTGTGCCGGGCCCGCGATGGACATGCAGATCCTCCGCGACCTGTTCGCCCACTGCATCGCGGCGGCCGAGGTCCTGGGCGTCGACGCGGACTTCCGAAAGCAGTGTGCCGACGCCCGCAAACGGCTGGCCCCGCACCAGGTCGGCCGGCACGGGCAGTTGCAGGAGTTCCTGCACGACTGGGACGACCCGCGGAACAAGCACCGGCACCTGTCGCACCTCTACGCGCTGTTCCCCAGCGACCAGATCACGCCCGACACGCCCGCGCTGTTCGCCGCCGCCCGGAAGTCCGTCGAGTTCCGCGGCGACGGCGCGACGGGCTGGTCCCTCGCGTGGAAGGTCAATCTCTGGGCACGCCTGCTGGACGGCGACCGCATGTACAAGCTCTTCTCGACGCTGCTCAGCCCCGGCCGGACCTACCCCAACCTGTTCGACGCCCACCCGCCGTTCCAGATCGACGGGAACTTCGGCGGCGCGTCGGGCATTACCCAGGCCCTCCTCCAGAGCCACAGCGGCCGGATCGCCCTGCTGCCCGCCCTGCCCCGCGCCTGGCCGACCGGCCACGTCAAGGGCCTCCGCGCCCGCGGGGGCGTCGAGGTCGACCTCTACTGGAAGGACGGCCGAGCCACCCGTGCGGTCCTCCGCGCGAAGGTCGCCGGGCGCCATCGCCTCCGCCCGCCGACCGGCCAGCGGATCGACGGCCCGACCGAGGTCGACCTGAAGGCCGGGCAGGTCCACGAGGTGAGGTTCGCCGCGAGCGCGGCCGGCGCGTCGGACGACAAGGAGTCCTGATCCCGCCCGGCCCCGCTTCCAGCCGAAAGGAGCCCGCATGCGATTGCGCCTCGCACTGACGGTCCTCGTGACGTGCCTGCCGGGGGCCGCTCTTCGCCGCGTCGCCCTCGCCGGCGAGCCGGCCCGGGACCGGCCGGCCCCCTTGCCCGACGGGGGCTTCGTGTCGCTCTTCGACGGCAAGACCCTCGCCGGCTGGCGGGCCGTGCCGAAGGGCAGCGCGTCCGACTGGACCGTCCGGGACGGTGCGATCGTCGGGCGGGGCAGCGCGAACCGGCTGGCGTATCTCGTCTGGCGGGAAGAGGACCTCGCCGACTTCGTCCTCACGCTGCGGTACCGCCTGCCGGGCAAGGGCAACACGGGGGTCGAGGTCCGCTGCCGACCCGACACGACCGGGAAGCGGCCGTTCGAGGGCTACCACGCCGACCTCGGGCACGTCGGCATCGGGCCTCACATCCTCGGCGCGTGGGACTTCCACTTCGCCAGGCGACCCGAGCCCCCCTGCCCGCGCGGAACGCGGCTTCTCATCGACGAGAACGGCAAGCCCCACGCCGGCCGCATCGACGGGGCGGTCACACTGGCCGAGATCCGCCCGCACCAGTGGAACGACGTCCGCATCGCCGCCGAGGGCAACCGCTTCCGGTTCTTCCTCAACGACAAGCTCTCCTCCGAGTTCACGGACAACGCCCGGCGCGGTCGCCTGGACCGTGGGGCCGTCGGCCTGCAGATCCACGACAAGGGCATGGTCGTGGAGTTCAAGGACATTCGGCTCCAGCGCCTGGGTCCGACGACACCGGGCGCCGCCGACCAGCAGGCGGACCTCGGCCTGCAATTGGCGGACAATCCGCCGATGCGGACGATCTCCAGGACACCCCCCGCCCCGCCGGCCGCGACGGGCTCCTTCGAGACCCGCGAGGGGTTCCGGCTGATCGAGACGCTGGACGCGTTCCGGGCCGCGTGCGAGAAGAGCGGGCAGAAGGTACGCATGAAGCCGGGCGTCTACCGCGCCGTGCGGACCGCCGAGCCGAGGACGGTCCCCCACCGGCACGCGAAGCCGGGCGAGGACGGGCAGAGGCCGGTGAACCGCCAGGAGCACGTCTTCGCCGTCAACGGCTCGAGCAACCACTTCGACCTGCGCGGCGTCGTCTTCGAGACGCCCGTGTCCGTCCAGAGCCGGCTGACGGGCAAGGCACACGTCGCGGACACGTGGCACGTCAACGGGGCGAACAACACGTTCGAGGGCGGCTACTTCCGCAACGTCACCGACCGGCCCTACCCGACGTACCGCGTCACGGAAAACGAGTTCGAGGTCTGCAACGACAACACCACGTTCCTCAACTGCACGTTCGTCCTTCGCGGGTCCGTGCCGTACGGCTACACGGACTACTACGGCAAGGGCGGCCCGAACTTCGGCCGGCTCAACAAGCACTCCTTCCTGTCCATCCAGAGCGCGAACAACACGCGGCTGATCGGCTGCAAGGTCTTCATGCAGTCGTTCGGGCACTGCGTCCACTTCCACCAGGCGCGGAGGGTCCGCATCGAGCGGTGCCTGTTCAGCGGCACGCTGCGCCCGACCAACGACATCTTCAGGGAGACCGTCGGCCGGGCCCGGGAGTACGGCTTCCAGATCATGTATCGCGGCAAGCGCCCGATCCCTCGGGACCAGATGATCCCGCTGACCGAGGACGGCGTCCGGTCCTACAACGAGGTCCGCGACATTACGGTGGTCGACACGACCGTGGAACGGATGCGAGGCTGCTTCCAACTGCTCTGCACCGGCGACGTGACCTTGGAGAACGTGACCGTCCGGGAAGCGGGGGATTTCGCCTTCGACCTGAGCAGCGGCGACCGCGGGCGGGTCGTGATGAAAAACTGCCGCGCCGACCTCGCCTACACCCCGCTGTTCAACCTGACGCGCGGGGCGGTCCCGGTCGGCGCGTTCTACGAGGTGACGATCCTCAGCCCCGCCTCGGGCGTGCGGCCCACGGCCCGGACGAGCCTGGGGACGATCTGCGGCCACCGGTGCACGTTCCTCCTCCACGACGGCACGACGCGCCCCCTGCCCCCCGAGGTCAACCGGCTCTACTGCGGCGGCAAGAAGGCCCTGACCGATTCGAGCATCACCAACCACACGCGGGCGAGGCTGATCCTGGCCCGGAACGTCCGCAACTGCCGCATCCGGTCCGTCGGCCCCGTCGAGGACAACGGACAGCAGAACACGGTGTTCAAGATCGAGAAGTAGATTCGCCAGCCCCCCGCCACCAGCAGGAGAACAACGCAAATGGCTCCCAAGAACGTATCGCTCCACGGCGTTCCCCGCTTCACCGCGTCGGTCCTCGCGCTTTCGCTGCTGCTCGCGTGCCAGTCCGCCTCGGCCGACAGCGCCCCGGGTCAGACCCTCTGGTACGCGAAACCGGCCGGGAACTGGCAGAAGGAGGCCTTGCCCCTCGGCAACGGCCGGCTGGGGTGCATGGTCTTCGGCGACGTCGCCAAGGAGCACATCCAGTTCAACGAGGACACCCTTTGGATCGGCGACGAGAAGGACACCGGGGCCTACCAGGCCTTCGGCAACCTCTACGTCGAGATGGCGCATCCGGACCCCGCCGACTACCGGCGCGAGTTGGATATCCGCCGGGCCATCCACACGATCACCTACCGCAGCGGCGGGACCGACTACCGGCGAGAGTACTTCTCCAGCGCCCCCGCCGGCGTGATGGTCTTCCGCTTCTCGGCCGGGCGGAAGGGCGCGTATACGTGCACGATCTCCCTGGCGGACATGCACAAGGGCAAGCTCACCGCGAGCGGGGGCAAGCTCACGGCGGCCGGCTCGCTGGCCGGGTACACCTACCGCAAGGGCAAGAGGCCGTACGACATCGCCCTGGACTACGAGGCGCAGGTCCTCGTCCTGAACGAGGGCGGGACGCTGACGACCGAAGACCAGGCGATCCGGCTCGACAAGGCGGACGGCTTCACGGTGCTTCTGGCCGCGGGCACGAACTACCTGAACCGGCGCGACAAGGGCTGGAAGGGCCCCCACCCGCACGAGCGGGTCACTGCCCAACTCGCCGCCGCGGCGAAGCAGCCGTTCGACGCGCTCCGCAAGGCACACGTCCAGGACTACCAGGGCCTCTTCAACCGCCTCGTTCTCGACGTCGGCCGGACGCCCGACGCCAACCGCCTCCTGCCGACCAATGAGCGCCTGGCGGCCTACAAGCAGGGCAAGAGCGACCCGGACCTCGAAGAGCTGCTCTTCCAGTACGCGCGGTACCTGATGATCAGCTCCTCCCGGCCGGGCGCCATGCCGGCCAACCTCCAGGGCCTCTGGAACCAGAGCAACAACCCGCCGTGGCGGAGCGATTACCACACGGACGTGAACATCCAGATGAACTACTGGTTCGTTCACTCGGCCAACCTCGCCGACTGCTTCGGCCCCCTGGCCGAGTGGGTGCATTCCATCCGCGAGGTGCGTAAGGCGGAGACGAAGGCGGCCTTCGGGACGCGGGGCTGGCTGACCCACGCCGAGAACGGCGTGTTCGGCGGCTCGACGTGGAAGTGGTCGAAGGGGGACGCCGCGTGGGTCGCCCAGAACCTCTGGGACCACTACGCCTTCACGCTCGACAAGGACTACCTCCGCACCCGCGCCTACCCCGTGATGAAGGAGCTGTGCGAGTTCTGGGAAGACCACCTGAAGGCCCTGCCGGACGGGACGCTCGTCTCGCCCAACGGCTTCTCGCCCGAGCACGGCCCCCACGAGGACGGCGTCTCCTTCGACCAGCAGTTGGTCTGGGACCTGTTCACCAACTTCATCGAGGCGTCCGAGGCCCTCGGCGCCGACGAGACGTTCCGAAAGAAGGTCGCCGCCATGAAGGCCCGCCTGCTGGGCCCGAAGATCGGCAAGTGGGGACAGCTCCAGGAATGGATGGTCGACCGCGACAACCCCAAGGACCGCCACCGCCACCTCTCCCACATGATCGCCGTGCACCCCAGCCGGCAGATCTCCCCGCTGACCACGCCCAAGCTCGCCCAGGCCGCCCGGGTGTCCATGAACGCTCGGGGCGACGGCGCGACCGGCTGGAGCAAGGCGTGGAAGATCAACATCTGGGCCCGCCTGCACGACGGGAACCGCGCGTACAAGCTGCTCTCCGAGATGATCCGGGGCAACATCTACGACAACCTGTTCGACGCGCATCCGCCGTTCCAGATCGACGGGAACTTCGGCTACGCCGCGGGCGTCTGCGAGATGTTCGTCCAGTCGCACATGGGCCAGATCCACCTCCTGCCCGCCCTGCCCGACGCCTGGCCGACCGGCTGCATCCAGGGCGTTCGAGCCCGCGGCGGGTTCGAGCTCGACATCCGCTGGAAGGACGGCAAGCTGGCCGAGTGCGCCGTCCGGTCCGGCAAGGGCGGCGCCTGCACGATTCGCGCGGAGGACCCCGTTACGGTCACCAGCGGCGGAAAGAAGATCGAGACCCGCCGCGTCGATTCGAACGCCGTCACGTTCCCGACCGGCCGGGACCGGCAGTACGTGGTGGCCCGGCAGGGAACCTGAGGACGCCCGCGCGTCGCAGCGCCGTCTTGGCCCTGCCGCCACGGCCGGGACGGCCGTGGGACGCATGGGCAGGATGCCCATGCCACGATTCGCCCGCGCGGCCCGGGCCGACGCCGGCCGAATTGTCTGGTCGAGTGCCGGGTGGAATCGTGTATGATGGTGCGTTCCTTCCGGCGGAGTTCGCGATGGTCGGCAGACAGGCAATAGCGGTGGTGCTTCTCGCGACGCTCGGCGCGGGGGCGATCGGCTGCACCGACGAGGAGCCGGAAACCGGGGCGATCTGGACCCCGCCCACACCCGAGAGCATGATGAACACGCGGGGCCTGGAGGCCATGGACGGCAGAGAGCGCCCCGCCTGGGACGTGCTGGGCCTGACCTCCCCCAAGAGCCTCAGCGCGACGGACGGCAAGAGCACCGGCGGCTCGGTCGCGAGCTGGAAGTGGGGCACGCCCAACCTGCACAACAACCCCTCGCTCAATGAATACTCGGTCCCGATCTACCGCGGCGGCGGCCCGAAGCCAAAGACCACGTGGTGGGACGACGTCGTCGCGGACATGGAGGACATCTTCGGCGTCCGGAAGGACCCGCCCAACAAGCTGCCCACCGTCCTGCCGCCCGAGTCGTCCGATCCCGAGAAGCCCTGAGCCGTTCGGTCCGCAACGGACCGGCCCTGCCCGAGGACCCTGGCCATGCCGAACGTCATCTGTCTGGGTGAGCTGCTGATCGACTTCTGTGCCGGCGAGCAGGACGTCTCGCTCCGCGAGGCCCGCACCTTCGTCAAGGCGCCCGGCGGGGCGCCCGCGAACGTCGCCGTCGGGGCCGTCCGCCTCGGAAGGACGGCCGGGTTCGTCGGGGCCGTCGGCGACGAGCCCTTCGGACACTTCCTCGAATCCGTCGTCGCCGGGGCGGGCGTCGATACGTCCCACCTGGCCAAGATCGACGGCGTCCGCACCACGCTGGCGTTCGTCGCGGCCCGGTCCGACGGGCGGAAGGACATCACTTTCTACCGCAACCCCGGCGCGGACATGCGGCTGGCGGCCGAGCACATCGACCCGGCCTACGTCGCGTCCGCCGAGGCGCTGCACTTCGGCTCGATCAGCCGCATCGACGACTCGCCCCGGGCGGCGACCGACAAGGCCCGGCGCCTGGCGAGGGAAAACGGCGCGCTGATCACCTACGACCTCAACTGGCGCCCGAGCCTCTGGCCCGATGCCGACGCCGCCCGGGCGCGGATCTTCGAGGGCTTCGCCGACACCACCGTCGCCAAGGTCGCCGACGAGGAGTGGGCGTTCGTCTTCGGCACGGACGACTTCGACGCCGGTGCGGCCACGCTGCTGGACGCCGGCGTGGAGCTCGTCGTCCGCAGCGAGGGCGAGCGGGGCGCGACGTTCGCCACGTCGTCGGCCCGGGGGCACCTCGACCCGTTCGCCGTCGACGTCGTCGACACGCTCGGCGCCGGCGACGGCTTCATGGCCTGCCTGATCGTCGAGCTGCTGACCCCCTGGCGTGCCGGCACGCGCCCCGGCGAGTTGTCCGCCGCCGAGCTGACCCGCATCCTCCGCCGCGCAAATGCCGTTGGAGCATTAACTTGCACCAAGACCGGCGCCATCCCCGCCCTGCCGACCGCCCCCGAAGTCGACGCCTTCCTCGCCGAACACGACTGATCGGCGCCCCGGAGCCGCCTCCATTCTCCGCGCCCTGTCGCCCGCAGCCCCGCAGAGAATAATCGGAATAATCAGTGTTTGGCTTTGTGGTAGTGTGGTACCTGGTGTCTGCGTTTCCCTTATGGAATTGCCCCTTCTGTGCCGATCCCTTTGTACAGAGGCAAGTGAATGGATTCACAGGACTTCTGTTCAGAGGAG
>Ga0272441_10016138_pt1 | contig 10366 bp, 6 predicted proteins | sample SSMProp6N_FD_193582 | JGI IMG/M metagenome (GOLD analysis project Ga0272441, IMG submission 193582) | Marine sediment archaeal communities from Little Sippewissett salt marsh, Falmouth, MA, United States - SSM-Prop-6N | ecosystem: Environmental > Aquatic > Marine > Wetlands > Sediment ... | reverse complement strand
CGCCGTCCGTGTGCCCCTTGGCCTGCCGCCCGAAGGCGGCGCGGGCGCCGCCGAGGCAAGGGTGGGTGAGATCCTCACCGATCTCCTCGGCGATCCCAAGTCCCGCAGGGGCGACCTCGCCGTCGCCACGCAAGGCTCCAATACCTTCACCAGGTACGCCAAACTGCCCCCCGTCGCCTCGGGCAAGATGGACCAGATCGTCACCTACGAGGCGCAGCAGACGCTCCCGTTCTCCCTCGACGAACTCATCTGGGCCTACCAGCGCCTCTCGTCCGCCGACCCCACCGAGGCCAACATCGTCCTCGTCGCCGTCAAGGTCGATATCGTCGAGGACCTCATCTCCCGCCTGAAGCCGCTCGGCCTCACGCCCTCGATCATCGACAACGAGCCGCTCGCGGTCTACAACGCGCTGAAGGCCTCCGGCGACATCGAGGAGGGCAAGACGACGGTCCTGCTGCACATCGGATCGAAGTCGTCGGACCTCTCCATCGAGCGCGACGGCCGGCTCTGCTGGACGACCAGCATACGGGTGGGCGCCGCGCGGATGGTCGACGCCGTCGCGGAGAAGCTCTCGGTCGACCGCGAGGAGGCAAAGGCGCTCTTGGCCTCCGAGGGGAGCGCACCGCCCGTCATGCCGTCCCCCGAGCATCAGCTCGACGATCGCGCCGCCGCGATAGCCGAGGCCGTCTCGGGCGTCCTCGACGACCTGGTCTTCGAGGTCCAGCGATCCATCGGCTACTTCCGTTCGCAGCTTCGGGGCAAGACCGTCCACAAGATACTGATCTCCGGCGGCGCGGCCAACCTGGGTGACCTCGCCGGTTACCTCAGCGCGCGCCTGGGCTCCGTCGTGGCCGTCGCGCGTCCCTTCGAGGGCCTCATAGCCGACGGCGACGTCACGCCCGAGGACGCCGTCGACCCCACGTACAGCGTCGCGGTGGGTCTGGCCATGCGCGGCATCGGCCCCTGCGAGATCAATATCAACCTCATTCCGCAGTCCATCCGTGCGGCCAAAGAGATGCGCAAGAAGATCCCCTACGTGGGGGCCTGCTGCGCGTTAGCCGCGGCCAGCATACTGCTCTTCGGGCAGATATCCCGCGAGAAGGTGTCGCTGTACAACACGGAGCTTCAGTCCATAGACAACAAGCTGCGCATCTACCGACGCAACGAGTCGGCGCTGAAGCAGGCGCAGCGGGATTACTCGGGCGTCGCGGGCAAGATCGAGAAGGTCGAGGAGCTCGTCGCCGACCGCGACCTCTGGCCCGATGTCCTGCTCGAGGTCGCGCGGCTGTGCGAGGACCATATCTGGATAGAATCGTTCAGGACCGAGGAGGCCGGCGCCGAGGGTCCCGGTCGCGGGCGCGACTTGCTGAGGTCGCGGCCGTCTCTAGGCGACGGGGTCGGGGGCGCTCCGATGGGAAGCGGCGCGATAGGCGCTCCGCCTCCCGGTGGCGGTATGGCCCCCATGCCGGGAGCCATGGGCGCGCCCGGCGCGCCGGGCGGCTCGTTGGCCTACACGAGTCCGATGGGCGCGCGAGCCGCGGCCGGGGTCGAGGCCGGCGACGCGCTCATCGTAACCGGTTATGCACAGAGGACCGATTACATCACCGAGTTCCTCCAGAGGCTGTCCAGCTCGCCGCTGTTCGAAAGCGCCGACCTGGGCGGCTACCCGACCGCGTTGTGGAAGATGGGCGAGGACATGCTGGAGAACCCGCCCGACCGCACGCTTGTCGGGCCCGGGGGTCGGGCGGTCGAGGCCCCACCGGTCCAGAAGATCTACCGCTTCCAGCTCAACCTCACCGTGGCCGACTCATCCTCCGGCGGAAGTGAGGGTGCGCTATGAGCTGGGTGCGCGAGCACATGGTGGTGGCGGTCACGATCGGCGCGGTCGTCTTGTGCGTGCTTCTGTTCGCCGGGCTGGCGCTGCCGTCGATACTGGCGGGCGCGAAGGTCTCCGGGAGCCTCCAGATGGCCCAGAGGCAGTTGGCTGAGTACTCGGGTCCGGCCTGGCCCTTCGGGCCGCCGATGCCCGAGACGGTCGAGCGTGTTGAGGAGCTTGCCGCCGAGACGAAGAAGGGCTACGAGGAGGCGCTTGGCGACCTCGGCCTCGATGAAATGCCTGAGGTCCCCGAGGGCGAGGACGCCCGGCAGTACTGGGTTGTGGAGCTTCCGAAGGCTCAGGCCGAGCTCGAGTCGCTGTACCCGGCCGGCTTCGACTTTTCCTACGACCGGACGCTGGGCTTCGGCGAGACGAAGCTGCCCGAGACCGCTGAGGTCCCCAAGTTGCTCTCCCAACTGCGCATCCGGCGCGAGATAGTCGGTATGGCGCAGGCCTCGCGGGCGCGATCCGTCGAGGCGTTCGATCAGATCGTCGCCAGAAACAGATACAGCCCCGACGAGACCGCGCCGGTCGACGACGGGTTGTTCGAGCGCGTCGACGTCAACTTCACGCTGGCCTGCAGCGTGGACGCCTTGACGAACTTCCTCCACGCGTTGCAGTCCGCGCCGCGCTACTACGCCGTCCGCGGCCTCGAAGTGGTATCCGTCACGCAGAAGATAGAGCGCATCGCAACGCGCCGCGGCTCGGATCGGGTCAGAGAGGAGGCCGCCGATCTCACGCCGGAGTACGACCATTACCTCCTGGCCAGCTTCCTTGTTTCCAGTTATTTCGCCAAGCCTCAGCTCGAGGAGATACCGCTAAGTGCCAGCGCTACCCCCGGCTTTGACCCTGCGGGTCAAAACCCTTACGGCGCATATTGAGAAAGCCGTCACCGGCCTGCTGCTGTTGGCGTTAGTAGGCCTGGTGGCGTACAAGTTCCTCTTCCCGCCGTCGGTCGACGGAGGGGCCGGGGGATACGGTGGCCCCGTCCGTCGTGGCGGCCTGCGCGGGCCCAGGGTCGAGGAGCGCGTCCAGGAGGCCAAGGACAGGGCCGAGGCGCTCCGCGCCCGCGTCAGCCCCAAGCCCCCCACCTACTTCGAGGACCTTGCGCGGCGCAACCCCTTCCAGGAGCTCGGCCAGGTTCCCGTCGAGGTGGAACCCCCTAAGGCGGGCGGCGATCCGCCCGTGGTGACGGTCCGGGCGGCCAGGGCCTGGAAGCTTGCGGGGCAGGCCACGGTCAACGACCAGATGCGGTTCTTCATCGAGCTGGTCAACACGGCCAACCCCCGGGACAAAACCACGTTCAACCCCCTAACAGAGGGCTCGACTAGCCGGGACGGGCGTGTTACCCTCTTGAAGGTCATAGACGGGAAGACTGTTCAGATACAAGACAACGACACCGGCCAGATCTACGAACTCGTGGAGGGCGTGGAGGTCGCCGCGCGCGGCCTGATGCCCGGGCCCGCGATGGAGACGCCGCCCGAAGGCGAGCCCGAGGGCGGTGAAACGGCCGAGTTGGGGAGAGCCATAGAATGAGGTCGGGGATAGCCGGGGTGCTGGTTGCGGCCGTGCTGCTCGGCGTCTGCTGGGCGCAGGACGCGGCCACGGTCAACGCCCTTTTCCTCGAAGGCATGCAGCAGTATAGGGACGGGCGGATGGCCGAGGCGGCCGATACGTTCCGCAGGGTCGTCGAGATGGACCCGCAGCACCCGCTGGCCGGGGACTACCTGGAGCGGGCCGAGGCGGCGGCCGGGTTCGAGACTGCGCCTCCGCCGCCCCCTCCGCCGCCCGAGGCCCCGGAGGCCCCCGCGACGCTGCCCCAGCCGCCCGCCGAGCCCGTCGAGCCCGCCGCAGCCGGGGCAGAGTTGGGTGGGTCGGCCCCGGTCGGCCGCGACGTATTCGACAATCTCGGTACCCGGCCGAGCCGGCGGGTCTCCGTGCGTATCGCCACGCGCGCCGACAGCGAAGGTGTGGCTGCCGAGCTCACGGAGCCTTCTGAGCCCATGCCGCCGGCCGCGCCGGCGTATACCCCGCAGCTCCCGCCCGACGCGCCGCCCGACGCCGTCGGCGACGCCCTCCGCCAAGCCGAGTTCCGCGCCGAGCGCCTCGCCTTCGAGCGGGCCGAGCGCAACAGGCTCCTCTACAAGCAAGCGGAGGAACTCTTCGAGCGTCGCCGGTACGACGAGGCCGTCGGCAGGCTCAACCTCATACTCGAACAGAACCCCGACCACCAGGACGCGAAGAATCTCCTCGCCAAGGCCGACCGCGAGATCGAGAAGCAGCGCGATCGCGAGGAGGCCGACCGCCGGAAGGAGCTCGCCGATACGCGCAAGGCCGGCATCCGGCATTACAAGCGCGATGAGTACGACGAGGCCATAAAGGCGCTCGAGCGCGTCCTGGCCGCAAACCCGGACGATGCAACGGCGCTGGAGTACTGGCAGTTGGCGACGGACAAGGCGGCCGAGACCGGCCCGACCGAGGGCAGGGCGAAGGCCGGCCAGTACACGGCCGAGGGCATGCGCTACTTCGACCAGGGCCTGTTCGAGCAGGCCGAGAAGGCGTGGGAGCGCGTTCTGGTCGTTCTGCCGCCCGGTGATCCGCGATACAGGCAGGCCGAGAGGCTCATCCACGAGGCCCGGCTGGCCCACGTCGAATCACAGATGAGGTCCACGGTCAGCGAGGTGGGGCTGGTCGGCAGCGACATGGCTCTCGAACCGACTCGCCTGTGGTCGCAGGAGAGGCGCGGCGAGGGCTCGCGCGACGGTCTGGCGCCCATCGCGCCCGGCGGCCCCATCGAGCCGGGCGACATCAACGAGGCCATGCTCACCAGGGTCACCCTCTCCTTCACCAAGGCCGACATACGGCAGGTGCTCAGTTTCCTCTCGGACGTCTCGGGCGTGAACATCATCCTCGACGAGAGCGTGTTCCAGAGTGAAGGGGACTTCTTCGCGACGGACACCTACGGCGCGTCCGACACCTTCGGCACGGGCGGCGATTTTGGTGCGCCCCGTGCGCCCGGAGCGGGCGGCGGCCACTTCGACACCGGATACAGCGCGGGTGCCGAAGCCGGATACGTCTCGCCCGAGGTCACCATCAACATCGTCAACGAGACGCCCATGATCGACGTGCTGCGGACGGTCCTCGAGTCGAAGGGTCTGACCTTCCGCGTCGAGCGCAACGCCATATGGGTCACGACGGCCGCGAACATGGCTCGGGAGGAGCTGACCACCAGGGTGTTCAGGCTCCGAACGGGCGGCGGCGTGGTACTGACAACCGAAGAGGAAGGCACCACTACGTCAACGGGCAGCGGGACGGGGTACGACCAGTGGTAGGAGCGGGAACCCCCAGGATGAGATACAGCTTCCTAGTAATGATCGTCTTGGCCGGCGCGGCCACGCTTGCCTGCGCGCAGATCCCCGGCGGTGCCGGCGGCAGCGGCGACTATGGTCTGACCCCCGACGAGATGGCCGAGTCGCTCGCGGGTCAGCCCACGCTCACAGAGGGCATACCCATAGAGGAGCTCATTCGCTCGGCCATCGACATTGACGAGACCCGGGGCGAGGGCCTTCTGCGCACGCCCGACGGCGCGCTCGTGGTCACCACCACGCCCTCCAAAATGAAGGTCATCGAGCAGCTCGTGGCCGCCATGGACGAGGTGCCGCCGCAGGTCTCCATCGAGGCCCGGTTCGTGGACATCAACACGTCCCACATGAGGCAGATCGCCGTCGAGTTCCCCGCCATCGACAACCTGCTCGACGCGAACAGGCACTGGGACGTGGAGACCACGACCGACTTCGGCGTGGGACCGCAGGATATCGGTCTGCAGTCCGGCACTGCGGAATACTCCGAGGGCGGCATCGACTCGGCCTATACCCAGGCCACCATCACCAGGCTCGAGCACTTGCACATCGAAGCCCTGCTGACCGCCATCGAGAAGGACACGACGGCTAATACGCTCTCGGCCCCGCGGGTCACGACGACGAGCGGCTCCGCCGCCTTCATGACGCTGCGATACGTCACCTACTTGCCGGAGGCCGAGTCGTCGGAGCGCATAACTTTCCTCACCGACCCGGACAACCCGAACAGGAGATGGTCCGGCGTCGGGCCTTACGGCCAGCGGATCGCCACGGTCCCCACCGAACTCGAACCCGTTGAGACCGGCATATCGCTCACCGTCACCCCAACCGTATCGGCCGATCGCAGGACCATCACGCTGGATCTGCAACCGCAGGTGACCTCCCTTCAAGATGGCCAGGCGTTCGGCGAGGATGAGGACACCATTCTCCTGTTCCCGCGGGTGACGGAGAACCTGGAGACCATCGCCATCGTGGGCGACGGCGATACGCTCGTCGTAGGCGGTTCGGTGCGCGAGCGCGAGGAACACGTCGTTCGCGCGGTCCCGTTGCTGGGACGCATACCGGGTCTCCGATGGCTGTTCCGCCGCGAACACGATTCGGTTGAGAGCCGAAGCCTTCTCATATTCGTCACGGCTGAGATACTGACGCCCGCAGGTGAGCCCTGGCGGGCTGTGGCCCAATAATGCAGAGGCAAATGATGGCCAGAAGAAGTCGTCGCGCGGCGTCCTGGACGGGGTTTGTGCCTATGCGCTTGATAGTCGCTCTGGTTGTGGGGGCGGCGACCGCCGTCTCTGTCGCCGGCGCCCAGACGGCCGCCGACGGCGCCCGGGATGCCGTCGATGCCGCCAGGGAGCGGGATGCCCTGCGCACCGAGGAACTCCTCAGCCAGCGCAGTCGCGCCATAGCGGAGATCTACGCGGACGGCCAGCGCCTGTATGATGACGGGCGTTACGACGAGGCCGCCGCCCAGCTCGCAAAGGTCCTTGCGCTCGACCCCGAGCACAGGGCTGCGCGCCGTCTCTACGACAAGGCCAGGGACGCCGGTACCGACGAGAAGTTCCGCGCCGAGTTTGAGAAGGGCAGGCTCCACTGGGCCGACGGCGAGTACGCGCAGGCCGTGCGCGCCTTCGAGCGCGCGCTCGAGTTCGACCCCGGCAACTCGGCCGCCCGGCGCTACCTCGAGAGCGCCAAGGAGGCCGTCGCCGAGATGCGGACCGAGGCCCGCGCCGAGTTCGAGAATCGCCGCAGGCAGCGCCAGCAGGCCGCCGAGCACATCCGCAAGGGCGAACAGCTCCGCGACGAGGGCCGCTACGCGCAGGCCATAGTCGAGACCTCGCACGTCATCGACGACAACCTCGTCGTACCCGCCGACCCGCTCTACCAGGACGCCGAACAGCTCATCGTCGCCGTCCGCACGGAGGCCCAGGAGCGCGAGGCCGAAAGGCTCCGCAGGCTGCGCGTCGAGCAGACGGAGCGGATGATACTCCAGGCCGCCAGGGCCTGGGTACCCCCTAACGTCGTCGACAAGGTGGCCTTGGGCTCGGCCGCCGGCGTCCCCGCCACCGCCAAGATCACCGACGAGCTCGCAAAGGGCCTCCAGAAGCTCGTGACCGTCGACGCCGAGAACGAGGACCTCCTCGATGTCCTCGCCGACCTCTCCGAGAAGACCCAGGTCAACATAGTCCCTCACGAGAGCGTCAGGGCGCCCGACCCGCAGACCGGTGAGCCGCCCGAGCTGCGCGTGACCGCCTACGTCCGCAACCCCATTCCGCTCGCGTCCGCGCTCGACCTGCTCGTCCGCGCTAAGGGTCTGCACTACGAACTCTCCGGCAACATCGTCAGCGTCCGGCGCATCGCTCCCGGCCAGGCCGCTCTCGAGACCCGTGTATTCACGCTCGAGTCCATACCCGCCAGTCTTCAGCAGATACTCGAGAGCACGGTCCCGCGCAGCAGCAGTGAACTCATGGGAGGCGGCGGAGAGGACTCCTCCATCACCGTCTCACCGGCCACCCGCTCGGTCATCATCCGAAACACGCCCGCGAACATCAGAATCGCCGAGCAGATCATCTCCGACCTCGACGAGCAGCCCAGGCAGATACTCATCGAGGCCAAGTTCCTCGAAGTGACCGCCACCAACTACGAGGATTTCGGCATAGACTGGCAGGAGCTCGGCAACCAGCTCGACGCAAACAGGACCTACGACGTCTCCGTTGTTACCGGCGGGCTGATACCCCGTGCCGGGGGCAGCGCCGGCGCGCTCCTGCAGCTCACGCGCCTCGCCGACTGGCAGGTCAACCTCATCATCTCCGCCCTCGAGGAGTCTGAGAAGGCAAAGGTCCTCTCCTCGCCGCGCATCGTCACCGTCAATAACCATCCCGCCTACATTACGTCCGGGAGCAGCGTGCCCTTCCCCATCTCATACAGCGTCGAGGAGGTCGAGCTCGAGGAGATAACCACTGTTACCACGACCGCCGAGGTCACCGACGAGCGCCTGGTCGTGGATGATGTATCCGAGTATACCGTCGGTGTGAGGCTGTCGGTGACGCCCAGCGTGTCCGAGGGCAGCAACGTTATCACTCTGGTGATAACGCCGCGCGTCACGGAGTTCGTGGAGTGGAGTCGGTACCCCACGGATGTACCTACGTTCATATCCGTGCGCATGCCCACGTTCGTCGTGCGCGAGGTCCAGACCAAGATCAGCGTCGCCGACGGCGAGACCGTTATGCTGGGCGGGCTCATCCGCAACGCCAGGTCCGAGGTCGACCGCGGTCTGCCCTGGGTACACCGTGCGCCGGTGATCGGGTCGCTCTTCGGCGGCACCTACAACCGCGATCACGTATCCAACCTCATCATATTCGTCACCGCCAAACTCCAGGACACCCGGGTGGCCGGGGTAGAATAGGCGTTCGAGGGGCGCCAGGGGCGACCGGGGCGAGTGGGGGGAGCGGGGCCGGTGGCGCTGGGGGGCATTCGGGGGGCGAGGGTTTCGGCGCAAGAGGGTGCCATCCAACAGGCAGGGGGCGACCATAACCGCATGATGAGAATGAGCAATAGCACGGCCGCCATCGTCATGGTGGCCGTTTCCGTCCTTGGCGCCGGGGTGTGTTTTGTCGCGTCGGCGGCCCGCGCCGACGTCGTCCACCTCAGAAGCGGCGGCGAGATACGCGGCACGGTCGTCGGCGAGGGCCCTGCCGTTGTCCGCATCGAGGTCGAGGGCGGAACGGTGACCGTCTCGCGCGATGCCGTCTCGTCGATAGAGCGCGCCACGCCGCAGGCCGACCCCTGGGACACGTACCGCTCGCGCCTGGCGGCCCTGGACCCGGCCGATGCCGCGGGCTTCTACGAGCTTGGTGACTACTGCCTCGCCCACGGCCTTTACGGCCCCGCGCGCCAGACCTTCCACCGCGCCGCCGAAGCCGACCCAGCCCTCTCTTCCGACGTCACCGGTCGTCTCGTCGAGGTCGACATGACGGAGGCGGTCGAGAGCGCGCGCTGGTACGTCGACGGCGGCGAGTACGCCGTCGCCATCAAGTTCCTCGAGGACGCGCTGGCGGCGCATCCCGGCGGGCCCCGATCCGACGAGGCCCAGGACCTGCTCGACACGGCGCGCGCCGCGCTCACCGTCGACGTCGGTCCCTCCCTCGTCGAGGCCGAGGCCGCCGCGGTTGATCGCCCCGTTCGCCTGCCCGACGTGCGCGCCATTCTCTTCCCCGCGCCCGCGCAGGCCGGACTCCTCACCGGCTTCATCGAGTCCGCCGAGCGAAGCATATCCGCCTGCCTCACCGGCCTGGCCTCCACGCAGACCACCGACGCGCTCCTCGCCGCCGAAAACCGCGGCGTCCTCGTCCGCATCATCCTCGCCGGAGAGACCTCCGCGCCCGTCGAGCAACTCGCCTCCGCCGGCGCTTCCATCGTAAGCCCGCACGATGCGTGGTCCCTCTCGGACAACTTCTTCATCGTCGACGACAGCCGCGTCTGGATCGGCAGCCTGCTGCCCCTCGACTTCTCGGCTTACTACGACAACTCCGAGGCGCTGGTCATCCGTTCGTCCGATTTCGCGCGCGCCCTCGCCGCCATCTTCGAGAAGCGGTACGTCGGCCACGACCGCAGGCGCAGGGAGCACGCCGAGGGCATCTCGCGCATATTCACGCTCCCCGGCGGTGACGTCATCGAGCTCTACCGCATCGGCGTCGACGATGCCGCGTCCGCCGCCATCGGCGCGGTCGCCACGGCGCGCGAGTCCGTCGTCCTCTGCGCCTCCGGCTACGGCGACAAGCACCTCACGCGCGCGCTCGAGGAGAGAGCCAGGCGAGGCGTCGACGTCTCCGCCGTTATCGAGAAGTCCTCGCACCGCGCCGGGTCCTACTGCGAGAAGCTCGCCGGCCTGGGCGTGGTCGCGCGTCTCGACAAGAACCCCTACAAGCTGAGGCACAACGTAATCGTCATCGACGAAAGGGTCGCCGTGTTGAGTTCCGGCGATTTCAGCCCCGACGGGCTCCGCGAGGTCGATGGCCTCCTCCTGGTCCTCCACAGTCCGAGCGTCGCCGGCCGGCTCGCCGGCGCCTGCCGCCAGCTCTGGGCCGAGGGCGACGAATAGGGGGCTGGCAGGGGGGCGGGTGAGGGGGCCGGGGGT
>Ga0272441_10016136_pt1 | contig 10367 bp, 10 predicted proteins | sample SSMProp6N_FD_193582 | JGI IMG/M metagenome (GOLD analysis project Ga0272441, IMG submission 193582) | Marine sediment archaeal communities from Little Sippewissett salt marsh, Falmouth, MA, United States - SSM-Prop-6N | ecosystem: Environmental > Aquatic > Marine > Wetlands > Sediment ... | reverse complement strand
ATTTAATATACCGTAGAAATATTTCAAGAAAGTAAAAATATATGAGGTAAATTTTATGTTGAAAAAGTCAAATAAAACAATAAACTAAATGCAATCTGCTCCAATAAATTATGTTCAGTATATCAAACATTATTGTTATTGTTAATTTTTTCTGTTTGAATAAAATAGTTCCAGTTAAATCAAAAAAAAGTAATAATTGAAATATTTTTTTAAAAAGAAGAATTATTTGTTGAATTATGTTATATTAGTAAAGGTTATGAATAAAAAATTATTTTGATAAAAAATAAACAGATCTCAATAGCAAGAATTAAAATAATCTATACTTTCATGTAATAGGATTGTGTTCGGAAATTGTTTGGTGAACCAAATTTCAGAAAACAAGACTCCCTGATATCGGAATTCCTTTCACTGAACATGCTTCAATCTTTCTTTCCTATTTGTCCTGAAAAACATTACAAAAAAGTATACAAAAAAAACAGTTTAGCTACTTTTCATTCTGCTAAAACTATTAAGAGATATTTAGACGAAAAAGGCAAACTATTCAAAAGAGTAGGGCGTAAAACCTTGGATCTAAGTTGCTATTGTCCCCAGGCAATAGGATGATTGCCAGGCTGTTGGCTTTTTTTATATGATATGTGAAGTTTGATTATTTACTATCAAAGGTATGTGCATAATGTATCTATAGTAAAATTTAACACCTCCGATGCGACCTTTACTTTATTAGAGTATCTTTCAACTAAGATAGTTTTTAGAAAAATCAAATAGAAGAATATTACGTTTCATTTCATACTATGTCCTCTTACTATTTCATGAAAGACTCATTACTTGCTATTTTTATACTTGTATGCAAAAAAAGGTTAGATGCAGGCAAATAATATGATAGGAAGACATTCTAAAAATAAAAGAAATGAATACTGTAAAACAGGCAGAAAAAAAATAAGCCCAATAACCTCCTGGAAGATAACCTACTTAAAAAACAATTTTTAGAATTATCCCTTGAAATCTTAAATACCGCTACTGTTGGAATTTTTGTCCTGGATGCTGATTTTAAAGTAGCCTGGATCAATAGCAATAATATCATAGTTGTTTTCCGGAATGATTTTTTATCTATTAAGTTAAATAAGTCACTTACATTGACTTGTAATGGAGTATGATAGAAAAAAATAGTAAAAAAGGAGAAAGGTGATGGATTGCAAAGAGAAAATTGGATCAAAAGAGCATCCGCTAAAACTGAAAACGCCTCCACTGTCTTCTGAATATATTATGCATGTTGGCGAGAAGGATGGAAAGGAAATTCTTGTTTGTACTGTAGGGAAGACAATCCTGTATTATGATATTTGTTGTCCTAATGACTTGCATGAAATGTTAAAAAAACATTTCAATTGGATGGAGCTTGGTAGCATTGATGAACAAAAAATTCCAAAGGAAGGAACTGTGGAAGCTTGGGGTCGTTCAACTAACAATCCGGTGGGAGGTTGGTATGATCTAAAAAAAGGGCTTCGCAGCCGGTTCGGAATGAATATCCCACCGCTCATGGAAGCATTAGGTATTGCAGAGATTACTCACGAACACAGAGGGAATAAGATGAGAATAAAATAGATTAAAATACTACCATTAAGGATATTATCATTGCAAATTTACAGAAAAGAGATTTTTGAAGAAATAAAATCAATGATTTCCGGCAAAACGATTGATGCACTATTACCTCCAGTGGTTTTTGTAATCATAAATAGTTTCTTAGGACTTGATATCGCCATTGTTATTTCCTTGGGATTAGCCATAGTATTGACGACAATACGACTGATGCGTAAGCAAACCTGGAAATATGCCCTGGGTGGTTTGGCCGGTGTTACCGTAGCATCCGGACTGACTTACTTTACCCGGAATGCTGCCAATTATTTTATTGGTTCGCTTGTGAGTAGTACCATTTACTTTTTTATTGCCATAATCAGTCTATTTATTGGTAAGCCGATGGCTGCCTGGGCCAGCCATTTGAGTAGGGGATGGCCTATAGAATGGTATTGGCGTAAAGACATAAAACCGGCCTACTTGGAAGTAACCTGGCTTTGGACTTTTTTCATTCTGGCTCGTTTAGTGATTCAATTTATACTTTGGTTACGTGGGAATGTGATTACATTAGCTTGGGCTTATGTGTTATTGGGGTGGCCGGTAACATTTTCGGTATTGGTCGCTAGCTATATTTACGGTATTTGGCGACTTAATCGCCTTGGTGGTCCGGGAGTAGAGGAGTATAAAAAAGGAAAAGAACCTCCCTGGAAAGGACAGGCCAGGGGTTTTTAATTTCCAACGATTTGCCGTCAGGAGCAGGTTAAATTGTTCTAAAAATCATTTATTAATAATGAATATATTTCCTTCAGATAGATTATTCAATTTTTCCTCTTTTTTACGGATGAGATTAGGATTTTTGTTTTTCACGAAATATTTTAGAAAGTTTGGTAAAATTGAAACTACATAAATCATTCACTGTAATTTAATTGTAATTTAATTGTAATTATCTAAAATTTTATAATATCCTCATCAAAAAAGCCGATAAAATCTATATAAATCCAACTTATAATCCGATTGAAAAATAATTTTACCTAGATAACTTCGTAATCCCTATCACCATTCCCGGCAGTGTCACCACGATTGGGAATCATACATTCTACAGAAACAATCTAGCTACTGTCACCTTAGAAAAGGTGTAAATATTTATAATGATTTATATACAATGGGGAAATGAACACATGATTCATGTCCACCTATTTTTATTATAATTTTGCCTCTGACACCTATAATTATATTTCGGGCTCCTGGGATAAAGAGTAATAATGAGTATTATTTTAAAAAGCCCCTATCGGGTAAATTATTTAAAACAGACAGGCTCGTCTCAATCGGCTAAGGTGGAAAGCGGGTCTGACTTTACCCGATACTGCTAAAGAGAAGAGATTTCTTGTTCTCTACCGCTTCCATCAACATAAAGCCTTGACTGATCCCATTCACCTTTGGTACGATTATTCTGTCATTTTATCCAAAAATTAACCTATTTTTAAAATTCTCATATTTTATTTTTTAATTTTCTTTGTCTTAAAGCTCCTCATTTGATGAATAAATAATTGATTTATTTTATTGGTAATAATTTTGTGCAATATATTTACCCTGAATTATTGATTGTTTTTAATAAATTTAATACAGCAGTTTTCATGTGACTCCACAGTTTCATTCTTTCAGTCAATATCATCAAAAAATATGTTTTATCATTCATTTCCCACTTCAAAATATTCTGTTTTAAGATTTTAGTTTAAAATCATTTTTTTAATTAGCAGGATAAAGCTTTTTCTTTTAAATTTTACAAAAAGCTATTTTTCTGGAAGTAGTAAATTATCACATTGTTTAGGGTTTGAAGTGAATTGTATATAAAATCCTATCAGAATATATAATGAAAAAATCGAAAGATAAATTTATTTTATGGTAAACATTGACAAAGAATATTTTTGATGTTAAAATTCTTCTAATTCTTTAATACTTTAAAACTTTAGCAAGATAAAGAATATCAAATTTAAATTAATAAATATATTAAGAATATTTTAATGAAAAAGGAATGGATATCAAGATATGAATATACCTCGAGGTTTGAATGACCTGTTACCGGACGAAGTTTTAAAAAAAAGATTCTTAGAAGAAAAAATCTGTCAAATCTTTAGCCGATGGGGTTACCGGGAGATTATGGTACCATCATTCGAGTTATATGAAATTCTGGCACGTGAATCTGGATTGGTTATGAAAAAAGAGATGATTAAATTTTTTGACCGGGAAGGTAATATTATTGCATTAAGGCCGGAGATGACAACCTCTATAGCCAGATTGGTTTCTACAAAAATGAGAATGGAGCCGAGGCCTTTAAGATTAAATTATATCGGAAATGTATTTAGGTATGATGATGCATTAGGTTGTCAACGGGAATTTTGTCAAGCTGGGGCAGAATTAGTCGGTACCAATAACAGAAAAGCGGATGCAGAAATAATCGCTTTAGCAGTAGAATGTCTGAAAAACAGTGGTTTAAATAGATTTTTTATCGATATAGTCCATGTCAATTTTTTTAACGGAATTATGGAATCATTAAAGGTTTCGGAACAAAAAAAACAAAAGATCAAAAGTGCTATTTTAAATAAAGATTTTGTTTTACTGGAAAAGATTCTATCTTCATCCGATATCAATCAACATGAAAAAGAATTTATCCTGAAGATTCCCACTTTAAGAGGTGGTTTGGAAGTTTTATTTGAGGCAAAAAAAATGGCAAAAAACAAAATGTCAATCTCTGCTCTGAAAGAGATTGAGGATGTCTATGGTTTTCTGGAAGATTACGGATTAAAAAATCATGTCCTGATAGATTTGGGAATTATAAGAAATTTTGATTACTATACCGGAATTATATTTGAAGGTTATACAGATTATTTAGGGTATCCGGTCTGTGGCGGAGGAAGATATGATAATCTCTGTTCCAAATTCGGAGAAAATCTACCTGCTACCGGATTTGCCATCGGTATAGAAAGGCTGGCGGCAATTTTAGAGAAAGAAAACGCAAATTCATTTAAGACAGAGCATGTTAATAAGTATTTCATTTATTATGGAAAAGACAGAAAATTATTTCGAAAAGCAATTAGTATAGCAAAAATATTAAGGAAAAAAGGATATGCAGTAGAATTGGAATCTAGTGACAGGGATTTTGCAGTAGTACTAAAAGATGCCAAATACAAAGGAATGAATTTTATTCTGCTAGTTGAAGACAATCAGGAACCGGGGCAAATTAAAAGAGTAAACACCCTATCAGGGAAAGAGGACGTTTTATCTTATGAGTAGAGAGAAAAATATTGATAAATTAGTGATTGCCTTACCGAGCGGAAGATTAATGCAATCCTGTATTGCTTTGTTAAAAAAGACCGGCATGAATCTACCGGATGAAAAGGAAATTAACAGAAAATTATCTTTTTATAATCGTGAACGGGATATTAAGTTTATTATCACCAAACCGCAGGATAATCCGACTTACATAGAATTCGGTGCTGCGGACATCGGGATTGTTGGAGAAGATGTATTATTGGAAGAAAAAAGGGATGTATATAAGCTGCTGGATTTAAAATTGGGTCATTTTAAAATAGTCGTAGCTGCGCCAAAAGGAAAGGGCCGGGAAATGTTTTACAAGAATAACGGACATCGTTTAAAGATAGCTACGAAATATCCGAATATTGCCCGGGATTTTTTCAGAAAAAAAGGAATTTACGTGGAAGTCATTAAGCTTTATGGTTCGGTTGAGCTTGCCCCATCAGCCGGATTAGCGGATTTGATAGTCGATATCGTATCCACCGGGACAACCTTAAAAGAAAATAAACTGGAGATTATTGATAAAATAACTCCGCTCGGTGTTCAACTAATCGTTAATCGCATAAGCTATAAGACTAAGCATGATAAGATTATGAGATTATTGAAGGATATCCAGGCTTTGATTTTAGCGGTGGTGTAAGCATGAATGTAATCGTTAAATGATTAGGATTTAACGCTTGATTCATGGTGAAAGGAAGAGAAACAAGTGATAGAAATACTGAAAATAGGTATAAACAATACTGCAAAAATAGAAGATATTATTAAAAAGAATTATTTAGAGAATAATGCCATTGAGGAAGTTGAAAAAATCGTAAGAAAAATAATTTCAAAAGTAAAGAGCCAGGGTGATAATGCTTTATTGGAATTTACAACAAAATACGATGGTGTAAATTTAAAACCGGATGAAATCTTAGTGAAACCGGAAGAATTTGAAATTGCCCGTAAAAAAATAGATAAGGATTTATTGGAAATAATAAAAGAGGCTGTCGGTAGGATTAAAAGATATCACATGCATCAAAAAGAGAATTCATGGTTCACAACTGAAGAGAAAGGAATTATCCTCGGTCAGATTGTAAATCCGGTTGAACGGGTCGGATTATATGTTCCCGGAGGAACCGCAGCCTATCCATCGACATTGATGATGTCTGTAATTCCCGCAAAGATTGCCGGTGTGAAAGAAATAGCTGTAGTCAATCCTCCTGACAGAAATGGTGACATTAATCCTTATGTACTGATTACCGCAAAAGAGCTGGACATTAGTGAAATCTATAAAATAGGTGGAGCACAGGCTATTGCTGCTTTAGCATTTGGCACAAAGACAGTCAAAAAAGTTAACAAGATTGTCGGTCCCGGAAATACTTATGTCACTTTGGCAAAAAAGAATGTATTCGGTATGGTCGATATCGATATGATGGCCGGTCCTAGCGAAATTCTGATCTGGGCTGACGAGAAAGCTGATGCACGCTACATTGCCTGTGACTTGCTTTCCCAGGCGGAACATGACCGGGAAGCAACTTCGATTTTAATTACTGATTCCGAATCATTAGCAATTCGGGTGATGGCTGAGATTAAAAATCAACAGGAAGATATGGTTAGGAAAGATATCGTCGAGGCTTCTCTGACTAAACAGGGAAAAATTATTATTGCTGAAGATGAAAAAATCATTATAGATTTTATTAACCGGTTTGCACCGGAACATTTGGAACTACAGGTTGAAAATCCCTGGCAGAAATTGAGCGAAATAAAAAATGCCGGTTCGATTTTTCTGGGAGCTTATTCTCCTGAACCGCTGGGTGATTATTGGGCAGGACCTAATCATATTATTCCAACATCCCGTGGTGCAAGGAGTTTTTCACCATTGACCGTTAGTACATTTTTGAAAAAAAGTAGTATTATCTGCTATGATCGGGAAAGATTAAAAAGAGATGGTAAAAAGATTGCAAGTTTGGCTAGACTGGAAGGTTTGGATGCCCATGCCCGGTCGATCGATGTCAGGAATGAAGAGTAATAAGGCTATTTCGGCGTAATATTTGTAAAGGAGTTATAGACAGAGTGCAGATACCGCAAAAATTTAAAGAGAGTTATTTATTTGAAGAAAAAGTGATTGCAAAAAAAGCAGTTTTACATTCAATCTTAAATATCGATACCATCGTTTTTGATATCGATGGTGTATTGATTGATGTACATGCTTCTTTTAGAATTGCGGTCTGCCTAACGGTACAATGTTATTTTAAAGAAGTATTAAAATATAACGGTTCGGAGGAATTAATTCTTCCTGATGAGATCAAATATTTTAAAATGGCCGGAGGATTTAATAACGATTGGGATTTAACTTCTGCAGTTATCCTGCACTATTTAACGAAAGCTGCTAAATATAAAACCAAAGATTTAGGTATATTAAGAAAACAAAAACTCGATTTAGAGACTTACTGTTATGAAATACTTCCATCAGGGGGAGGATTGACGAAGTGTGTGGAATTAATTCGACAAGATCATGATGTCGAAGAGGAAATACTTAGCCAATGGAATGAGAAATTAGTTATCCAGTTATTTAAAGAGATTTATGCCGGTGTAGAACACTGTTTTGATATTTATCATTTTAATCCGTCAATTATCAAAACCAGCGGATTATGCGAAAAAGAGAAAATAATTCTTGATGAAAACTTAAACAGTTTTTTAAAAAATTATTCAATAGGAATCTTAACCGGTCGATGCAATGCTGAAGCAAAAATGGCTCTTGAAAATTTAAAATTGAACGATTTATTGACCGAAAACCAGGTGATGACTGCAGAGAAGGTGACAGGTAAGCCTCATCCGGAGGGGCTAATTAAGCTTTCTTCGATATTAAAAACCGGATTGGGACTTTATATCGGGGATATCCTTGATGATTTGCAGACCGCAAAAAATTATAATAAGGAAAATAAAAAATCCGGATTTCTTTCAGCCCTGGTGCTAGGCGGGGAATTAAATGAAAAAGAACTCTTGGTTTTAACTTATATGGATAAGGGAGTAGATCTACTGGCAAAAGATGTAAACGAGCTTTTATACTGGATGGCAAATAAAGCGAAATAAAACTTTATAGACAGGTGGTGTTGACTATTTTAAACGATAGAATCAGTAAACTTAAAAGAAAGACTTTAGAGACCGATATTGAATTAAAGATTAATCTAGATGGAGAAGGCAATGCGCAATTAAATATAGAGATTCCGTTTTTGAAGCATATGCTGAATTTATTCGCGCGGCATGGAAATTTTGATCTGGCAATAAAAGCCAAGGGCGATATCGAAATAGATGATCATCATACTGTTGAAGATATCGGTATTTGCCTGGGAAAGGCGGTAAAGAATGCTTTAAAGGATAAAAAAGGCATTAAAAGATACGGATTTTTTATTTTACCGATGGATGAGGCGCTTGTCAGGGTAGCTTTAGATATAAGCGGAAGAGGCCAATTGGTTTACCAGGCAAAAATTAACGTAGAAAGGGCTGGTACTTTTGAAGTTGATTTGGTCGAAGAGTTTTTTCAGGCTTTTTCTTATTATGCCGGAATTACCCTGCATATCAATGTGCTTTATGGAAGAAATGTTCATCATATCATTGAAGCCATCTTTAAAGCTTTTAGCCGGGCATTGGCTATAGCCTGTACATTTAACGAAAAAAATGGAGCAATCCCTTCCACAAAAGGTATGTTGGAATAATGGACATGAGAAGCAGGATGATAGCAATTATTGATTTTGGAATGGGTAATGTAAGAAGTGTTCAAAATGCTTTTTCCAATGTGGGATTTTATTCAATCGTTACCGATGATATCGATGAAATTAAAACAGCAAAGGCAATTGTGCTTCCGGGAGTTGGTGCATTCAGGGATGCTATCACCGTATTAAGGAATAAAAAGATCGATAAAGTAATAAAGCAGGTTATAAAACTTAACAAGCCTTTATTAGGGATTTGTCTGGGGATGCAATTATTGCTGAGCTTCAGCGAAGAAGGTGGAAAATATCAAGGATTAAATATCCTGTCCGGCAGGGTAAAAAAATTTCCTTCTATCGTTAAAAGTCCACAGATGGGTTGGAATAGCATTCGTTTTATTCGTCAGACATCTCAGGGAACGAATCTTCTTTTTAAAGGAATACCGGATAATTCCTTTTTCTATTTTGTACATTCCTTTTATTGCCAAATTAAGGAAGAGCAATTTGCCTCCTCTATAACACATTACGGGATAAATTATGTATCCTCTATTAGAAAAAAAAATCTGTTTGGCGTTCAATTTCATCCGGAAAAAAGCAGTCAACAGGGTTTAAAAATATTGAAGAATTTTGGAGATTTAAACTAAATGATAGTTATTCCAGCAATTGATATTAAAAATGGTCAATGTGTCCGGTTAAGTGAAGGACGGTTCGATAATAGTGAGATATATTCGGATGACCCGGTTAAGGTCGCTGTAAAGTGGGAAGCCCAGGGAGCTCAATATCTTCATCTGGTAGATTTGGATGGTGCGCGTGACGGGCAACTTATTAATATTTCTACGATTCAAAAGGTTGTTAAGGAAGTTAGCATTCCGATTCAGGTAGGAGGAGGGATTCGAACGTATCAGGAAGTGGAGATGTTGGTCAATTTTGGGGTAGCTCGCATTATTATTGGCACAGTTCTATGGAATAATAAAAAACTTACAGAAAGATTGTTTCATGAATTCCCTGGGAAGATCATCGCAGGAGTTGATGCACGGGATGGGTATGTAGCCATTGACGGATGGCAGAGTATGACAGCTGTCAATGCTTTTGACTTTGCCGGGAAAATGGAAGGTTTGGGAGCTAAAAGGATAATCTATACTGATATTAAACGTGACGGTATGATGAAGGGTCCAAATGTAAACAGTATAGAAAAAATGTTGAGTCATATCAAAATACCTCTCATTGCAGCAGGTGGGGTCACTACTTTGGATGATATTAGGAAATTGAAAAGATTAGAAGACCTTGGATTGGAAGCAGTCATTATCGGAAAGGCCTTGTATAAAAAAACAGTATTGCTTGAGAATGCAATCTCACTTTTAATTGATGAGATTTAGAATAATTTTGCTTTATCATACATTTTTTTAAGAAATATTGTGGGATAAAATGGGAATGGATGTAAATTTACGGAAAATGATGAGATATCCATTAGTAAAAATCAAAGGAAGGATCTATGTTAACTAAAAGAATCATTCCCTGCCTGGACATAAAAAATGGACGGGTAGTCAAAGGTACAAAATTTGTCAACTTAACAGATGAAGGAGATCCGGTTGAATTAGCAGCATTTTATGAAAGTGAAGAAGCAGATGAACTTGTGTTCCTGGATATTACTGCTTCATGGGAGAAAAGAAAAACTATCATTAAATTGGTTGAAAAGACAGCTGAAAAAGTGTTTATTCCGTTTACGGTAGGAGGAGGAATAAAGTCTCTGGAGGATATTTTTTTGATTTTGCGGGCCGGAGCAGATAAGGTTTCTATTAA
>Ga0272441_10016135_pt1 | contig 10368 bp, 8 predicted proteins | sample SSMProp6N_FD_193582 | JGI IMG/M metagenome (GOLD analysis project Ga0272441, IMG submission 193582) | Marine sediment archaeal communities from Little Sippewissett salt marsh, Falmouth, MA, United States - SSM-Prop-6N | ecosystem: Environmental > Aquatic > Marine > Wetlands > Sediment ... | reverse complement strand
CAGCAGACCACAGGGCGTCGAAATTGTCAACTTTTTTTGGCGCGCGCCCGGCTTTGCGCGCAGACCGGCCGGGCAGTACAATGTCGGCCGCCCCGCGGTCCGCTCGGGATGGAAGCGGTCGATGACCTGAGACTGGCCCTGTTGGCCGAAGGAGAAGAGGGATGAAGCTGGCGTTCACGACGCTGGGATGTCCGGACTGGAGCCTGGAGCAGATCGCGGAGTTCGCCGGCGCGAACGGGTTCGAGGGGGTGGAGCTGCGGACCAGCCCGGACGGGAACCACCTGTCCGACGAAGCGCCCGTGGAAGAGGCGGCGCGGATCGGCGAGCTGTTCCGGAGCAAGGGGACGCGGCCGTTCTCGCTGATGGCATACAGCCGGTTCGGCTCGACGAAGCCGGAAGAGCTGGCGGCGAACCGCGACAAGCTGCTGCACGTGCTGGACCTGGCAAAGGCGGCCGGCGCAGACTTCATCCGCACGTTCGCGGGCGCGTTCGGCGAGAACAAGACGCGCGAGCAGGCCATCGCGGACGCGGCGGAGTACATCGCGCCGTGTGCGGCGAAGGCCCGCGAGATCGGGGTGCGGCTGGGGGTCGAGACGCACGACGACTGGTGCGACGCGTCGAACATCCGCGCCTTGCAGGAGGCGGTGGGCGGCGGGCTGGGCGCGGTGTGGGACTTTGCCAACGCGGTCGGCTCGACGGGCAAGGGTGCGCAGGAGCAATACGACGACCTGGGCGACACCATCCTGTACTGCCACGTCAAGGACATGGCGATGGGCGAGGACGGGAAGCGGCACTACGTTCCGGTGGGCACGGGCGAGATGCCGGTGCGGGAGGTGGTCGAGGTGCTCAAGTCGAACGGGCTGGATCTGTTCCTTTCGTTCGAGCACGAGAAGAAATGGCATCCGGAGTTGCCGGAGCCGGGCGAGGCGTTCCCGGCGTACGCGGCGTTCATGCGGGGTATCGGGTAGACGCAGATTGCGGGTCGCTCTGCGACCCGACGCAGATGTCGCAGACGAAGAGCCGTCCGAACGGCGGGGACGCCTGACGGGACTGACGGGGCGCTCGTCGCCGCCTTTTGGCGCGGCGACGTTTGGAGTGCGGCGGCTTCGTGCCCAGCGGGCACGCCGCCGCTTTCACACGCCGCGGAGCGGCGGGGGCATATTGGGCCAGAGGGGGTACGCGATGTCATCCACCAGCATCGAGCGCGACGTCGTCTTGTTCCTCGGGGCCGGTTTTTCGCATGCGGCCGGGCTACCGCTAATGAGCGAATTCGGGGAGAAGTCGCGCAGCGTCTACCGTGATTGCCGAAGCGAAAGACGAATGAAGAGGCGGCGTCTTGGCAGGTACTACCGTCGCGCCGGTGCGGTGTTTCGGAAGTTCCAGCAGATGTTAAGGCGAGCCGCCGCCTCAGTAAGCGTTCATCACAACAACATGGAAACCGTATTCTGCGCGGCTGAGTCGTATCGCCAAGCAGAGCCGGCCCAAACGCCTGGACGCCCGATTCTCCGGTCGTACGGCAGGCCGTACACGGCCGACGAGGTATACCGGGAGATGCAGGTTTGGCTGTTCAAGATGTATCAAGAGAACCCACTGGGGCCAACGTGGAGAAGAACCGCGTATGCGAAGTTGATCAGGACTCTCAAAGAAAACGCCTTGGGCCGGAGAACGACGGTCCTGACAACCAACTACGATTTGGTGTTTGAATCCTTCGCATGGAGGAAAGGTCTCAAGTGTAGATATGGTCTCCCTAACTCGAGTCGAATCGCTGTCGGCGGTGACGGCGATCACAACGAGACATACTTGGCGGATGATTCAGACGCCGCCCCTCCGCTTGTGTGCAAGCTGCACGGCAGCATCAACTACTTCACCAACCCAGACTCCCCAGATCCCGACAGACTACTGATCTGCGACGATGTTCACCCGACGGGTAAGCGCTTAACGGACGCAAGCAATGTTATCCTCAGGGGCACGTCACGCCCTCGCGTTCTCAACTTTGACGCCGTCGCGAGGCTTCGCAACTCATTTGGCCGGAACATGACTCCACAGATCATTCCACCGACCTACGCCAAGCTCGAAGCCTTCAAGTGGCTCAAGTGTATCTGGAACAATGCCTTCGAGGCCCTGAGGTCGGCGAAGAAAATCGTCTTCATCGGCTACAGCATGCCGGAGAGTGACGGACACATGCGGGCGATGATCCAGGCCGCGATGGCGCAGAGGACTGCTGGCGACAGCCCGGGAGTGCATGTGTTCGACCTGTCAACGGAAGCACTCCTCCGATACCAGTCGTTCTTCGGGCCGCTAGGCCTTCGGATGGGCAGACACCTCTGGCAAGTACCGTTCGAAGAGGCGGTCAATGAGAGACTGCCGGAGATTCTTACCAACTGATGCCGTGCCGCCAGTCCTGTCAAGAACCGCCGTCCGTTGCCCTCCCCCGGCCTTGCCGAGCGGGCGTCTCGTGGTAGAATGGCGGGAGGTGGGACAGACCGGCCGGCTCGCCTGACTCGGGGGAACCAAGATGAGGCCGCTTTTCGCCGCGGGCCTGGCGGCACTGGCCTGTCTGTCGGCGGCGGCGCTCGGCGCCGAGCCGTCCCGCAAGCCGCTGCCGGGACAGATCATCGTCAATCCAGACAACCCGGCATGGCTGGTCCGGTACGACGCGACCGGCCGCCACAAGCCGTTCTTCCTGTGCGGCCCGGGCGATCCGGAGGGCTTTCTGTACCGGGGGAAGCGACGCGCGGATGGGACCCGCGACGGCGACCAGATGAAGCTGATCGAGAAGCTGGCGCCGACCGGGGCGAACTGCATCTACCTGATGGCGGTCCGCAGCCACGGGGGCGACGGCGACCGGTCTCACAATCCCTTCGTCGACAACGATCCGAAACGCGGCCTGAACAAGAAGGTGCTCGACCAGTGGGAACGCTGGTTCGCGGCGATGGACCGGGCCCGCATTGTGATTTATTTCTTCTTCTATGATGACTCGGCCCGCATCTGGAACACCGGGCATCGCGTGGACGAAGCAGAGCGCCGGTTCCTTCAGGGGCTGGTCGGCCGCTTCAAGCATCACACGCATTTGATCTGGTGCGTCGCCGAGGAATACCAGGAGCGGTTCAGCGCGAAGCGGGTGTCGGCCATCGCCGCGGCGATTCGGAAGGCGGACGAGCATCGCCATCCGATCGCGGTGCACAAGCTGAGCGGGCTGAGCTTCCGGGAGTTCGCGGACGACGCGAACATCGACCAGTTTGCCATTCAGTACAACGTGAAGACGCCGGCGGCGCTGCACGCGGGGGTGGTGAAGGCGTTCCGCGAGGCAAAAGGGCGGTACAGCCTGAACCTGTCGGAGGTGGCACAGCACGGGACGGGCCGGACGGCGCGGCTGAACAGTTGGGCGGCGGCGATGGGCGGGGCGTACGTGATGGTGCTTCGGATGGACATCGCGGGCACGGCCAAAGGCGACCTGGAGGACTGCGGGCGGCTGGTCCGCTTCTTCGAGTCGACGGACGTCCACAACATGGCGCCGCACGACGGGCTGGCGGCGGCGGACACGCAGTACGTGCTGGCGAAACCCGGCCGGAGCTACATCGCGTATTCGTCGAAGCGAAGGGACAAGCTCGGCCTGAAGACGATGACGGCGGGGACGTATGATTTGACTTGGCTGGACTGTGCAGCGGGCAGGCGGGTCGAGCAACGACAGGTGAAGGTCGCGGCGGGCGAGCAGGCCTGGCCGGCGCCGGCGGGCATCGGCAAGGAAGTGGCGTTGTACGCTCGCCGCACGAAGTGAACCCCGAGGAGAAGGCCATGAAGACGGTATGGATAAGCTGCGTGGCGGCGGCGCTGTTCGCGTCGTGCGCGCAGGCCGCCGAGCCGGCGCGGGTCGAGCACAAGGCGAACGCGAAGCTGGCGGCGATGACGCCGCATTCCTGGCTGCGGATCGGCGGCGCGCCGCCGGCGCCGAAAGGGATTATGGCCTACTCCGGCGGGGTGTTCGACAGCGAGCACAACGTGTTCCTGGTTTTCGGCGGGGGTCACGCGGACTACTGGGGCAACGAGGTCTGCGCGTTCGACATGAAAACGCTGAGCTGGAAGAAGATGTACCAGCCCGACGCTGCGGCGCGCTACACGAATGACAACATCGACAACACCAAGGGCAAGCTGAAGGACAGCGACAAGCCGTACACCCGGCACAGCTATCAGATGCTGACGTTCGTGCCGAGCGTGAAGAAGATGTTCATCTGGTCGGGCTGCGGGCCGGGCTGGGGCAAGATCAAGCCGACCTGCCCGTCGCCCCGCGACGCGTGGTACTATGACTATGCGGCGAACAAGTGGGAGTTCCTGACGACCGGTGGCCCGAGCGGATACGGCGGCGGGACGTGCTACGACACGAAGCGCGACTGCATCTGGGCGCTGCCGGGCGCGAGCTGGCCGAAGCTGTGGAAGTTCGACGTGAAGACCGGGAAGTGGAGCGGGCGCGTGATGAAGCCCGACAGTTCGGCGGGCGTCCATCTCAACCTGGTCTACAACGCGAAGCGTGACGTGATCTTCGCCGGGATTGGGAACGACGGGAAGCGTTCGTACCTAATCGACCCCGACACGGCCAAGGTCGAGAAGGTGGACACTCGCCTGTACACGCCGGGCGGCTCCGGCGGGCTGGCGTATCTGCCGGACCAGGATGCGGCGGTGAGCGTGAAGAACGGGCCGGCGATGGGGGTGTTTGATTTCGCGGGGAAGCGGTGGCTTCCGATCCCGCCGCTGGCGGGTACGCCGAAGCTGATGGGCTACGCGGTGTACGGCCGGTTCGACTACAGCCCGGTGGACAAGGTGGTGGTGTTCGTCGGGCGGGCGGGAACGTACGCCTACAAGCCGCCGGCGACGTACGACTTTGCGGCGCTGGCCAAGGCGGCGGCAGCCGCAAAGAAATGAGGCCCGGCGGATGCTGTGCGGCGGTGGTGGTGTACGCGGCGGAGGCAGCGTGCGTGATGAAGTGAGAAAGGAGAGCCGATGACAACGCGGGTGGTTGCTGCGTGGGTGCTGGCGGTCTGTACGGCGGCGAACGCGGCGGACAAGGTGGCGACGCTTGAATTGCTGCAGCGGGTGCGGGTCGCCTCGGTGGCCGATAAGAAAGCTCCGGGCACAGCGCATGTGGCCATCCACGGCGATTTTGTCTACGTCTCGGGTGGAGGCAACCTGCGCTGCTTCCGGCGCGATGCGGCGGGCAAGCTGACGCTGCAGCACACGACCGGCATCGCCGGCAGGATGACCCTGGCGTCGTCGGGCGAGCGGATGTACGGGGTGATCTACAAGGGCCGCCGGCCGCAGAAGGGCGAGCTGGCCTGGTACGACGTCGGCGCCGACGGCAAGCTGATCGAGAAGGGCAAGGTCGAGTGCCCGGGCTCGTCGGGCATGGTCGCCTGCGAGGGGGTGGTCATCGCGCCGGACCGCACGGCGTTGTACCTGCGGACGAACCGGCCCGGCGGGCTGGCGTGGTTCACGCTCGGCGACGACGGGGCCGCGACGAAGGGCGGCGTGGTGAAGGGCAAGGGACTGGGTAACTCGTCCAAGGCCTCCGGCGGCTCTGTGATGGTCCTCTCCGCCGACGGGAAGTACCTTTACACCACGTCCCAGACCGACCACGTTATCGCGGTCATCGACGTCAAGCCGGACGGCACGCCGGTCTACCGGGAGGCGGTCGACCTGGCCCCGCTCGCCAAGAAGCCGACCGAGGGCCCCGGCTGGAACCGGGGCTTTCCCTGGCCGGGCCTGTTCATGGCGCCCGGCGGCAGGCAGCTCTACGTCGTGCTGTGGCGCTACGGCGGCCGGAAGGACAACGTGGTGGGGGTGTTTGACCGCGACGAGAAGACCGGGGCGCTGACGTTCAAGGCAAAAGTCCCCGGCCTGACCGCGCCCAAGGGCGGCGGGATGGCCTTCACACCCGACGGCAAGACCGGCTGGGTCGCGGCGCTCAGTCATCCGGTGACGAAGTTGCGCCGTGACCCGGCGACCGGGCAAGTGACCGTCATCGGCCGCGTCCCAAAGACCAGCGGCCCCGACCGCCGCGGCCCGCAGGTGTACGACTTCGCATACGACGCCGCGAAGGGGCACCTCTACTTCGCCGACGTGTACGGCGAGCTGTTCGTCGTCAATACGAAGGGAGCGGAATGATGACACGCATTGTGCTGGCGGGCGTGCTGGTGCTGGCTGCAACGTGCGGGGCCGCGGCCGAGCATCCGATCGACGCTCTGGAGGTGGGGCACTGGCTGGAAGTGCCGGGCTCGCAGATGAAGACGGTGGCGTTCAAGTGGCCGAAGGGGGTGCGCTACTCGATCAACAACATCGGTGTGCGGGGCGTGATGTCATTGTGGTCGGGCGGGGCGTACGACACGAAACGCGACCGGCTGATCATCTGGGGCGGCGGGCACAAGGGGTATGCGGGGAACGAACTCTACGCGTTCAACGTCAACATACTCGAGTGGGAACGCCTCACCGATCCGTCGCTGAAGGTGAACGACAAGCCACACAAGCGGGGGCTCTATGTGGACGGGCTGCCGCGTTCCTGCCACACCTATAACTACGTGCAGTACGTGCCGGCCATCGACCGGTTCTGCTCGTTCGGCACGGCGGGCGGGTACCCGAGCGGGAACGACAACACGTCGGTCACGTGGCAGTTCGACTTCGACACGAAGAAGTGGGAGGACAAGAGCACGGCGCTGGCGCGTGGGATCGGCGCCTACTCGGCGGTCGATCCGGTGAGCGGGCACGTGTTTGTGCGCGGGAACTACCCGGCGACCCGACTGGCCGAGTGGGACCCGGTGACGGACAAGTGGACGGACCGCACCGGGCGGGTGAACAACCGGACCGACTACTACAAGACCGCGGCGATCGACCCGATCGGCCGGCGCTTTTTCGGCATCGGCCGCGGCGGCGTCTACGTGTACGACTTCGGGAAGCCCGGCCGCGTCACGCAGCAAGTGATCACGACGAAAGGCCCGCAGGACGTGGTGAAGAAGGGGTGTCCGGGCCTGGCGTACGATCCGGTGATCGACAAGATCGTCGGCTGGACGAACGGGACGTCGCTGTGGACGCTCGACCTTGAGACGCTGACCTGGGCCAAGGTCAAGCCGGCGGCGACCAACACGGTCACCCCAAGCAAGCCCTGCGGCACCGGGACCTACGGCCGCTTCCGCTACATGCCCTCGGGCAACGCCTACATCGTGGTCAACAGTTGGGACACCAACGTGTTCGTCTATCGGCTGAGCGACCTGAAAACGGCGGAGGTGCCGAAGCGGTTCAAGGCGGCGATGAAATCGAACGACGCGGCGTTGGTCAAATGGGTGAGCGGACGGATCAAAATGCACGGAGCAAAGGAATGAGAATGCACCCCGGGTGGCTCGCGTTGCTGGTCCTGGCCGGTGCGCCGGCGCTGTCGGCGGAGAAGGTCACGCCCGCCCTGAAACCGGACGCCGCGGTGCTGAAGATCATCGCGGGGTTGGGCGACCATGGCTCGGCGGCGCTGCCGGCGCCGAAGATCACCGGCGACCTGAACGCCGTTGCGAAGCGATGGCGGCTGGACCAGCGCGGGCCGGGCTATCGCGACTACTGCCTCAAGATGGCGTGGATGCCCGAGCGCCAGCGGGCGGTCTTCTACGGCGCGAACCACGGCGGCCCGCACCGGCTGAACGACGTGTGGGAATACGATCTGCCGTCGAACACCTGGGTGTGCCTCTACGGCCCGGACCCGAGCAAGGGCCGCGGGGCCGACTGGAAGGACGTGGACTGGGAGCACGTGAAGGACGGCGTGATCCGGACGAAGCGGGGCGGCCCGGCGATCATCGGGCATTCGTGGTGGAACATGGCGTACGATCCCGAGGCGAAGGCAATGATCACGCCCTGCTCGTGGTCGATGTCGAATAAGAAACTGTTCGGGCTGCTGCGGAAGGGCAAGCACAAGCCGCCGATGTGGGCGTTCTATCCCGAGAAGAAGAAGTGGGAGCCGATCCTCGACAGCACGTTCGACGGCCCGGTGCCCGGCTGCGAGAACGCGCGGGCGCTGGAGTACGTGCCCGAGTTGGGCGGCACGGTCTGGACCAAGAGCGCGGGGATGTGGCTGTACAACTCGAAGACCAACGGGTGGAAGCGGCTGGGCACGAGCAAGCGCTACGGCAAGGACCTGCCGTCGCGCGAGCAGGTGATGGCGTACCTGCCGGACCGCAAGATGCTGGTGGCCCACTGCCGCGCCGGCAAGGGCGCGCCGAGCAGGGGCTACGAGAAGTCGTTCACCTGCCACTACTCCATCGAGGACAACAAGTGGACGCGAACCTTCGAGAGCCAGAAGAAGAACGAGCCGCCGGCGGGCATGGACTCGGTCACCAACTTCGCGTATGACCGCGTGGGGAAGGTCTGCCTGCTGTGGGATTCGTCGTGGTCGAAGGCGCTGTGGGCGTATGATCCGGCGGCGATGAAGTGGACGAAGCTCTCGCCGACCGGTCCGCCGCCGCCGCTCAAGGGGCGGGACGTCAAGCTGGCCTACTACGATGTCCAGCACAACGTCTTCGTCATCCCGGGCAAATGGGTCTATCGGCACAAGCGGGCGGAGGGAAGTCAATGAAAGCGATTGTGTTGGTCCTGTCGGTCCTATCGGCCCTATTCGTGGGGGCGGCGACGATGAGTGAGGCGGCGGAGTTCCAGGCGGGGCTGGGCCTGGACGCGAAGCAGGAGAAGCAGCTCGCGGACGCGGCGGACACGATCCTGACCGCGCTGAAGGCGGCGGAGCCGGACTACAAACAGATCGCCGCGGACGTGGCCAAGGCGCGAACGGTCGCCAACGCGCTGCTGGCGCAGGCGGAGCAGACAGAGGCGGCGAAGGCCGAGGTGCCGAAGCTGCCGGCGAAGTCGCCGGTGGTCGTGCCGCCGGGCTGCCGGGCGGACACAGTCCGCGCCCGCTGGAAGGAGCAGCTCTGGCTGCGGGTGAAGTCGGTGTACGAGGTGCTGAGCGGGACGATCGTCTCGAAGCGGCCGCAGTGGGGCGAGGCGATCGGCGTCGGCTGGCGCCATCGGCGCGACCTGACCAAGCGCGCCCGGCCGACGGCCGCGGCGCTGCGTGAGGCGCAGGTGTTCGCACTGCTGCTGTCGCGCAAGCCGGAGGTGATCCGCGTCCGGCGCGGCGAGGTGCTGTTCGAGGACGACTTCTCGAAGGGCGCGGACAAGTGGCACCTGTACGGCCCGTGTACGACGACGAAGGCGAAGGCGGGCGGGCTGCGGCGGAAGAACAAGCGGGTGCGCCACGCGGACACGATGATGTGGACGAAGCAGGCGTTCGACGGGAACTTCGTGTTCGAGTTTACGTTCATCGCGAACAACGGGGGCTCGAAGCCGGGCTGCCTGTTTGCGATTTGCGGGACGCCGGTCAAGAAGGGGACCGACCTGTCGGTCTCGTGCGGCGTGACGATGGACGCGTACAATCACGGGGTGCACGCGTATCATTTTTCGATGCACCGCGGCCTGACGGGCATCTGCAACGGGCGCAAGGTGGGGACCGGGCTGCACCTGATCGGGAGCCGCACGCCCGATCCGTGCCCGAAGGTCGGCACGCCGTACAAGGTGGCGGTCGGCAAGTGGGGCGGCCTGGTGTTCTGCATCGCGGACGGCACGCTGCAGCACGTGTACTACGACGCGGGGACGTTCGGCCCGGCGCTCGAGGGCGGGAGCTGCGGGATGCGGCACTGGGGCGGCACCGACGTCACCTATCAGGACGTGAAAGTCTACCGGCTGGTGGAGGCGGAAGTCAGGAAATGAATCACGAGCCCGACATCGTTCCGTTCAAGGAAGCCCCCGAGCTGAAGCTGCACCTGCACGTGTTCCGGCCGAGCCACGCGGGCGGATCCGCGCCGGCCATCGTTTTCTTCTCGTGCGGCGGGTGGCGCGGGTTCCGTCCGCCGATGTTCTATCCGCATGGTGATTACCTGGCCGGGCGCGGGATGGTCGCCATCAGTGCCGAGGTCCGGTCCCTCGACCACGGCGCCGAATCCGGAGTGACCTGCGTGACGGACGCGCGGTCCGCGGTACGCTGGACACGCGCCCACGCGGCGGACTGGGGGATCGATCCGAGTCGCATCGCGGTGGGCGGCGGGTCGGCTTCGGGGCACGTGACCTGCTGCACCACGATGGTCGACGGGTTCGACGAAGCGGGCGAGGACCGGTCTGTCCGCTGCTCGGCCGACGCGATGGTGCTGTTCAATCCGGCGCTGGACCCGCTGGCGAAGCCGAAGCGGACCGAGCTGCTGGGCGGCGCGGAGACGGCGCGGGCGCTGTCGCCGATCGAGCAGGTGCGGCCCGGCCTGCCGCCGACGATCATTATGCACGGCGACGCGGACGACG
>Ga0272441_10016134_pt1 | contig 10368 bp, 5 predicted proteins | sample SSMProp6N_FD_193582 | JGI IMG/M metagenome (GOLD analysis project Ga0272441, IMG submission 193582) | Marine sediment archaeal communities from Little Sippewissett salt marsh, Falmouth, MA, United States - SSM-Prop-6N | ecosystem: Environmental > Aquatic > Marine > Wetlands > Sediment ... | reverse complement strand
CCCGGTAAGCGGGGTACGGAAAGGACCCACAGTAGTACTTATGATACTTGATGTATTCGAAGTCCCCTTCAAGATCACGTATCCGGGGCTTCTTTTTATAACATGTCCAGTTGATCAGGCGCAGTTCATGTGGATTGCGTACCGGCAAAGACTTCAGCAGGATGCCATTAATCATACTGAAGATCGCCGTATTCGCCCCAATACCCAGGGCCAGTGACAGTACTGCAACCGCCGTGAAACCGGGGCTCTTACGTAACTGCCGAAGCCCAAAATGAATATCATGCCATATCGTCCTCATTGTTTATCCCTTTCAAATCTGGGATCAATACCGGAACGATTTGCAATTATCGTGCCAAGCTCTGCTAAAAAGATATCCTTCGTAGGGTTCTGAAAATGGCGTTGAGGAAATATAGAGTCGCGTATCGGATAGCTCTTGTGTCCGATTTTGGGATGGGCTTGTTCGAAAACGGACATTCGGACGAGATAAATTAGATTTCTTCTGCTGAGGACAGCACGTTGTTTTCAATCAACGGTGCTTCCCGGCCGCTGTTCCATACGCGAACATCTGTGATTTCTACCTCGGTTTTCAGGTCCTCAAGATAGAGGTTGGGAGATCGTCTGTAGTGAGAGACGACGAAATGCCGGTTCGAGCCGGGCATAATCGGGCCGCGCCAGTCATCGTCGGCGGCGATAGGCGTAGCCGCCCACTCATTGGATTCGGTAAGAATCTCGTCTTGCGAATCAAAAATGACGATGCGCAGCGAAAGGAGGGAGACCACTTCTTCGCCGTTGTTGGTCACCTGAATCTCGGTGCGCATTCTACCATCACGGTCATCCTGAACGGCGGTCCGAGCGCGAATATCAAGCTGATTGCAGTAGTCCGGCAGACGTCGGTCGTCCAGAAGGTCCCCCAGGACCGGCGGCAACGATTTTTGCAGCACGGGCAGGCCCTGGATGGCGTCTTCAATGAGCGACGTCACAATCTTTTCCGATTTGTCACCGACAAAGTGCATGCTGTAGAGGACCACCGCGGTGCCGCTGAGAATGATCGTTATGGCCAGGGCGCAAAGACCCATGACCAAAGCGGATAGAAACGTATGGCGTTTGTAGGTGATACGTGGATAATCGCTCATAATAATACTCCTAAAAGCTCATTTTTTAAGTTGTCCCATTACCCTGATAGTCGAGGACCACCCTTAATGATTTCACATTTTCGGCATTTTTTGTCGAAAATTTACGACGCATCCAAGCGTGGTATCAAGAAAAAAGCCGGTGCTGTCCCGGTATTCCCCCGGTATTCCGGTATTCTCAGTATTCTTTCAGCGTATTTTTGGTCTCCTGCCGGTCTTTAGATCGTCGGTGAGAATCTCGACATGCTGCGCCCCGTAGACGGTATCTCATTGCTATGTAAACGTTTCCGGAGAGAATTCTGCCGGTAGGCACCAAGTATCTGGAGGATTCTTCTTGACTGGCAGGTGATAATTCGGTATACATGCAGATAGTGAAGTTCGTGCCCGCATCGGCCGATATCTGAGGATGTTGGCTCTTCAACGGGTAGAATTTCCATAGTCTTTCGGGAATTGTCCGAGAGACACAACAACAGGGTACAGTTACAACCGCCGGATGCGTATGGTTCGGAGTCATGATCCTTGCTTTTAAGTTGGACCGTCGACTTCTCAAGAAAGGAGGTGGTGTCAAATCGTAAGAATTCATCTTGGGTAAAGAGAAACGGAATATGCTGAAGGTAAGGATTATTATCGGTCGTATCATTCAACTTAGGTCTTTTTTGGTAGGAGAATTATTATGTGCAAGAAATTGTTGTTTTTAGCTTCTTTTGTTTTGGTGCTGAGCTTCATCAGTTCAAATGTCGTTTTGGGTGGCGTTGTGATAGAGATCGGAATCACGAACGGTAATGACGCTGTTGAAGAAGAGCAGTCAGGGAACATGTATATGGACAGCAGCGATCTGGAGCTTATAGATGATGGCGGAGATATACAAGTAATAGGTCTGCGTTTTGTGAATACCGAGATTGCTCGGGGTTCCAACATCATAAACGCGTATGTGGAGTTCACCGCGGATGATGTTGAAGCGGATGAACCCGCTAATCTTATCATCGATGGTGAGCTGGTTCCCGATGCTCCTCCGTTTGCCGACATCAATAATAATGTTAGCAACAGAACCAGAACGACGGCGAAAGTGGAATGGCAGCCGGAGCATTGGATTGCCGAAAATCAAAAATACCGAACCTCGGATATCTCCACTGTCATCCAGGAGATAATCGACCAGGAAGACTGGGCCAGTGGCAATGCGCTGGTAATAATCATCAGCGACAATCCCAACAATCCGTCCAAAGGCAGTCGAGAAGCTGCATCTGGCACAGGGGCCCGGGCGCCGTGGTTGCATATTGAGTTTGCGAGCAAATATGCGTCGAATCCCGATCCGCCTGACGGCGCCATCATTGAGGATACATGGGTGAGCCTGACCTGGGAAGCGGGAGAGACGGCCGTCTCGCACGATGTTTATTTTGGCGAAAATCTTGACGACGTGACCAACGGCATAGGCGACGCATTCCGAGGCAATCACCCCTCGAACTTCTTTGTTGCGGGCTTTCCCGGATTTGCTTATCCGGACGGTCTGGTACCGGGCACGACCTACTACTGGCGAATCGATGAGGTGGAAGCCGACGGTACAACGAAATACCAAGGTCCCGTCTGGAGCTTCACGGTTCCCTCCAAGATCGCCTACAACCCGAATCCGCAGGATGGCGCTAAATACGTGGCCACTGACGCAACTTTGAGCTGGACGGCGGGCTTCGGCGCAAAATTGCACACGGTGTATTTCGGCGACGACTTGGATACGGTGAACAATGCCGCTGGAGGTCTGCCCCAGTCTGCGGCAACCTATAGCCCGGGACCTCTGACGAAAAACACAACCTACTACTGGCGTGTCGATGAATTCGACGGCGTCGCGACGTATACGGGTGACGTCTGGAGCTTTTCAACGATGCCCGACATCAACATTACGGATCCCGACTTGATCGGCTGGTGGAAATTTGACGAAGGTGTCGGCACCACGGCCCTGGACTTCTCCGGTTATGGCAATGACGGCACGCTGGGTGGTGACCCGGAGTGGATCGAGGGGATCATTGGCGGCGCGCTGGATTTGGACGGAGACGATTATGTTTCTATTGATGCTGTAGCGGATGATTGCACAAGCAAAGACTTTACGCTAAGTGCATGGATCAAAACCACGCAGGCCGGGGAGGGGAATGTGTTTGCATCCAATACGGGGGGCAGCCACGTTCTTCTGTTTGGCGTTGATAATGGGAATATTTATGTGGATGATGGTCCCTCAACAGATTATCCTCCTGTGGTCAATGACGATCAGTGGCATATGATTACGTTAGTGAAGGACGGATCGCGCATAATTTTATATACCGACGGAGTTGAGGCAGGTACGGTTACAACCAGCATCGATGTGACCACGGAACAACGGTGGTCCATCGGACAGGAATGGGACTCCGGCCCAAGCGATTTCTATATGGGCAGTGTGGACGATGCCCGGTTCTACAATAGGCCCCTGACGGCGGCTGAGGTCTTGGAACTCACCCGAGGTGATCCGCTGGCGGCCTGGAATCCGAGACCGAAAGACGGCGCCATCGTGGACGTCGAAAGAGCCAAGCAGCCTCTGACCTGGTCGCCGGGCGAGAATGCCGCCGAACACGATGTGTACTTCGGCACGGATCAAACCGCCGTCGAAAATGCCGACAGCTCCGACGCGACGGGTCTCTACCGGGGCCGTCAAGCCGGGACGACCTATACCCCGCCGGAAAGTCTGGAGTGGGGCACCGGTCCGTACTACTGGCGCATCGATGAATTCAACACCAACGGCTCACTCAGCACGGGCGGAATCTGGAGCTTCACGGTTGCCGACCACCTTATCGTGGAAAACTACGAAAGCTATACCGATGACGACCTGGCGGGTGAAGCCATCTGGCAGAGCTGGATCGACGGCTTTGGCGTGGCCGATAACGGCGCGCAGGTGGGCTATCTGCTCCCGCCATATGCCGAGCAAGGAATCGTCCATGGCGGCGGCCAGTCGATGCCGCTCATGTACGACAATACGGCCGGCGTGAGGAATTCGGAAGCCCAACTGGCGTTAACCGCTTTGCGTGACTGGACGGCATACGATGTAAGCAATTTGTCGATATGGTTCAGAGGCTATCCGGGTTCGGTGGGCAGCTTTGTCGAGGGTCCGGTCGGGACCTATACGATGACCGCCTCCGGGGACGATATCTGGAACGATGCCGACGAGTTCCATTTCGCGTACAAATCGCTCAACGGCGCCGGCTCGATTACGGCCAGAATCGTGAGCGTTCAGAACACGGACCCCTGGGCCAAGGCCGGCGTAATGATCCGTGAGACGCTGGATCCGGGCTCAAAGCATGCCTTTGCGTGTATTACACCCGGTAACGGCGTTTCCTCCCAGGCTCGTGTCGATACGGATAACGCCAGTACCGACTTTACCCAGGGTGGGATCACGGCGCCGCACTGGGTGAAGCTCGAGCGCGATGTCGCGGGCAACTTCTCCGTGAGACATTCGACCAACGGCACCTCCTGGTCACCCGTGCAAGGCGCTATACCCGATAGGGTACCGATGACCGGGGATGTCTACATTGGCCTGGCGCTGACGGCACACAATGTCAACGCTGTATGTGAAGCTGTGTTCTCCAACGTGACGACGACCGGCGCTGTTACCGGACAGTGGATGCACCAGGACATCGGCGTTACCAGCAATGCGGCGGAGCCGCTGTACGTGGCCGTCTCCAACGCTACCGGTTCGCCGGCTGTGGTGGCCCATGCCGATCCCGCTGCGGCAACGATCGCTACCTGGACCGAGTGGATCATCCCGCTCCAGGCCTTTGCCGATCAAGGAATCAACCTGACCAACGTGGATAAGATCGCGATTGGCCTCGGTAGCAAGGGCAATGCGGCGGCAGCCGGCGGGTTAGGGACCATGTTCTTTGACGACATTGGGTTGTATCGGCCGGAACCGCAGCCATAAGCTTCCGATGTGGCCGGCAACAAGGATTGACACCAACTCGGGGCCCATGCTGATGGATTCAGTATGGGCCCCGCTTGTTTTGGACCAGTTGCAAAGGGAATCCACATGACCTGATAGTTCGCCATAGCTGCCGGGTAAAGATTTTCCTACTGCTTCTGAAGGAAACCCGCAGTAGATTCCATGATGCGGGCCCGAAGCTTTTTGCTCTGGCTTTTGGCATTTTCGGTTCGGAGGTCTTCAAGGTTCGCGATGCAAAACGTGCAACCCAGTGTTGTGAGGTGAAAATCCACATACTGGCGCCACTCCTCATCGAGAGTGCCCAGCAGAAACGCCCCAATAGTGCTGCGTTTGGGACAACTGAAACGCTGCAATTTCCAGATATCCGTCAGGAGATTCTCGAATTCTTCAGACGAAGGAGCAATAGGAATGTGAGATTTTTCAATGCGTTCGCGGATTTGCTTGAGGCTGCGGTGCTTGATCAGGGCGACGGCCTTTTCCCGCAATCCGAGGATTTTAGCCACGTTCTTGTTGGGAAGCTGGCAGTAGAACAATAGTTCTATGACCTGAAGATCGCGGAAGTTCAGGGAACCTTTGAAGCCATCCACCAGTTCGGACAGGGCCTCCATCAAGGCGCCTTTTTGCCGCTCGTATTGCTCATCGGCCCGGACGTACCAGCTTGCCGTCTGGACTGAGCCGGCCAAATCTGCAAACGGATCCGACGGTCGCTCCTGGCCCTTTGTGTCATAGGTATCCTGGATCAGGCATGTATGCGTCGCCTGCTGCCTGCGATAGCTGTCGATGATCTTGCGCCTGAGCAGTGAAAAAAGGTAGGTTTCCAGTCCGCACTCGCCTCGATAGACCGGCAGGCTCTTGATAAAGGAGATGAACGTTTCCTGAACGGCGTCTTCGGCGTCGGCGGACTGTACGAGTTTCGCTCGGGCAAAACTCACCAGGCGGCCCCGGTAGCGGTCAACGAATTCCGACCATGCTTCCTTGTTGCCCCGGCGAATCTTGTCCAGCAGATACTGCTCTGCCTTCGTCACTCTGCTCATGCGCGCTTTCATGCCAAGGCATATTATATACAGAGTTTTGAAAAATTGAAGTTAGGCATATATTATTTTAGAAAATCTTCTTTCAGGATTTTCTAAAAAAATCAGGGCCTTGAAGATGGCATACGATCAAATAATATGTTACGCATCCCTTGATTTTCCCAACCACTGAGCGCTGACGTGTCGTTTGAGAAATAAAAAATAAAGAACAGTTTTCCTTCTTTCCAAATGTACGCCTAACCGTCAATTTTGCATAACGCTTAACTGGGTACTTGCATTTTTGCTACGTCAGAAGAAGAAAAATCGCAATCGCCGCCAGAACGATCCCGGCAATTCGCAGAGACCAGGCATAATAACCCTTCGTGGCCGCATTCAGGAAGATATAGACGATGGTAATCAGCAAAAGCAGCCCAAAAACGGTGATAAACATTCGCGCCCAGTTCATTTTCATGGCTCTTGCCATCATCCTCTTTCGATGGGCCAATTGCTCGAGTTTTTGGGTCGAGCCATCGATCAGCAGGGCCTGTCGCCAAATTTGGCCGGCGGACCCTTCGAAACTCTGGACAAAACGATCCAGAACCAGATCGCCTTCGAGGATATCATCGGCATCGACACGCGAGGCCAGAGGGGCCGGAACGCCGGACCGTCGTTGTGTCATCCGGGAAAGCATGTCAGTGACTTGAGCGCTTGCGTTGTCGAGGGCCTGGCGATTGGCTTCGGCTTGCGTGATGCAACTCTCCGTCGATTTGGCGATGATGAACCGGCGATTCGGTTTGGCGTTCAGGAAGCCGGAGAAATCCTCGACCCAGGGCTTGTCCACAAAGTCGGCTTTAATACTCGCGTGTTTATCAGTCGCCAGAACGCTGGCCTGGATGGTACCACTGGTGAGGGTGCGCTCGGTCGGGCTCCTCCACGGCGCCGGATGGGTCTGAACGTCAACCAGATCGAGGCGTATGCCGACCTCATCATCCTGCACGGCCGCTGTTTCGGGCTCGATGGACCATCCCGTCCCAGGGAACGCGCGGGCGATGGCTTCTCCGAATTCCTCGACCAGGCTCCGGTCATGGGCACCTTGAAACAGGACGAAACGGCTTGGCGACGTTTGAGCATCGAAAACCCGCTGGACCGCCCGGCCAATCCGAAGCCCGAGAGAACGCACGGCGGAGAGTTTGGAAGGATACACGTTCGCCTCGAATTCATCCTCGATGCCCGGCAGCCAAATCGCGGCGGTCGTCTCCTGAGATCGAGGTGCTCTAACCTCCGTTGATATTTCCGGGATGTGAGGTAGGCGTACGACACAACGCTTTGTGCATAGGAAGAAGGCCGGTGCAGCAACCAAAAACAACACAAAGATCGCACCCACAACCCTACAGGGTTTTTTGGAACAGAGTTTTATAAACAATACAATGACCACAATCGCTGCGAATAACAGCAGGAAGAACACGGGGAACATTGTGAACATCTTGGTTACCATGCGTAGCATCAGCTTACTCCTTGATTCAGTGCCGGAGTTACCATGACTTGCTTACGACGAGCAGGCCAGGCCAGCATAACAACAGACAATAAGAAGAACATCCCGGCCATGACAACTTCCTCGTTTTGGCAGCCTTTGAGCATTGTTTCAAGAACCGCACCGAGTGGTTGAGAGCCAAGATCATTCATCCCCTGGCGGAAGCCCTGGGCGATTCCGTCGGACAGCCACATGACGGTTGCGAACAGTCCACCCAACCCGAGCACGCCCCGAATCAGATGACGCGCTCCTAAATGTCGGCGGCCGGTGACGATGAAGATCGCCGCAATCACCAGCAAACCGGCCGTAACCATCATCCCCAATCGCATGAAAAGTTCGGGCCACTCGGCATAGCCGCCGAAAGTTTCCTCCATCTCTTGAGCGAGTTCGGGTACGCCGGCTGCCACCAGATAGGGAACGTGTAATGCGACTCCCAGACCGATGATAACGGCTACAAAGACCAGGATGAAACCGACACCGGAGCATAAAAAGGCCAGCGGATGGAAGGGTTTATAGAAAACGGATGTTGTAGGAACTGACGCACCGGCCGGCGACGCCGAGGAATCCTTCTTCGCGGTGCGAACCTGTTGTTCTTCAGCCGTTTGGTTAACAGCCGGAGCGACTTTCTGCTGGTGTGCGGGCGGTGGACTGACGGGCTTGGCGCCCGGGGTTTTAACAGACGCCGACTCGCTTTCATCCAGCCAGATTTCCAGGGGCCGGTTGTATCGATCTTTGAACTGACCTACAATAATTAAGATAACATCGATGAGTTGCCCGACGCCGAGGAGGCCCCATGTTAGAAACCATATAATACCGGTTCCGATCTTGCCGACGTAGAATCGGTGCAGGCCGCAGAAACCGAACAAACCCCCTGCCGACAACAGAAGCGCCCACATGCGCTTGTAGGAGGAAACGCCGGGACGTGATTCGGGTGAAGGCGGAGGCGGTGGTACGACTCCTGTTTTTGGAACGGGGCCGACAAACAAACGGGCCGGCAGGATTCCAATGACGAGAAATCCTATCGCGGGAAAGATGATCAGCATGAGAAAGACGAAAAATACCTCGTCATGCAGATGGAGACTGCCCATGATGATGGATGAAAAGACGACGGTGAGCAAGCAGATCAGCATAATGCCCGGCTTGATAATATAACGATACCAACCGTTGAATCTGCTGCGGGAAGCCCCCACGAAGCAGAACAACGAAAAGATGAGGCTGTCCACTCCCCCGGCCACCGCGAGAGCATGTTCGTCATTACCATGGTGTAATTCCGTTGCCGCCAGGATTAAAAGAAACAGTCCAAAACCCAGAGCGACAAAGAAACCGACCAGCCAGAGGGCACGGACATACGACGGCACCAACGTACCCGCGACAAAGCTTTGAGACATTCCTTTCTTCTTTTTGTCTTTTGCCTTTGTGGGCCGAGCGATGGCCGCAGGCGCCGGTTCGGCGGCATGACCGAAGAGACTATAGGCCTGAACCACCAGGGACGTGCCCGCCAGGACCGAGGCGATCATGATGCCGGGCTGGCTGAATATCGCAGCGCTGATCAGACCCAGCAAACCGATCCATATCGCTGAACCGAGCGATAAACGCTTGGTTCGCCCCGGAGAAGTAATCCGACCCCAATCCACAAGGAGCATCGGAACCGCCAGAGACAGCCAGAGAGAGGTTCCCTGCGAAGAAACGGGTCCAATACGGGAAAAGTGACCCGCCACGCCAAGAATCCCCGCCACAAGCGAAGCGAGCAACGCCGCAAGACAGCACGTGACGACTTTCGGAACCCATTGCGCTTCAGGCTCCAGACTGCCGAACCAGCGGCGACGGGAGTAGAGGATCGTCTTGGCGCAGATGCCGGTCATAGCAAAGACTGCTAACGCGGTGGGAGCTAACGCGCGCGGTCCGGTCAACAGGCCCGCTCCCAACGCGACGAGAACCATCGATAGAATGGCGAGCGTACGCCGCTGGTGGGGATCGACGGGATCGATGACACGCGATTTTGCTCCTAACAGCTTATTCGCTTCGACGTCCACGCGATCCGCGACCTTTTGGCCCATAGCGTCGGCCTGTTGTGCGAATTTCTGGGCCGTTTGGGTCAACTCCTTGCCCACACCGCGCGTCGTTTGAGCGGCGACCTGGGCTTTGGGTTTCTGCGCACGCGGTTGTTCGACAATGTTCGCCTTGGCGGCGACTTTCTCGGCGATCACCGACAGCTCGTTCGGAGAGAAATGAGAGACGCTGTTCCGGATGTTCTCCGAGCCGAAGAGGTCTTCGACCATCTCTTGAACCGTCTGGTAGCGATCCGCGGGATCTTTGGCCAGGGCCTTTTGGATGACCCGTCGAAAGGGCTCCTCGACGGTATTCAGCTCGGGCGCGACGGTCATATGTTTCATCAGAATCTCAGCCGGGCTGGAGCCGATGAAGGGGACGTCTCCGGTCAGCATTTCATACAGTAGAACGCCGAGGGCATAGATATCGATGCTGCGATTGTAACTGCCGGCCCCGATCTCCGGCGCCATATACGAGACGGTCCCGACGGTGATCGTATGGCCGCTGTGACGGCTGGCGCTGATGGCCTTGGCCAGTCCGTAGTCGCCAACCTTCACATAGCCGCTTTCATAAAAGATGTTGCTGGGTTTCAGGTCGCGATGGACAATGCCGCACTCATGCAGAAAGGACAGACTTTTGGCGATCTCACGCAGGAAGAAAGCCGCTTTTTGCGTTCCGAGGCCGTGGGGCGACTCA
>Ga0272441_10016132_pt1 | contig 10369 bp, 5 predicted proteins | sample SSMProp6N_FD_193582 | JGI IMG/M metagenome (GOLD analysis project Ga0272441, IMG submission 193582) | Marine sediment archaeal communities from Little Sippewissett salt marsh, Falmouth, MA, United States - SSM-Prop-6N | ecosystem: Environmental > Aquatic > Marine > Wetlands > Sediment ... | reverse complement strand
GTTGTCAGGATTGTGCTTCATGAAGTCGTTGTAGAGGACTTCAGCAATATCAGCCATGCCCATTGGCGCACCTGGGTGGCCGGAATTGGCTTTCTGGACGGCGTCCATACTTAGTGCGCGAATGGCGTTAGCCAGATCTCTGCGTGAAGGCATAGTGCTCTCCATAAAAAGTTTTGAAACTGTAGTCATGCTCCGAGCTCGCAACACGGACCTCTGCTCGGACACTGAATGCTTAGGTTTTTCTTAATAAAATCAATATGTCAGACATCCCCAACAGCGCGATATAACTGTGCCTGACGCGGTGAAAGGCGCGTATTTTCCCTCAATTCAACCGAATGGGCAAGCGAGGGACTTGATCTGCCGCAAGGCGGCGATGGAGAGGAGCGTGTTTTGCCGGCAAAAAGACGAGTCCGCCAATAAGCGCCAATTAACGCAGATGGCACATCGGGCGCATGCTACAGCCCGCATCACGCGAAAAGTCTGCGTTCATTAGTGGACCCTATTTTTTACCGTTTCAGGCCGCTTCGGACTTCCACTTGATCGAGCAGCCCATACTCGGGATCTGGTCCCTTGGGCCCAGGCCGGTTTCCGCCACCTGCTTCATGGCTTCAAACAAATCACGTCGAACGTTTTCCGGCGCCGTTTCCTTGCGACTGGCATCGAGACGGCCACGATATTGCAACTTCAGGTCCTTGTTGTAGCCGAAGAAATCAGGCGTGCAAACCGCACCGTAGGCTTTGGCGACCTGCTGCGATTCGTCGACTAAATAAGGAAACGGAAAATCGAATTGTTCCGCGACCAGTTTCATATTGTCGAAGGAGTCTTCCGGGTACTCTTCTGGGTTGTTGGACATGATCGCGACGCTGTTGATACCGTAGGCGATCAGCTCGCCCGTATCGCGCACAATACGCTCGCGTATTGCTTTCACATAGGGGCAATGGTTGCAGATAAACATCACCAGCAAGCCGTTTTCGCCACGACAGGAATCGACATCCCAGGTCCTGCCGTCAACACCTGGTAGGGAAAAATCAAGGATATCTTTGTCGAACTCGCAGACTGGTGTTTCCAAACTGACCATCACAGTACTCTCTCTGGTTGCGCGCCAATCGATGCCGGGACAATCACGTCACGGACCCCAAGAGTCATATGCTACCAGCACCGCAGCTATCTACAAGAGCCTGCAACTGCATTTCTGCTCGGAACGCGGGATCGCCGCAACGGTCAAGGTGAAAACGCCCCGTGCGATTCCGCGCAACAACACGAACTTGACGCTGACCAACAGAACCGAACGAGCTTGTGACGGTCAAAACTGAGTCACGATTTGATCTAGGCTCTAGCATCGGGTGGCACAAGCTGCCCCCAATCTATCAGAGCTCTTGAAAACCGCGATGTTTAACCGCACTATTCTTTGCTCGACCGATAGCTCGGTGTTAAAATGGTCGATTGGTCAAACTACTGGTACTCACTGTTGGCAGCGCAAATGGCATCACAAGTAACTGAAAAACAACAGAAATCACGCCTCAAACTCCTTATCGCTAAAGGCAAGGAACAGGGCTACCTCACCTACTCCGAAGTCAATGACCACCTGCCGGAGGGCATCGTGGACCCATCTCAGGTCGAGGATATCATCAACACGATCAATGACATGGGCATCAATGTCTGCGAAACAGCTCCGGAAGGCGAATCGCTAATCCTGAGTGACAGCTCGGTCAGCGAAGCCGATGATGATACGACCGAAGAGGCCGTCGCAGCGCTTGCTTCGATAGAAACCGAGCTCGGCAGGACTACCGACCCCGTGCGCATGTACATGCGTGAAATGGGCAGCGTCGAGCTGTTGACCCGTGAAGGCGAGATCGAAATCGCCAAGCGGATCGAAGAGGGCCTCAAGCAGGTGCTGGAGGCACTGGCGACTAATCCGCGTACAGTCAGCACGGTTCTCGACATCTGGAACAGCGTCGAGGAGGGTGAACAGCGACTCAGCGACCTGGTCGCCGATTTTCACAAGAGCGATGAGGAACTCGACCGGCTGGCCGCCGAAGCCCTGGAAAATGCCGCAAAAGAAGCAAAGCTGGCGGCCGCTGGCAAGGCGAGCGAAAAAACCGAACCGATCGATGTTGGCCTCGAGCCCGAGGACGTGAAGAAATTGTTCGCCAAGATCAAGCGCGCCCACACCCGCGCGAGCAATACGATCGCCAAGGGCGATCCGGAAGCGATTGCGAAGGCCCGTCAGGCAATGGCCGCTGCCTTTCTCGGATTCAAATACACCTCGAACACCGTCTCGAGGCTCACCACTGATCTGCACCGGACGATCGAACGCATCCGCATGCTCGAGCGCCACATACTTGATCTGGCGGTTAATCGGGCCCGCATGCCACGCAAAATCATGATTACGACGTTTCCGCAGAACGAGACCAACGTCGACTGGATCGACGAGTACTGCAGTGGTCACGAATACTCGGCTGCACTGATGGAGCTGGCGCCCGAAATCAAACTGACGCAGCAAAAGTTGGCCGCACTGGAGAACGAGTACGGCCTCGGTATCCCCGAGATCAAGGAAATCAACCGAAAGATGTCGATCGGTGAGGCAAAGGCACGCCGCGCCAAAAAGGAAATGGTCGAGGCCAATCTACGCCTGGTTATCTCGATAGCAAAAAAATACACCAACCGTGGTCTGCAATTCCTCGATTTGATTCAGGAAGGCAACATCGGCTTGATGAAAGCTGTAGACAAATTCGAATACCGCCGCGGATATAAATTCTCGACCTATGCGACATGGTGGATACGCCAGGCGATCACACGCTCGATCGCGGACCAGGCGCGCACAATTCGAATCCCGGTCCACATGATCGAAACCATAAACAAACTCAACCGAATCTTTCGAGCGATGCTGCAGGAGATGGGACGCGAACCAACCCCAGAGGAACTTGCCGAGAAAATGGAAATGCCCGAGGACAAGGTTCGCAAGGTCCTGAAGATCGCCAAAGAGCCGATCTCAATGGAAACACCCATCGGCGATGATGAGGATTCCCATCTTGGTGACTTCATTGAAGACCTTAACATTCTATCGCCGGATGACTCCGCCACCAGCGAATCACTGCGCGAATCGACCAGGGACATTCTAACAACCCTGACCGCACGTGAATCCAAGGTACTGCGCATGCGCTTTGGCATCGACATGAATACTGACCACACGCTCGAGGAAGTGGGCAAGCAATTCGACGTCACCCGTGAGCGCATACGCCAGATCGAAGCCAAGGCACTGCGCAAACTGCGACACCCGAGTCGCGCCGAACATCTGCGCAGCTTCCTCGGCGACGACAGCAATAGCTGACAATTCCTGCAAATCCGGTACAATTACGCGGCCACCGACCTGGGGCCGCGAGAGCGGCTTGGCTGCTCCGAGTGTTAGGCCTTGAGCAAGGTGCGGTAGCACAGAGTTGGTGTAGTCAGCCTCGCTGCCGTCTCGGATTAGAGAATGTTTTTTTGCGCCTTGGGCCTGTAGCGGAGTGCGGTAGCACAGGGTTAGTGCAGTCAGCTTCGCTGCCGTCTCGAATTAGAGAATGTTTTTTTTGCGTTTTGAGCCTTTAGCGGGGTGCGGTAGCACAAGGTTAGTGCAGTCAGCTCTGCTGTTGTCCCAGGTTGGAGGTTGTTTCTTTCTTTGCGTTTTGGGCCTGTAGCGGGGTGCGGTAGCACAAGGTTAGTGCAGTCAGCTTCGCTGCCGTCTCGGACTAGAGGATGTTTCTTTTTTTTGCGTTTTGGGCCTGTAGCTCAGTTGGTTAGAGCAGTGGACTCATAATCGGCAGGTCCGAGATGTACAATTAGAAAAACAAGTCCTATAAGGGCCCGTAGCTCAGTTGGTTAGAGCATCCGACTCATAATCGGCAGGTCCGAGATGTACAATTAGAAAAACAAGTCCTATAAGGGCCCGTAGCTCAGTTGGTTAGAGCATCCGACTCATAATCGGCAGGTCGACAGTTCGAGTCTGTCCGGGCCCACCATTTCTTTATAATCAATCAGTTAGCTCCCTCCATACTGATAAATCCACTGGTCTTACGAATTTGGTCTCCTGGTCCAAGCCATAAAACGCTGACCAGGTTTCTATATTTGTAAATAATCAGGAATCTGAAGCCCACTGTTTATGGGGGCTCCGCCCTCGTAAGGAAAGTCGTGTAGGACTTACTTAATGAAGCATTGAAATATATCGCTTCTATGAAATTGTCATTATATGCATGAAGTGTATGATGATACATCTGTATAAATTTAGTAAGAATACGAGCATAGAGAGGACATAACGAAAATAAAATGAACAAGGATGATGTACTACAAGAAATACTAAATTCTCCTCTCATTTCAAGTTGGCACTGGTTTCAATGGCATTTCTTACATCAATTAAACGGGGAATATCATTCATTTTCCGACGCTATAGTAACAGCCATAGCCGATGTGGATGAAAAGATACCTGGTTATGCGCAAGAAACTATCAGGTCATTAACAACGGTTTCTGGAAAAGAAAAACACCTCCCACATTACGAACAGCTCCTCCAACTGCTTGCTGAACTACATGTTATTCGACAGGCAGTAAATTATAACTGGCCACATCTTGAAGGTTTTGATTACGAGCCAACGGCATCAGGCAGCAATAAAAATCCTGAGATTTCTGTCAGATACAGCGGGATAGAAGTCGGGATTGAGGTTAAGTCTCCATCACTTATCACCCATATTAACAACAGATCAACAAACCCAACTCAGTTAGTGGGCAGAGTTATCGATAAAGAAGCGATAGATGATTTGCCAGACTCGAAAGCCGGGATAACACTTCCACGCGACAATCCCTTAAAAGACTTTTTGATTAGCGCGAACGAGAAATTTCAATCTTTTAAGGAAGATCGGAGCCATTTCTTTGGTGTGCTTATTATCGTATGGGATGACTTTATCTATGAACCGATATCGGCCCTAGTGCACCCGAATGGTGGCTTATTCACAGATGAATCATTCTTCACTGACAGCGAAGGCAACCCAGTAAAATTTCCGAATATTGATGGAGTAATTGTGATTAGACACATGCATCAACTTATGAGAGCCAGTCGTGATGAGCCACTACAAGACAATTGTAGAGGACCATTTGATTATGGCATCGATGGCGAATTCCCCCAAAAAGCACTAATAATGAATCCGCTAAGTTCAGGCTTACCAAAAGATGTTACAAAGGCTTTTCAAGCTTACACGCCATCTCATGAACTAGGAACTGAATACACTCCGAAAGATATCGTATGGTGGTTATAATTCCACCTATGAAGATCATCGGCATAGATCTAGCATGGCAAAGCGAAAACAACACGACTGCTCTGGCTATAGGGATATTATCAGGACGCGAATTCCATATCAGCAAGATACACAATTCACTGGACAGCCTCAACGCTATTAAAGATGCCATTGATAATGAAGATAAAGTACAAGGACTGTCTATAGACGCACCTCTTATCATCAAAAATGATACTGGGCAGCGCAAATGTGAGCATGAGCTTAGCCAGGTATACGGAAGTCGTTATGCATCCTGTCATGCTTCCAATACCACACTGTACCCTAACTCTGCCAGCACGACTCTTTCAAACTATTTGTTAAATAGTAAATTCAAACACCTAGGGAATCCTGAAGAAGATCAGTGGCAGATCGAATGCTATCCGCACCCCGCACTCATTGAGATATTTGCCTTATCAGAACGACTTCCATATAAAAAAGGGAGCGTTATTGACCGAAAAAATGGTCAAATTAGGCTTGCGAATCTACTTAAGTCGCTCTCTAATTCAAATTTTCTGACACTTACTCTAGATGATTCATGTAATTTTTATCTAGATGAAACGCATATCCTGTCTCAAGCCGGCAAGAGCTTAAAGCAAAACGAGGACGCATTAGACTCAATCATATGTGCCTATATTGGTGCCTTATATGGATCAAGGACACCGCATCACACTTTTGGTAATATCGAGTCTGGCTATATTTACGTGCCAAAACAAAGATGTATCAATCCGTAGAATAATAATATAAGTAGAGTATCCAAGGTGGGAAGCAACTTACAAAACAAAATCGAAGCAACTGACACGAGTATTAGTTCACTACTTAAGGATCAGAAATTCTATATTGATTACTTCCAACGAGAATACCGCTGGCAAGAAAAACACATAAAATTGCTAGTGGAGGATTTAACGACAACATTTCTTAAGTCATATAACCCAGAAGACAAACGCTCGGCAATCGCAAACTATCAGAATTACTACCTTGGCCCTGTTGTATTCAGCGTTAATCCCGATGATGGCAAGAAGTCGATAATAGATGGCCAGCAAAGAATCACTTCTATTACTCTTCTCCTTATTTACCTCAACCATCTACAAGCTGATCACAGCCAACAAGTATCAATTGTCGACCTAATATTTTCAGAAAAGTATGGTGAGAAGTCATTTAACATGACTGATGACATACGTGAACCGTGCTTGAAATCATTATTTGAGAATGGACTATACGAAATACAGGAAGATGACGATGAAACTGTCCGAAATATGCTTGATCGTTATGACGATATTGCTGAGTCTTTTCCAGATGAACTTACTCAGGAGGCCCTTCCATATTTTATTGATTGGTTTTCTGAAAACGTAGTCATTGTTGAAATCACGGCATATTCAGACGACAACGCGTACACAATTTTCGAGACGATGAATGACAGAGGACTTAATCTTACACCCTCTGAGATGCTGAAAGGCTACATTTTATCAAGGATCACAGACTCTAAACAGCGAATCGAAATCAATGATATTTGGAAAGCACAAATACAAATGCTACACGAATATGGAGACACTGTTGATCAGACATTTTTTCAGGCATGGTTCAGAGCAAAATACGCTGTTACCATCAGACCCGGAAAAGCTGGATCAGAGAATAAGGACTATGAATTAATCGGCACCCAATTTCATAGCTGGTTTAAAGACAACCATAAGAAATTGTTCCGATTAAAGACATCAGATAGTTTTTATAATTATTTCAAGAAGGAATTCCCTTTCTTCGTAAAGCAGTACCTCTCGATATATGACTCTAAATCCAAATATGACAAGTCTATGCCACACCTACACTACATTTCTATGTGGGGCATAGCCGAGTCGCTTCAAGATCCATTATTACTATCTGCTATAACAATCGATGATAACGATAGAACAATAAAGAAGAAACTGGACTACGCAGCGAGATACATTGAAACATTTACAGTAAGAAGATCAGTCAATTATAAAAAGTTTGGTCAAACATCAATCAAATATACAATATTCAATATAATAAAATTAATCAGGGATAACGATATATCTACCCTTGCAGTGAATCTAACAGACGAAATTAATAACATCCCACAAAAATGGGATGCATTAGATAATTTTGGATTACATGGACAGAATAGAAAATTTGTAAAACATCTGCTTTCTAGAATATGCGGCTTCATTGATGAAGCAGCAGGCAAAGATACAAACTACGTAAGCTATCATCACCCCAAAGGAAAGCAATTTGAGATTGAGCACATTTGGGGAAACAAATTCATTGACCACAAAGACGAATTCGACCAAGAAAACGATTTTCAGAACTGGCGTAATTATATCGGCGCATTGATTCTATTACCCAACGGTACAAACCAATCATTCAGTAGCGACAAATATAAGGACAAGCTCAAGCACTACATTAAGGAGAATACATATGCACAAACACTACACCCACGTTTTTATGAAAAGAATCCCAATTTCACAAAAACACCGTTATTGAGAAAGCTCAATTTCAAACCACATCCTGATTTCAAAAGCCAAGATATTCAGGATAGAAATCAATTGGTACAAAGGATTTGCGAGCAAATTTGGTCTACGGATTATTTACAATAGTCTAAATCGGGTCCCCAAATGTCCCAGCTTAACCTCACGTATTCCGCAATCTGAAATTTTTTCGTGGGCCCCCTAGGACTATATTCGAGTATCAGAATACTCGGGTATATGTTGCCCATCTGGATTATTCATAGGAATATATGTATTGAGGGAGTCTGTGTCGCATCAAACAGCCTCCTAACCAATGAAACAAGCACTAACGTAGGCTGTGACTCGACATTTCTTGCATGCTTTGACTACCAAAAATAACAAGAGAAAAATCATCATTAATAGCCACGAGTTTGACTCACTCGAAAGTGCTGCGCGTGCGTATGGATTATCACGCAATACAGTCGACTATCGACTTTCAAAAGGCTGGACACCTGAAGAGGCAGTTGGCCTTGAACCACGACCAAGCCACGCAGCAAGAACTCCTGGCATTCCTGTTAAGGTAAAAGATCACGAATTCAATAATATCAAAGAAGCTGCAAAATATTACGGTCGAGCATATACGTATGTAATTGAAAGGCTTAAGAATGGGTGCACCATAGAAGATGCGCTTGGTCTTGATAAGCTCACAGGCCTCCCAAAGAATCCACCACTTAAACGTCATGGTTCGATTAAGGACGAATATCCCGATTTAGCCAAGGAGTGGCATCCAACAAAGAATACACCTACCAAAGTAGATGAAATCACGGGCGGTTCAGTAAAAAAAGTATGGTGGATATGCCTGAACGGGCATGAGTGGCAATCGACTATCGGCAATCGTGTAAAAGGCTCAGGCTGTCCATATTGTGCTGGTATTAAACCCACTGCAGAACGAAATCTAGCTACGGAATACCCCGAACTAGTCATGGAATGGGATTGGGTTAAAAATAGAAAAAAACCAGAAGATTTTACTCCTAGATCCAACAAAAGAGTCTGGTGGTGCTGTGAGAAAGGTCATTCATGGCAAGCGACGATTAGTAATCGCGCTAGACACACAAACAAGTCTGGCTGTCCATGTTGCAACAATAAGAAGCTCTGTGAAGATAATAGCTTGGCACAGTTGCGCCCAGATATCGCAAAGGACTGGCATCCTTACAGAAATGAACCTTTAACTCCAAAAGATGTAGTAGCGGGCGGCAACAAAAAAGTATGGTGGATATGCAAGCATGGACATGAATGGAAAACGACTATTGGGCTTCGAGTGATTGCAGGTACAGGTTGTCCGAAGTGCTCTCTTCAAACATCCAGAATCGAAATTGCTGTCTATACAGAATTATATGCTTTATTTAACGATGTTCACTGGCGTGAAAAGATTTCTGGTTATGAATGCGATATTTATCTTCCTAGTAATAATATTGGCATAGAGATCGACGGAATATACTGGCATAGTCGATATCCAGATCGAGAATCTGCAAAATCAGCAGTATTTGACGCTGAAGGGATTCAACTTTTTCGCTTGAGGGAAGACGACTTGCCGCTGTTAACTGAACGCGACATATCATTTAAATCTACTGAGGACTATTTTTCTGTTATATCCAGACTAATCAATAGTTTGCTGAAATACGCGCAACTTTCTAACCAGCAAATTATTAGCCTTAAAGATTATCTAAATGGCCCAGGACTCATTAACGAAAAGCTCTATCGTAAAATAGTATCTCATTTGCCTGCACCACCACCTGGTGAATCATTGGCCGATAATTATCCTGATATTGCGAAAGAATGGGCGCATGACCTCAATGCGCCGCTATCGCCCGAACATTTTAGACCGCAAGCAAATAAGAAGGTATGGTGGCGGTGCAAAAATGGTCATACCTGGCGGACTACTATGAATATCCGTGTTCATCAGGGCACAGGCTGCCCCGTCTGTCCACGCCCCACTCACCGGAGAGCCACAGATGAGTATAATCTTGCTGTACACAACCCAGACTTGGCAAGGGAATGGCATCCAGATAAGAATGGCGACCTTCGTCCTGAAGATGTTACACCGAAATCAAACGAAATATTTTGGTGGCAATGCAGTAAAGGGCATGAATGGCAGACCACAGTGGCTAGTAGAGCTTCAGGTAATGATTGCCCTTACTGTTACGGTCGATATGCGACGAAAGAAAACAATCTGGCTAGCAAATACCCCGAATTGTTAAAAGAGTGGGATCAAGAAAAGAACAAAGGTCTAAATCCATCTGAATTAACTCCATATGTTGGCAAGAAGGTATGGTGGCGCTGCGACAAAGGGCACAGCTGGCAAGCCAATATCTCGAACCGAACAAGATTAAAGTCAGGATGTCCCGTTTGTGCCCATAATAATTCACGAAAATATTCCATAGAAGACTTTCAAGCTATAGCGAAAAATAACGGTGGTATATGTCTATCTAAGGAATTCTCAAGCGTCAGAAAAAAATTAAAATTTAAATGCAAAGAGGGCCATGTTTGGGAAACACGTGCTGACAATATCTTATATGGCAACAAGTGGTGTCCAGTGTGTGCAAAGAACCGAT
>Ga0272441_10016129_pt1 | contig 10371 bp, 7 predicted proteins | sample SSMProp6N_FD_193582 | JGI IMG/M metagenome (GOLD analysis project Ga0272441, IMG submission 193582) | Marine sediment archaeal communities from Little Sippewissett salt marsh, Falmouth, MA, United States - SSM-Prop-6N | ecosystem: Environmental > Aquatic > Marine > Wetlands > Sediment ... | reverse complement strand
TCCGGGGGAAAAGTGACTACGTCCGAGGAAGTCAGCATCACATTGAGCCGAATGGCGGTCTCGATGACGGTTCAGATGAGAGAAACGAGCATCGAGACAACGGATGGTAAACCATTAGGTTTTGAGCTTGAGCAAACGTTGGGTTCGGTGGTCATGACGGTGGCGGGGAAGGTGGATCAACACGGTAAAGTGGATCTGACAATGACGTCGATGGGGGCCGAGCAGAAAAGAACGCTCCAATGGCCCAAAGGAGCGGTCATGGCCGAGGGATTGCGTTTAATCGAGCTAAAGAAGGGCCTAAAGGAAGGGGCGCAATACACCGTTAAGGTATTCAGTTCGGGTGTGATGCAGGCAGTCGAAACACACATTCGCATTGGCCCGGTGCAAAACGTTGATTTACTCGGGCGCGTCGTGGCCTTGAGGGAGATTACAACGACGCTCAATATGCCCGGAGCCGGCAAAGTGGTTAGCATCAGTTACGTTAACGAGGACCTCGGGGTTCAGAAGACCATTATGCCGATAGCCGGGATGAATGTCGAGATGGTGGCCTGTGCAAAGGAATTCGCCATGAGCCAGAACGACGTGCTGGATGTGGTTGACAAGATGTTCCTGGCCAGTCCGGAGCCCTTGACGCATCTGGACAAAATAAAGGCCGTTACCTATTATTTAGCCCCGAAGCAAGACGCTCTGAGCTTAACGATACCCTCCGACGACAACCAGCACGTGCGGCATCTGAGCGATGGCAAGGTGATTGTGATGGTCAAACCCGTTGCCGCAAAATCAGGAGCCACGTTTCCTTATAAAGGCTCGAACCCGGCGGTTCTGGAAACGTTGAAACCGACGAGATATCTCCAGTCCGAGCACAAGGACGTGGTCGAACTTGCCCGACGGGCTGTCGGTGAGACTCAGGAGGCCGCCGAGGCGGCCCAAAAGATCGAAGCCTTTGTGGGCGAATACGTCGAGAACAGAAGTTTATCCGTCGGTTATGCGTCGGCGGCGGAGGTCGCCGCGAGCCGACAGGGGGATTGCTCGGAATTTGCCGTCCTTACGGCGGCCATGTGTCGGGCGGTCGGGATTCCCTCTCGAGTGGTCGTCGGAGTGGCGTATGTCGATAATTTTGGCGGCTACCAGGGCTTTGGGGGGCATGCCTGGACGCAGGCGTACGTAGGCGACAAATGGATCGGGCTCGACGCCTCTTTCAAAGGCGGCGGCCGGGGCGGCTACGACGCTGGCCATATTGCCCTGGCCGTCGGCAACGGTAATCCGGAGGATTTCTTCAATCTCGCCACGACAGTGGGCCAGTTCAAAGTGGAGAAAGTCATTATCAACAAAGAGTAGAACCGGGCGGTTCGTCTTAATCGAATTGGATGTCCGTGAGGACGAATTCGACGTTGCTGTTGCCGTTGTAGGTGTTAATCTGCGGCTGATAGGCCACGTTGAAGAATTCTGTCTCCAGCAACTTTTTCTCGAGTTTTCCGAATCGAAAGCCAATGCAGCGCACCGAGGCAGAGCCGTCGGTGATGGCAAGTTGTAGATGGTCCCGCCCAGCGCCGACCCTTCTGGGCGGACCGATCAGACGCACGCCTTTCGTGGCGAAGGTTGGCTCCGGATTGCCTTGGCCGAAGGGGCCGAGCCATTGCAGCTCATTGACCGTTTCTTTTTGAAACTCGGCCAACGGTACCATTGCGTCGATGTGGAGCTTGGCGGCGGTGTCCTGTCTTTTGAGGTTCTGCGAGGCATAGGCCTCGAATTCGGCTGTGAACTGATCGATCTTCTCGGATTCGATGGTTATGCCGGCGGCCATGGTGTGGCCCCCGAAGCTGTTCAAATGCGAAGCACAGGCCTTGATGGCGCTGAGCAGGCAGAAGCCGGGAATGGAGCGGCCGGAACCCTGGGCGATGCCGTTCTCCATCGAACCGGCGTTAATCATAATCGTCGGGCGGTAGAACTTGTCCACGATTCGCGAGGCGACAATGCCGATGACACCCGTATGCCAGTCTTCGCTCGCCAGGATGATGCTCTTGCGGTCGGGGTGGTTCAGGTCCCGCTCGACGATCATCTCGCACGCCTGCTTAAAAATCTTGCGCTCGCACTGCTGGCGCTGGCTGTTCTGCTCCTTGAGATACTCGGCGATCTGCATCGAGCGCATCGGACTCTCTGACGTGAGCAGCTCGACGGCCAATCGAGCATGTCCCATCCGGCCCGCGGCGTTGAGCATAGGCGCCAGGCGGAAGCCGATATGAAAACTGTCGAGCCGATGCCCCGTCAGACCCGCCGTTTCAATAAGGGCCTGGATGCCGGAAAGCTTACAGTCCGGCAGCGCCTTGAGACCATAGCTGGTCAGGACTCTGTTTTCACCGCGCAGATCCACCACGTCGGCGATCGTGCCCATCGCCGCCAGGCTTGTGGCGCTGAGCATGAATTCTCTTAAATGCGGTTCGAGCCTTCGGCCCGGGCTGAATTCATTCGCAAGCGCCCAGGCTAGCTTGAAAGCGACCATTGCCCCGGCCGAATCCTGGTTGGGGTAGGATTCCTCCAGTGCGGGATGGACGATGGCGGCGGCTTGCGGCAATCTGAAATCTGAAATTTGAGAGTTGAAATTCCCCGCCGGAGGCGAAGCTGGCTGGTGGTGATCGGTGATAATCAGATCGAGCCCCAATTGGCCGGCAAGCTCGGCGGTTTTAAATGCCGTTACGCCGCAATCGACCGTCACCAGGAGCGTGCTGGAGGCTTTGGCCAGAGCTTCCACTGCCTGCAGGTTCAAGCCGTAGCCTTCATCAACGCGATGGGGGATATAATAATCCACGTTGGCGCTGAGCAATTGTAGAATCTGCCAGAGGATGGCCACGCCCGTAATACCGTCCACATCGTAGTCGCCGTACAGGGTGATTTTTTCCTCGTTCGTAATGGCTTGTTTCAATCTCTGAACCGCCGGTTCGATTCCCGGCATTTCGCTGGGATCGATCAAATCGGTCAGTTTGGGCCTGAGAAAGACCGACGCCGAGGTCGTGTCGGTAATTCCGCGGTTGATAAGAACCTGAGCCAGAAGCGGCGAGACTTTGAGTGATTTGGCCAGCTCCGAAGAGCGGTCGTCCGGAGGTTGGATGACCCAGTGTTTTCTTTGCATCCGTGCCGAGAGCAGCATTTCGGATTCATCCTCTTCTTATCGCCAGGTCAGTTGTGTTGCGTGGCCGTCCAAATCTTTGTTGCCTCCGGCGGCATGGAGCACGAAATCGCCACCCTGATTTCTCAAATGAGCCTCCACCCAGCCGACCGGCTGGGCATCATTGAAATTGTAGCCTATCGCGGGAAGGTTGATCAGGTGAATCCCTTCAAACTGAGAAAATCCATACGCGTGGGAATGTCCGAAGACAAGTGCCTTCACCTTTTGAATCGGCTTAATCATACGGAATAAACGCGGTACGTCCAGCAAGTCGCCGTCGCCATCTCCCAGGGTATGATGAAAGCAAAGAAGGGTGGGTCTGTCGTCGCATTGATTCAGATAGCTTCCGAGCCACTGCCTTTGGGCTTTTCCCAACAGGCCTGGCACCTTGTTCGCATAGAGAAGCGAGTCCAGCAGAATCAGGCGGGCGGGCGCTTTGTCGACCACGACGACGTGCTTGCCCTTAACGGATTGCTTTTCGCCGGGATTCTCTGTAAAGACTTTGAGGAAGTTGTCCCGATTATCATGGTTGCCGAGCGCCATGAAGACCGGTGTTTTCTCAGCGAGCGAACTTAAAAGTTTCTTGAGGTTGGCGTAATCGCCCAATTCACCCGTCAGACGGGCCAGATCGCCTGTAATCGTAACGCCCTCCAGAGAAGCGGAAGCGATGCCCGGAACGATTTTCTGCAAGTTTTGGTAGGGATAGAATCCTCGGTAATGATTTTCAACGTCTGCGGGAATGTGCGTATCCGATACAAACGCCCAATGCGTTGTTCCTTTTGCATTCTTGTTCGATCCGAAGCTCGTGCCTGCGCCCAAAACAAATACACTTCCCGCCGTCGCCAGGCCCATCTTCATGAAGCTTCTTCTATTGACGGATATGTATGACGCCTCACTCATGTTTTCCACCTTTAATCAGTTTCTCATTGATATTATCACCACGCCCCTATATACCAGATGGGAGCTCTCCGTCGCAAGTGTTGTTTCCCGGATTTCCAGGTGGTATGCCAGATCGTATTCGGATTGCCATCGAACGCGTTGCTTGCTTCGTGGCCCGGGGCTTCGCTGTCCACCATGACCACCTCGGCCTTGCTTAGCAAGGACGGTTCCTTCAACAACCTGTGGATGAGTTCGGTATCCAGTGTGTGTTTAGGAGCGAAAGCATTACTGTTCATATAGCTCAGAAGACTGTGAAGCATTTGCCGCGCAACGGGACGCTGTTCGAGGTTGCTGCGCAGGTCCATGCTGCAAACAAGCAGTTTGCCTTTGCCTACCTTTGCCTCGAAGAGAAGGCCGAGCTTGCGATTAGTATTCCAGTCGTCGATCACCTGGACGATAGGGCGCAAATCCGGTCCGAAATCGTCGAGCACCATGAACTTCGATTGGGTCACCAGGTCCCACCATTGCCAGTTGCTGTGAAACTCGGTGGGGAATCGCCTTAGAGCGGGATGTTTCGGATCGCATAGAATCCCCAACGTATGTGGCGGCTGTTGCCTCGTCCATTGGGTGTTCCAGAAGATCGTCGTAAAGCCGGCGGGGATATCACTGTCGATGCTGTTCAAGGGGGGCATGAGTAATACTTTCTGGCCGCTCGTCAGAGCGCTCATGGCGCGTTCGTCGAGGATTTCGGTGATAAGCACCTTTTTCGGCGGTTCTGTGTCGAGGTTGGCCGGATAAACCCAGATGTCCCAATCGTTCGCAAACGGAGTTCCTTTAAGCGCAACAGATATGATGAGCTTCGCCGGCGCTTTAACATTTGCCAGCCGGGCGGTGATTTTTCCTAATTGAAAACCGTTGCCTAACGGGATATTAGCCCGAGGTAAACGGCCGGACGTCAGCTTTCGACCATCGGCGTAGCTAATGGACCAGACGGCAATCGCATCGCGTATCGGTGCGGGGCCGAAATGGGCGACCTCCACATCGGCGATGAACTTCTGGTTAGTCGTCCAGATGCGTTTTTTCAGTCGAAGAAGCGGGACGGTCTCACAGCAATAACGGCGATGCTCCTCCGGCTCAATGTAGCCTTTCGAGTCCCAGAAAGGATCAAGGATGCCGACCAGCGCCGTGCCCTGGCCGGGGAAGTCGTGTATGTCGAGCAGTTGGAAGCCGCCGAAGTCGGGCGTGCGAAGGGCGGATTCGATTTCCTCCTTGTAGAGCAGGGCCTGCAATTTCCCGGAGGCCATGAGGAAGTTCTCAGCCTGTTCCAGCATGTGATGGGCTTCGAGTGAGTCGCGAAAGATCTCGAAGTTGCGCGCCTGCAAAACACCCTTGTATTTCGCGATCTCCTCAAAATTGGGATATACACACCATTGTCCGATCTCATGGCTAACGACGGGGACGTCGTATTTTTGGATGAAATCGCGGTAGTCGGTGGATGTTTCGGGTGGATGGGCGTTGAAGCGGCTCCGCAATCCCGCTCCCCATTGGTGGCCGCGCGGCGCGGGCGTGCTGTGATATTGGCTCTCAGGGATGATGGGCCAGCCGGCCGCACTGGTGTAGAGCCTGCGAGGGTCTTTCTCTATCCAGGAGTTGATCAGCTCGCCGAGAAATCTCTTTTGATTAGGCCCGCCCGGTTCGTTGCCGTAAGCGAGCATGCAAAACGATGGGTGGTTGCCATATTCCTTGAGAATACGGTCGCTCTCGGCGACGATGAAGGTGTCGATGGGTTGGCCGTCGCCGATCCGCGCCCAGGCGGCGCATTCGACCTGAAAGATAAATCCTATCCGGTCGGCGGCCTCGAACGCCGCCTCCGGCGGGCACCATGAATGGAAACGTAGATGATTGAGGCCGTGAGCCTTGGCGATTCGAAGGGTTCGCAGCCACGCCTCAACGTCCATCGATGGATATCCCGTCAGTGGAAAAATACAGCACTCCAACGTACCGCGTAGAAAGGTCGGCTTGCCGTTGATCGTAAACTGTGTTCCTCTCGCACCAAACTTGCGCATCCCGAACGTGACGGTTTTCTCAGCGTAAAATACATTGTCGTCGGCGGTAGCATTAAGGGAAACCGTCAGCTTATACAAAGCAGGCGAGAACGCGTCCCACAGCAATACATCGTCACCCATCTTATAGTCCACTTCGAAAACGGTTTCGGATGGAGAGGCGGTGAATTCGATGCTCTTCTGCGAAGGGACATGTTTTTGCTTTGTATTCCAGCTTTTGGCCCGGAGTGAGAGTGTGCCATTGGCGGATCGGCCCAGATGATTATTGATCGTGATATGCAGTTTCGCTGATTTGTTGTGAATGTCGGGATAGACCTGCACGTCACGGATCCATATTTTCTCCGTGGCCTGCAATTCGATTCGACCGATCAGGCCGTTCCAATTGGTTTGGGTATGGTCGCTGACAGAGTGGGCGTTCGCGCCGACGTCGTACTTGACCGAATTATCCACGCGAACGGTCACGACGTGCCGGCCGGGCGTCAGCAGGGCGCTGAGATCGTGACGTTGCGGCGTACACAGACTGTCCTGCATCCCGGCGGCAATGCCATCGACCCAAACCTTCGTTTCCCAGTGGCAGCGTTCCAGGAACAGCACGATGCGCTTGCCGCGCCAATCCTGTGGGATAGCAACCTGTCTCTGGTACCAGGCGGGCCCGACGTAATGTTTCAGGGGGGTAAGCCAGAACGGGATTTTCATGGAATCCGGTTGCCGATACTTCTCGTACCTGGCGTCCGTAAACCACGACCGGTCGATAATCGATCCGGTCCAGTTCGTATCTACCGTGACGTCGTCGCCGTAGCCGTTTTCGGCCGTCGAGCCGGGCAATGTGATCGTATGGATCAGCTTGCTGTCATACCATTTCTCGTTTTCACCGGCATTATTCGGATCCAGACTGAAGAACCACTGGCCGGATAATGAACGTGTCTTTTGCTCATGGCGCAGTGCTATCGTTTGACAACCGGCAGACATTACCGTGGCCACGGCTATTGCTACAATTAATATTGATCTGATAATATTGCGATTCATTCCGGTTGCCTCCACTATGAGTTGCTGGAACACGATTGATGAACTTGGGATCGATCACTCAGGCTCTCATGTATAAGCCGCCATTGACGGCGATATATTCACCGGTGATAAAGCTTGCCGCCTCGCTTGCCAGAAACAGCACGGCCCGGGCGATGTCCTCGGCGGTTCCGTTGCGACCGAGCGGGGTTTGCTCGGCAACTTCCTTCCGGCGCTCGGCCGTGCTGAAGCGCTCATGGAAGCGTGTTTCGATGAAGCCGGGCAGAACGCTGTTGACCCGGATGCCATACCTGGCAAATTCTCTGGCCATCGCAATCGTTTCGGTGGCAACCGCCGCTTTGGCGCCCCCGTATATGCCGGAACCGTCGCCTCCGCCGGTATGGCCGCCCACGGAGCCGATATTGACAATGTTTCCTTTGCTTTTCTTGAGATACGGCAGAACGGCTTGGGTTACCAGGAAAACGCTGCGGACATTAGTAGCATATATGTCTTCATGATAATCCAGCGTAGCCGTTTCGAAGGATTGTCGGTCAATGAGCGATCCGGCGTTGTTGACAAGGATGTCGATGCCGCCGGCTTTTTCGGCAACTTCTCGACCATTTCATTGACTTGTTTCTTGTCGCGGACGTCCGCGGAAAGCAGGACGCCGTCGCTGTTTTTCTTGACCTGCTGAAGTGTTTTCTCCGCTCCCTTGGACGTGCGGAAGTAATGGATTCCCACAAAACAATCCTGTTCGCTAAATAAGCCCGCCGTCGCCGAGCCGATCCCACTGCTGGCCCCGGTGACTAAAACCTTTTTGCCTTTGAGGTCTTCGCAGATCATGTGGGATTTTCCTCTGCGCATTGTCTCAGGTAGCTAATTCATGCTCATCACTCGTGAAAAAACGCCTGATTGAGCATCCAGTTTGTCGACCAGGGATTGGGTGTGAAGAAGCATTGTGTCCGTTCAAAGCAATTCGTCGATAGCTTCGACGAGGTTCTTCTTGCTGGTAAGTCCTACCCATTTTTTTTGTAACTGACCATCCTTGAACAGGATAAGGGTCGGTATCGCGGTGATGCCGAATTCCATCGCACTGTCTCGAGCGTCATCAGTATTCAGCCTACAGATCTTGGCCTTGTCCGCGTACTCCCCGGCAATTTCCTGAACGATGGGAGCGATCATGTTGCATGGTGCGCACCACGGCGCCCAGAAATCCACGAGTACGGGGACGTCAGAATTGTGAACGGTCTTATCAAAAGTAGCGTCAGTCAACTCTGTTACACTTCCTGCCATAATTTTTTTCCTTTCAACAAAAGCCCACAGGTTACTACGGTCCAGCCATCCTTGCCGAACCGTCTGCGGGTCATATTAACCCATTATCGAAAGCCCGTCAACGAAGAAGCTTAAAAACCGGAAAATCCGTGTTGGCTTTATCGTGCACCCGGCGGTAATTCGTCGCTGACCGGTTCGTTCCACCAGTTCGGGTCTCTAAAGTACTGCTTGAACATCATGGCGGCGATAACGCCGTCTCCGGCGGCGGTGGCTAATTGCATAGCCGCCCCGATGCGGCAATCGCCCGCCACAAAGACACCAGGCACGTTTGTACGAAGGTACGCACAGTCGCACTTGATGAAGTCTCTGTCCGTGAGCTCTACAAAATCCTTCAGAAAGCCGGTGTTGGGCACCATCCCCACAAAGACGAAGACGCCGTCACATGGATAATCCTCTTCGCTGTTGGTCTTGACGTTTTTCAACGTGGCCGATTGGACTTTGCCTTCGCCCTGGATGGCGGTCATAATGGTGCTGTATTTAATGAGCAGGTTGGAATTCGGCTCATTGGCCTTTTCAAGAAGCTCTTCGACGAGAACCTGCGAAGCCCGGAATTTGTCTCTGCGGTGGATCATCGTGACCTTTTCGGCGAATTGGGTCAGATGGAGCGTCTCTTCCACCGCCGAATTGCCTCCGCCGACGGCGACGACATGCTTTCCCCGGAAAAAGGGCGCATCGCAGGTCCCGCAATAACTGACGCCAGACCCGCGGAATTCGTCTTCGCCGGGGATGCCGAGCTTACGATAATCGCTGCCGGGCGCTAAAATGACGGCCCGTGCGATGAATGTGTCCTTGCCGCAAGCCACAGCGATGTGACCGTCTTTGAGCTTTTCCAGTCGATCCACTTCGCAGCCGGTCTTGATCTGGGCGCCGAAGCTCTCGACCTGTTTTTGCATGCTTTGGATCAGCCCCGGCCCGTCGATGCGCTCGATGCCCGGATAGTTTTCGATTCGTTCGGTATTGTTGATTTGTCCACCGGGCATGAATTTCTCAAGAATCAAGGTATTTAGCCGGTCCCGGGCGGTATAAAGCCCCGCCGCCAGCCCCGCCGGCCCGGCTCCAACAATAATGCAATCATAAGTCTCTGACATAATACGTATCCTTACTGATAGAATTTCACAATATCTGAAAATTAACTCACTGGGGCACGTTGCTCCGGTTCTTCGTGCTCTTCCTGGATTTGGTCGAGGTGCATGCCGAAGCGGTCGAGCTTTTTGTGGCCTTCGTCGTATTGGCTGTAAGCGTTTCGCAGGTGCTTACCGAGAATGTCCCACGTGCCGCCGAAGTCGGCGAAGGAGGCGTTCAGCTTCTTAAGGTTCTGCCGGATTTCGGCGGCCTGCCTTTCGATTTGCAGGCCGTGCAGGCCCATTGTGACCGTCATCAGATAGGCATACAAAAGATTCGGCGATACGGGGATGACTTTTTTATCGAAGCAGTGTTGTAAAATGTCCTGCGTTTCGCCGGGATATTTGACAATCGTTTCGTAATAGACGTTCTCGGCGGGGATGTACATGATGGCAAAATCCAGCGTGCCCTCGGCGGGCCGGATATAGTCGCCGGAGATCTTGTCGATATGATTATTCACGTCTCGAATGAACTGTTTGCGGAGTCTTTTTTTCTCTTGTTCGCTCTCGGCTTTGACCACGCTTTCAAAGCCCGGCAGCGGAAACTTGGCGTCGATGGGCACCGAGAAATCGACCAGTTGGATCAGTGCATCGACCGTTTTACCGTCCTTAAACGGGTGCTGGAGTTTGTAACTGTCCTTCGGAAGGATTTGGGCAAGAAGATTTTCGAGCGACCATTCGCCCATCTGCCCGCGAAGCTTGGGGGAGCTGAGAATATTCTGGAGCCGCCGAACCTCGGTTCCGATTTGCATCATCTGCTTGTTAGTGCCTTGTAATTCGCCGATCTGGGTGTGCAGCTCGCTGAGTGTTT
>Ga0272441_10016128_pt1 | contig 10372 bp, 10 predicted proteins | sample SSMProp6N_FD_193582 | JGI IMG/M metagenome (GOLD analysis project Ga0272441, IMG submission 193582) | Marine sediment archaeal communities from Little Sippewissett salt marsh, Falmouth, MA, United States - SSM-Prop-6N | ecosystem: Environmental > Aquatic > Marine > Wetlands > Sediment ... | reverse complement strand
CAGAATTAATTGAGAGAATGAAAAAGGTGAAATAGGGGGCAAGCCCCCTATAACCCCCTTCCGCCTTCGCTTCCTCGTCAAGCCCTACACCCCTTCGGGGCTACGGTCATGCCGCATCCCCGCTCGGCGGATTCAACATGACAGTCTTTGTTGACAGTCATCAATGACAAATACACCATGATGAAGTTGCTGATTTCTACAATAGTCACTTGATTCTTCTAAGTTTTTCAATCCTGTTGACTCATGATGTTCGTACCCACTCCAAAAACTCCCACGCGGATAACGTTTCCTAAAACCAGGATGCATTTCAAACATTTTTTTAGAACCATGGGATTTAAGCATAATCTCAGCATCCTCCAATGAATATTTTTTTGGAACGTTTACCTGGAAATGAACATGATTTCCAGCGAAACCAAAATCGCCGAACTCAAACCCAAAACGTTCCAGATCCTGGAATGCCTGGGTGCACGTATTAATATGCGATTGTTTCCTAAAGCAGTTGAATCTGCATTTAGTTGGAAACATCATAGTCACCCAGTTGTTTCTTGTGTCACCTGCTGGTTTTTTATAGCTACCACTATTACAAACTATCATATTTTTTTGTTCCTGTCGCGTCTTTATAGGGCAGACCCTATGCGGCCTGCCGCGCGCGGCAAGAAACAATATATAAAGTACTAAAAAAGCTAGACGCCTGTTTTATCTGCGGGTCTTACGCTACGCTACAGACCAACGCAGTATTAACAGCCGGGATTATCGATAATATTCGGGGAGTTTAAATCTGTGGGCACATTTTAAAAGCCTGTTGATCAAAAGAAACATTGAGAGATAGTATGGCATATAACTTTACATTTGATTTATCTAAACTATCGCAAACATTTTTTAGAGAAATTGCGGAGTTTTCAGAGAAGGGAAAAATCACCGAAAGAATAGGAGACATGGCAATAAATCTTGTAAAAAAATTCAATATAGACAAGATTACAGGATTGCCTGTTTGTGACTCAATAACTGTCGTAGAAGATCTTATTAATGCAAACATCAAAAATAGTATTCATAAAGGGAATTTTCTAAAGACAAACAAAAGAGTGTTGTTTCTCCCCCATTGTTGCAGAAAATACATGGACTCAAGATGCAAGGCAGATTTTGATCCAGAGTCTGCATCTTACCTCTGCAGACATTGTTCTGATGATTGTCAGGTGCATCAGGCTACAAAACTTGCAAAAAAAGAAAATTATGATGTATATGTGTTGCCCGGCAGTTCCTGTGTCAAAAAGATTTTTCAGAAAAATTCGTATGATGGCGTTATCGGAGTAGCATGCACTGAAGAGATAGGTCTTGCAACAAAGATTTTAGAGCAATTCAACATAGCTGTCCAAAATATACCATTGATAAAAAATGGCTGTTCAGGAACACAATTCAACTTCGAAACTTTACAGAGAATAATGGGCGAAAAGACGACAATGTCTTAGAACCCCATTCGTAAGATATAACTCACACATCCAAAAAACAAATCATTCAATCCATTGTTCTTAAGATTTCTAGAAAATCATCCATGTATTCCTTCAATATTAAGATAATTACTTGGATTATAATATTGGTCCGGAAAACCTATCAAATTTTTCCTTTCTACATCATTCATCAAAAACAAATGCGATAATTAGGAAATATAAGTGGACAAAAACCTAACAACATTATGTATAAAAACAACATTTATGTTTAAGTCATTTGGGATGATAGCATGGATGAATGGGATGAACATGCACACTATTCACCCGATGGAGAAAAGATTGTTTGGATGTCAATCAATGGATATGGCATGAGTACAGCAAGAAACTGGTGGGATGTTCTCAGAACAGACTATTGGCTTATGAACACAGATGGCTCTGAAAAAACACAAATTACATTCTACAATTTTGATCTTGAAGATGACGAGCGTATGATATGTTCAGATTGTTCATGGAATGCAGATGGAACTAAGCTGGCTACTACAATGCTAATAGTCGATGGAGATGCAATCACAGGAGGGATTGCAATTTTAGATTTTTCTGTTTATGAAAATGGAATCTATGCGGTGAAGGAGAATGGTTCGAATGAATAAAGGATTAAAAGGATCATTTTGTCTTTTTCTAATTGTAACGATTCTACTCTTTTCAGGTTGTATTGGTGATATACCTGATGACCCCAATACTTACATCAGATCAATAACTCATGATGGATTAGAGCGGACTTATCGTATTCATATCCCACCTTCGTTTAGCAAGGCTATTCAGATGCCGCTCGTTCTTATACTCCATGGAGGTGGAGGAACAGCCAAAGGTATGGAAGAACAACTCACACTCGGCGGTTTTAACAATCTGTCAGATAAAGAGGGATTCATTGTTGTCTATCCCAATGGTATTGAAAAGCACTGGAATGATGGTAGAAAAAACGTTACCTATCGCACGCATCAAGAAAAAATCGATGATGTTGGTTTCATATCGACATTGATAGATAATATTACTGAAGAATTTAATATAAATCCAGGACGTGTTTATGTTACCGGGATGTCAAATGGAGCAATGATGTCTTATCGCCTTGCCTGTGAAATATCCGAGAAAATAGCAGCTATTACACCAGTTACAGGAGCAATACCTGAAGATATAGTTCAACAGTGTTCACCTTCAAAACCAGTCTCTATATTAGCAATTAGTGGCACAGATGATCCATTAGTACCATGGGAAGGGGGAGATATAAAGAGCCCTTTTTTCCATAAACCACTTGGGAAAGTTTTATCTGTACCTGATTCTGTTAACTACTGGGTAATTCACAATAACTGCTCCCCAATACCTGATATTACATGGCTACCTGATTTAGATCCTGGGGATGATACTAGAGTACGTCAAGAAATATATGGTGAAGGCGATGAAGGAACCAAAGTGATTCTCTATGCCATTGAAGGTGGTGGACATACCTGGCCAGATGGTTTACAGTATCTATCAGAATCGCGAATCGGTAAGACCTGCCATGATATTAATGCCAATGAGGTTATATGGGAGTTTTTCAAGGAGTTAGAGAGGGTTTGATACTCATGATGAAAAACAAGAAAAATTTGATTTTAGTGATGATAACTACAGCACTTCTACTTTCTTTAGTGCTTTTCTCAGGTTGTATAAAAGACTAGGGACTAGGAGGTGAGGACTATCGTTGGGATGTAAAATGGATCACTGGGCCAGGGCACTATGAATCCGGTGATTACGGACGTGAAATAGAATGCCAAGAACTTACCCGATTCTACAAGTTCCATGTTCCTACATCATATGAGCCTGACAAGGCGATTCCAGTTGTTTTATGTTTTCATGGTGGCGGCGGTTATCCTGGTGCTGTAAGATACCAGACCGATTTCGATGAAATTGCAGATGATGGAGGATTCATCGTTGTTTATCCAGCAGGCCATCATGATATTTGGAAAGATCGACTGCTATTCTGGAATGACGGGCGTACCGCTAAGAATGATCCAACGTTTAACGATATCGATGATGTTGGCTTTGTCTCGATGTTGCTTGATGACCTAGCGACGTTTTTTAACATAGATGAAAATCGCACATATGCTACAGGACTCTCCAATGGTGCTATGATGTGTTATCGGTTAGCCGCTGAGCTGCCTAATCGGATTGCTACAATTGCACCAGTAGGTGCCCAACGAGCAGTTGGCGAGTATGAACAGATGCCATCTAGACCAATATCCATAATTCACTTCCATGGCATAATGGATGAATGGGCACCATACTACGGAGGAAGTTCACCTTCATCCTTTTTCAAAACAGACTTTAAACAACCAGTACCAGAGACAATCCAATCATGGGTTTCCTACAATGAATGCCCATCTGAACCATCAGACACATGCAGAATTGGCAATGCAACATGTGTGAGGTACGGACCTGGTCTAAATAATACAGAGGTTGTACTGTGGACTCTTGAAGATGGTGGTCATACTTGGCCTGGAGGTAAAAAAGTAAAATCCGAAGAAGATTATCTTGGAGTAGGAACGGGGCCTATCAATCAGGATATCTCAGCAATGGAGCTGATATGGGAGTTCTTTGAACAACATCCGATGGGATGAATGCTATAAAAATTAAAAAGGGATAATATAGTGTGAATTTAATATGTCTAACGTGGTAAAACAGAATGTTCCAATAATTATACTTGCGCTACTTTCTCCCATTATTGCAGAATTGCTCAGTGGCTCTGCCCCACCCCTAGAGTTTTTTAATCCATTTGGTTTTATGTTACTTGTCGGACTATATGGAAGCGGTGTTATTATTGTACGTGAACTATGTATAAAATGGAAAAAAGGATGGGGGAGTATTCTACTACTCGGAACAGCATATGGAATTATCGAGGAAGGTCTTGCAGTAAAAAGTTTCTTTGATCCAAACTGGATGGACTTGGGCATTCTAGGAATCTATGGTAGATGGATCGGTGTAAATTGGGTTTGGAGTTTTTGTCTTACCATATTTCATACGATTTATAGCATTGCAATTCCTATCCTCATTTTTAGTTTGATCTTTCCATCTTTAAAAAATAAAAGATTGTTAAGTGACAAAGGTCTTACTGTATGCTTCGCCATTCTATTATTTATTGTTGGAGTCTGCTACTTTTTCCTGACGCCGTACAAACCAAATGCTCTTCTTTATCTTACAACAATGATTGTTGTTGCCATGCTTGTCGTAGCATCGTGGAAAATTAAGGCTGATTATGTAACCGCCAGAAATGTTGAGTCCATTGTGAAACCAATATGGTTCGGTGCTGTTGGCATCGCATTCGGTTTTTTATTTTTCTTTATAATGTACGCTGTGCCGCATCTTGTACCTTTTCCTATTATTCCCATACTCCTTGAAGGAATATTATGCTTGCTAGTGTTGCTATTTGTTGTCAAATATTCTGGACGTACTAAGAACTTTTCCCATAAACTAGCGTTCACAAGTGGCTTATTATCTCCGCTAATATTTTTAGCATTTATTCATGAGATCAATGGTATTTATGGGATGTCAATTGTTGGAATATTCTTTATTGTGTTTCTAATTTATCTTAGAAAGAGAATTGGGTACTACCAGAGAAGGATGGAGGAATTAAAGCCTTTTAGCGTCGATTTTGAATAACTTCATCCAACTAAAACAAAGTCGACCATCCCAAGTATGTTGAAAGACATTGCAGGTAAACTTAGAGATACAACTTACAGAACTATTGTTTGAAAACATATTAACCAGCTTTACTACTTTGTTTATTTACCACATGCAAGCCAAGAATGACAATTGCTCCACCAAAGACAAAAAACCAGGTAATTTCATCTCTAAATAGAATGTAACTGATTATTGTTGACAATACTGGAACAAAATAAAGATAAACACTGGTCTCTGAAGCGCTTTTAATCTCGAGCGCCACATACCATAAAACATATCCAATAACAGTTGGAAATACTCCAAGAAATATTACAACACTCCAACCAGTAAGTGACATTGCCACTACTTCTTCAAAGAGTGAGCTACTAATAAAAGGAATTAATCCAAGACTACCAAGTAAGCATACATAAGCAGTTAGCGAGAGTGCTGAGTATCTTCGAAGCATTTTTTTACCGGCAACGGTATAACCTGCCCCCACTACTGCTGCTAGAATAACTGCCAAAGCACCAGATATGTATTTTACCTCAAGAATAGTATCTGATCTGCCAACTGTAGAAATAACAACTACCCCAACAAGAGAAAGAAGAACCCCTAAAACTATCTTTAACGTGATTTTTTCTTTTAAAAATATTGCTGCCAAAATGACAACAAATATTGGGATAGTGGCAATAATTACACTTGCAGCACTTGCCGAAATGTATTGTTCACCATAATTAAGCCCCAAATGATACACTACAATACCTAAAAATCCTAGAAGAAAAATAGGAATAACGTCCTTTTTTTGAATTTTTGAGAATTTATTGGGTTTTGCAATTAGTAGAATAAGAAAAACGATACAGACTACTAAAAGACGCATAATTGTAAGATTCACTGGCGAAAGCTCTTCTAATCCAATTTTAATGAATGGAAATGCAAGTGCCCAGAAGACAATAGGCATTCCAATTATTATGAAGAAATATTTTTTTGCGAATGTGTCTTTTTTTGCAATCTGTTCTGGCATTGTATAGTACAGGCAAATGAAATGTTTATTTAAATCATTTCAAATTATTGCTTTTCCAAAACTATAAGTTCCCAGGTATATTTTTGCATTTGAGACTACTGCTGTTTTATCTCTTTTACCACATCTCTTTTCGATAACATGTCCCTCATATCAGCAGGTAGAGATAATACATCACCTTCCCTAAGATTATATTCATTCATATCAGTTCCAATAAACTTAGGTATGCCTTTGGTTACTCTTACAATAGGTTTAGAGTTATCTTGCCACCCATTTTTCTTGTCTTCTTCCTTGGGCTCAACAGTTTTCTCTTTTCCATTGCTTCCTTTTGATTCTTTTTCCAAAACTTGCTTACGCATTTGTGTCATTAACTCTAAGGTTGATTCAAACAAATCCTTTTCTACATTAACAAGATTTTTGAGATTGGGATTCCCCCCACGGGCCTTTGAAATTGTCGCCAGTAAAATCTTTTTCTCACGCATTTCATAAATACTTGTTACAATTTTATTTGTGTCCCGTATCTCGACTTTTAGAAGCATTTGTTTCTGAGGTGATGATTCTTTTCCAAGCCGATCATCCAAATTTTCTAAATACTTTGACAAATCATTGTAAAAATTAGGTTCTATTCTTGTTAAACTCGGTGATTTTTTTTCCATTTCTTGGATTCTTCTAAGAGTTTTATAGTTTATTTCATCAGCATTCATCTATCTCTCATAGAGTATATCACCAGATATGTTAAATAAATTTTGAGTGAAAAGATAAAACATACAACAAATGCATGTTAAGGGGTTTAAAGATTTTGGATTCTAGTATTTAAAATATGCAGATTCATTACATAACTCGTAACGCCAGTAAAAATAAAATGAAAGGCATCTCATTTTTATCTTGCTCGTAAGGAATACGGGCAGGATGGGAAAGAGATGCCTGAAATAGATATAGAAAAACAAGTAGAAAAATATTGGGAAAATTTTAGAAGGCAGCTGAATAACGAAGATGCGGAAAAACTCGACAAGATATTAGAGGAAATAGAAGAACAATTTGTTGATCCTACTGCAGACAATCCGGTTAAGGCAGTGGATTTTGCAAAATGGCTAAATCCAGAGCCGATATTGGATGTTCTTAGACCATCGTACTCATACTTCAAATACATCAAAAAGAGGTTGATTCCGAGAATGAGATTTTTTGCTTATTTCACGATATCAAAGAAGAAAAATCTCTGGCAGGTTTATCATAGTTTATCAGAAGAAGAGTTTGTAAAGCTTGGATTTGATAGTAAACCTAATTACGAGCTGCTGAGAGAATTTGTGTATGAGCGGATTGGCATAGAGCAGTTTCCGATAATACTAAGATGGATTGTAAAGGAACTTAATTTCCTTCTGAGAGCGAAGAGAATTGAGTTAGGAAAGCGTACGTTTCAGGATGCTACTGATACCCACTCCTTAAAACATGATAAGGAGTCAAAGTACAGCGGATACTACAAACATTCTGGTTATAAGCTTGATAAAACAATTGATGCGGAAACTGGTGTTCCTTTGCATTATCAGACAATGGAAATCACAGAGGATGAAGGAAAAAATCTTATTCCTTCACAGAAAAATGTTAAAATGTGTGAGATGCGAGAAGAGATGCGGGTTGTTGATGATTCGTATGCCGCATTTAAAAACATTGCATATAGTGAACTCCACGGCATTTCGCTATATTATAAAATCGCGAAGAATTGGGTGTATAGGGAAGAAGGTAAACCTGGAATGATTAAAAAGTTGTATCAGAAGTATCACCGATGTAATGATTTTGTACCAGGTGCAGATCTGGATTTTATGCTCCATTTTCTCTACAAGAAAGATGAATATGAGGCCGTTGGATCATATTTTCGGAACCTGAGAATGGCAGAATATGAGGAGCATCCTGAAGGGTATATGGATTTCTGTCATGAACGTGGAGGTAAAATGGAGGGGGACATTGGACGGATGAAACTTACAACAATACTGGATGATCATCCTGGACGACGAGGATGGAAACAGTTCCTATTGAAAGCAGGAATGACAATGCTTTCTCTTGTTTTTGCTGCACTTATTAGAGTTCAAAATGGTATTGTAGAAAATTTGTCAAATGTCACGTATATCACTTGATGGCGATAATTGAGAGCCGCAATATGAAGCAGTGGCTTTCAATATTTATGAATGCCTAGGGGGCATATCAAAAGAGGTGGTAAAAATGGACAATTAAAGATTTCAAAGCGGGAAATCTTTAAACCCCTGTTAAACAAAAAACCCATCAGCAAAAATAAAAATACAACTGCAATATCTACCCCCACTATAATTCAGTAACATATAAAATTACAAAGGTGAAAAAACATGCCATTTGCAAAAATTAACAATGTAGAAATCAATTACCATACCGTTGGAGATGGACAGCCACTGCTTTTTATTGCTGGTCTCGGCGTAGATAACATGTGCTGGATTTATCAAGTACCTAAGTTTCAAGAACTTTTCAAGGCTATAGTTTTTGACAATAGAGGCATCGGTAAAAGCACTGGAAGCATTGCTCCATACAGTATAAGGATGATGGCTGATGATGCAGTCGAGTTACTAAAGTATCTTAATATCGAAAAATCACATATAGTAGGTACCTCTATGGGTGGAATGATAGCACAAGAAATAGCAATCAATTACCCCAATATGGTTGATAAACTTGTATTATGTTCAACATTTGCCAAACCGCAAAACATGGTAGAAATCATCATGAAAGGCGTGAAAGACATTATAGGATACAATGCTCTGGACATATTCGGGATAAATCCACACAGACTTGTTTTTGAAAAACTATTCAGCTATCTTCTTCAGCAAATATTTTCTGAAGAATTTCTCTTGGAAAACAATAAATTAATAGAAGAAACACTGCGGAGATATATTTCTAAACTCACATATGTAGAAACGTTTTTGAAACAGACTGGAGCCGTTTACACACACAATACTTTTGATAGATTGAACCTAATAAAAGCAGAAACGCTTATAATAACAGGCATGGAAGATAAGCTTGTGGTGCCGGAATGCTCAGACGTACTAGCGGGAAAAATATCAAGGTCAAAACTGAAAAAAATAGAACATGCCGGACATGGAATGCATTTTGAAATGCCAGATATCATCAATAAGATAGTTATAGATTTCTTATCAGCAAAAACAGAATGACTTGAGTCTACACAGTAGTTTCTATAACATTAAAAAATCAAATGATGTTTGCTAGCTTTCTTCCGATTAAAAAAACCGCCAAATAGGTAGGCAACTCTTCTTCTCCTGCTACAAGATTGAATTCTTCTCCGCTCATTTTCATATGAACAGGCCCATTTAGCTCGACTTTTACTGGGTCATCTGGGAAAACAACAGCATCCCTCAGTGGATCAAAATCCTCTAAATCATCCAAGGTTGTCTTTGTCACCTTTAGACCTGTCTTTGCATGCAGAGATGACGGCAGCCTAATAAGACGTTTAACATCACAAGTTACAGGTTCGTCAGTCTCCCCTGCACTCATGGAAACAGCCGTCTTTCTCAAAGCATTATTAAGAAAAAATTTCCTAATGGTTTTTGACTGATCTAGGTTGCCTTCCCTAATTCTTTTCACTCTTTCCTCAGAGAGATCATCCAAGAGTTTTTCAGCATCAGTTCTTTTTACTCCATATTCATCCAGTTTCTTCATGGGATCTTCGCTTTTCATTATCTCATCCACAATATCAAGTATACCTCTACTTATTCTTCCCCTCCAACCCGATGCACCAGGGGCAGGCATTTTAAGGCTTTTTCCACTTGGATATCTCCTCGAACCATATCGTTTTATACCTGTTACACGTTCACGAAAAATCAAAGAATCTTTTAAATCTCGTCCCGTTATATAATCCACAATTTCCCTTCGTTCATTACTATCTAAATCAAAGATAGCTTTGTCTTTAACGTGACAATGATACCCCCTACCTCCGCTGAAATAAAGGTCTAGGTTTTTTTCATCAAAACCAAAATCATTAAGTAAAAAATCATCAACTAATTTGTAGAATTCCTTTTTCACCAGTTCCAGTTGCTCAGAATAACTGTACTTTTCCGCATTAGCTAGATGATCTGAATCCAAATCAAAAATGAGTTCTGCACCCATCCAGTTTTTTTCCTGCATGGTTGGTGCACCGGGTTCCTGATAATACGCAGTGGAATAATATGCATGGTCATACACAAAT
>Ga0272441_10016127_pt1 | contig 10372 bp, 7 predicted proteins | sample SSMProp6N_FD_193582 | JGI IMG/M metagenome (GOLD analysis project Ga0272441, IMG submission 193582) | Marine sediment archaeal communities from Little Sippewissett salt marsh, Falmouth, MA, United States - SSM-Prop-6N | ecosystem: Environmental > Aquatic > Marine > Wetlands > Sediment ... | reverse complement strand
GGCCACCGAGGAACCGGTCGGTATCTTCCAGAAGGGGACGGTCAAGGAGGCCGAGCGGGCGATGAAGGCCGCGGCCAAGGCGTTCGAGACCTGGAAGCATGTCCCGGCCATCGAACGGGCGTCGGTTTTCCTGCGCGCGGCGCGGATGATGCGCGACAGGAGGTTCGAGTTCGACGCCGCGATGGTGCTGGAGGAGGGCAAGCGATGGCTGGAGGCGGATGCCGACTTCGCCGAGGCGGTTGACTTCCTCGAGTTCTATGCCCGCGAGGCGATTCGATACGACCAGGTTGTTCCGGTCACGCCGTTCCCGGGCGAGTCGAACGAGGTCCGTTACATTCCGCTTGGGGTCGGCGTGGTCATCCCGCCGTGGAACTTCCCGTGCGCGATCATGGCGGGGATGACGACAGCAGCCGCCGTCTCCGGCAACACCGTCGTATTGAAGCCCGCGACCGACGCGCCGTTGCTGGCAACGCTGTTCATGGACGTACTGCTGGAGGCCGGGTTGCCGCCGGGCGTCGTGAACCTGCTGACCGGGCCGGGCGGCGGTATCGGCGACTACCTCGTCGAGCACCCGACGACGCGCTTCATCAGCTTCACCGGGTCCAAGGAGGTCGGGCTCCGGATATTCGAGAAGGCGGCGAAGGTCGGCAAGGACCAGATATGGGTGAAGCGGGTTGTCGCCGAGATGGGCGGCAAGGACTGCATCATCGTTGACTCCGAGGCCGACGTGGACGCCGCGGCGGACGGCGTCGCGGCGAGCGCCTTCGGGTTCCAGGGCCAGAAGTGCTCGGCTTGCTCGCGGGCAATCGTCGACGCGAAGGTCTACGACGAGTTCTGCCAGAGGGTGGTCGCGCGGACGAAGGAACTGGTGAAGACCGGGCCGGTCGAGGACCCGAAGTACTGGATGGGACCGGTCATCAACCGGCGTGCTTTCGAGCAGATACTCGAGTACGTCAAGATCGGGAAGAAGGAGGGTCGGCTACTGCTCGGCGGGAAGAAGAAGCCGGGCAAAGGATACTTCATCGAACCGACGATAATCGCCGACGTCAAGCGCCGGGCGCGTATCGCCCAGGAGGAGATATTCGGGCCGGTGCTGGCGGTCATCAAGGCGCGCAACTACACGGATGCGCTGGCGATTGCCAACGGGACCGAGTACGGCCTGACCGGCGCGGTCTACACTCGGAACCGGGAGAAGATCCTCCGTGCGAAGAAGGAGTTCCACGTCGGCAACATGTACATCAACCGGAAGTGCACCGGCGCGCTGGTCGATGTCCAGCCGTTCGGCGGGTTCAACATGTCGGGCACCGACTCCAAGGCGGGCGGCCGGGACTACCTGCTGCTCTTCCTTCAGGCGAAGTCGATGACCGAGCGGTTCTAGGAACAGGATCCATATGACCAACACAACCCACTCGAAGGAACGCCGTCGCGTCATCATCGTCGGCGCGGTCGGTATGGACTACCACGTCTTCAATACCTGTTTCCGCGGCCGCGAGGAGTTCGAGGTGCTCGGGTTCACGATGGCCAAGGAGCAGAACCTGGGCACGACCGGCGGGCTGCGACCCTACCCGGCGAGCCTGGCGGGAGAGCTCTACCCTCAGGGCATACCGACATTCTACGAGCACGAACTGGGGCAGAAGGTGCGCGAACTGGGCGCGGACGAGGTCGTCTTCGCCTATTCCGACGTCAAGTACGTCCACCTGATGAACCTGGCCGCCGAGGCGCTCTCCGCCGGCGCGGACTGGCGGTTGATTTCGCCCCGCGCGACACAGCTCGCCGCCCGCAAGCCGGTGGTGGCGGTATGCGCGGTCCGGACCGGTTGCGGCAAGTCGCAGACCTCGCGCCGCGTCTACGAGCTGCTGAAGGAGCGCGGGCTGCGGACCGTCGCGGTGCGCGAACCGATGCCCTACGGCGACCTCGAGAAGATGGTCTGGCAGCGTTTCGCCGGCTACGAGGACCTGGACAAGGCCGGTTCCACAATCGAGGAGCGCGAGGAATACGAACCCTACGTTGAGAACGGGATGGTCATCTACGCGGGCGTGGACTACGCCGAGATACTGAAGCACGCCGAGCAGGAGGCCGATGTCATCGTCTTCGACGGCGGCAACAACGAGGTGTCGTTCTTCAAGCCGGACCTGCTCGTCGTGGTTACCGACCCGCTCCGGGCCGGGCACGGCGTGCTCTACCACCCGGGCGAGGTGAACCTGCGGATGGCCGACGTCGTGGTCATCAACAAGGAGGACTCGGCCACCGAGGAGCAGATCGCCGAGGTCGAGCAGACGGCGCGCCGGGTGAACCCGGACGCGGTCATCGTCCACGCCGAGTCGCCATTGGAGGTCGCAGACCCGGACGCCATCAAGGGCAAGCGGGCGCTGGTTGTCGAGGACGGCCCGACGGTGACGCACGGCGGGATGGCGTTCGGCGCAGGGCGCATCGCGGCCGAGCGGTTCGGCGCGGCCGAGATAATTGACCCGAAACCGTTCGCATCGGGCTCATTGCTCACCGAACTGGAGCACAGCACGCACCTTGACCGCGTGCTGCCGGCGATGGGCTACTCCGAAGGCCAGTTGAAGGAACTGGAGGAGACGATCAACCGGGCCGACTGCGACATCGTGGTGTCCGGCACGCCGATAGACCTGAGCCGGCTGGTCGAGTCGAACAAGCCCATCGTCCGGGTCAAGTACTCGCTGAAGGAGAAGGGCGAGCCCGACCTCGCGTCGGTGCTGGACGAGAAGCTGAAGCGGCTCGAACTGCTGAAGTAGCGGCTAGAACCGCTTGCCGGCCTTGAGATCGGCGTTGGAGTAGAAGGTGCCGCGCCAGCGGATGCCGCCGCGCGCGGCCCCGAGAACGCCGGCCCGGACCATCGCCGCGACCTGCACGACAAGCGCGTAGGGCCAGAAGAGCGCCCCGAGCCACCGGCCGTTGGCCCAGACGTTTGCTGCAATCGACGCGACGAGGCTCAACCCGACCCCGGAAGCGGCCGCGACCCGCAGCCAGGCCGGAAGACCGGGCAGGAGTCCGGCGAACACGCCCAACTCACCTACCAGCAGGAAGACCGCCATGCCGAGCAGCCGCGCAAGGCTGAACCGGCCGATTTCGGTCCAGGTGGCGCGTTCGGCGCTGCGGGCGCCCTCGGCCAGCGAGCGGATTATCGACACCGACAGGCAGCCCCGGCCGTTCATCAGCGACTGGCGTGCGCCCGAGTATTTGAGCAGCCTGCCCAGGCTCAGGTCGTCACCCACCTCCATCCGGATGGGCGCGAATCCGCCCGCCCGCTCGAGCGCCTCGCGACGGACGAGGTTGAACGAGCCGACCCCGGCGGCGGTCTTCGATTTCGGGTCCTCGACGTTCCAGACCTGGCCGACGAGGCAGATGGTGCGGACGAAGATGCTGAGGACTGGCTCGAGGTACCAGTTGACGTACTCCAGTTCGGGCAGGACGGCGAGGTGGTCGAGTTCGCGGCTCTCCGCGTAGGCGATGGCGCGGCGAAGGGCGTGATTCGTGAATCGAACGTCGGCATCGGAGAAGAGCAGCCACTCGCCGGACGAGCGTAGCCTGCCCTGTTCCAGCGCGTTGAGCTTGCCGAGCCAGCCAAGGGGAAGTCCCGTGACGTGCACCACTTCAAGGCGCCCGTCCTCGGCCGCGATTCGGTCACATGCCTGCGGGGTATCGTCGGTCGAGCGGTCCTCGACGAGGATGTACTCAGCGTTCGGGTAGTTGTCGGCGAGCTTGGTCCGTACCGCCCCGGCGATTGCCTCGCCCTCGTTGCAGGCGGTGCTGACTACCGAGACCTTGGGCCACGAGCCGCGTTCCGGGTCGGGCTGGCGCGCGAGCAGGGGCATCGCGCGGATCACCCGGACGAGGTTGATCGACTGGAACAGCCAGTAGACAAGGCTCAGGCCGACGAGGATGGAGAGAACGATGACCACCCGCCGAGGCTAGCCCGCGCAGGTTCACAGTCAACCGCGCCTGCTTGACTTCGAGAGCAGTTGCGGCATATTCACCACGCTATGACGAAGTTGCCCGAGCACGAGTATCGACTGCTGGATGCGCTGGAAGAGGGCTCCAGCCGTTCGGTCGACGAACTGGTCGAGGCTACCGGTTTCGACCAGTCGCTGGTCATGGCCGCGGCGAAGTCTTTGTCCGGGCGCGACTTGGTGTCCGTGGAGGAGATTGCCCGCGAGGAGTTCATCATCACCGAGGAGGGGATGTCGGTCAGCCGCGACGGCCTGCCCGAGAAGTGTGCGCTCGTCGCCATCCTCGACAACGGGGGCTCGGCGTCCTTCCAGGAACTTCCGAAGCTGCTCGGCAAGGACGAGGTCCGCGCCGAGGTGAAGTGGCTCACCAAGAAGGGCTGGTGCAGCCGGGAATCCGGCCTGCTGGTCGTCACCGACAAGGGCAAGGCGGCGGTGAACGACGCGGGGCCGGACGAGGTGTTCGTCTGCCGGCTCGCCCAGATGGAGCGGGCCTACACCGATGATCTCGCCTCGGTGGGGACCGACGTCGAGTCAGGGCTGGACGCGCTCAAGGGGCGAAGCGACCTTTTCAAGCGGAAGAAACGGGTGACCCGGCGGCTCTCGCTGACCGGGGAGGGCGCCAAGCTGAAGCGAGGGGGCGTCGAACCGGCCCGCGAGGTGACACAGTTGACCCAGGACCTGCTGGTGTCGGGCGAGTGGCGCGACGTCGTCTTCAAGGAGTACGACCCTTCGCTGGAGTCGGCCGAGTGCCACCCGGGCAAGACCCACCCGCTGCAGCGGGTCATCCAGGAGACGCGTCGGACGTTCCTCGAGATGGGCTTCGAGGAGGCACGCTCGCCGATGGTGGACACGGCTTTCTGGGTCTTCGACGCGCTGTTCCAGCCGCAGGACCACCCGGCGCGGGAGATGCAGGATACCTTCTACGTCGGCAATCCCGACAGGGGAAAACTGCCCGACCCGGCGTACGTCGAGCGCGTTCGCCGCACCCACGAGGACGGCGGCGATACCGGTTCGACCGGCTGGCGCTACAAGTGGAAGCTGTCCCGGGCCGAGCAACTGGTGATGCGGACGCACACCACCGCGGCGACGATAAGGGCGCTGGCCGAGAACCCGAACCCGCCGCGCAAGGTCTTCTCCATCGGCCGGACGTTCCGACGCGAGAACATCGACCAGACCCACCTGGCCGAGTTCATCCAGATAGACGGCATCATCATCGACGAGAAGGCGGACCTGGCGAGCCTGTTCGGCACGCTGGGTGAATTCTACCGGAAGATGGGCGCCGAGGAGGTGAGGTTCCGGCCGTCGTTCTTCCCGTACACCGAGCCGAGCGCCGAGGTGTTCGCCAAACTGGGAAACCTCGGCTGGGTGGAGATGTGCGGCTCCGGCGTGTTCCGGCCCGAGGTGACCCGGCCGCTGGGCTGCAAGGTGCCGGTGCTGGCCTGGGGCGGGGGTATCGAGCGGGTGGCGATGATGCGGTTCGGGCTGGACGACATCCGGAAGCTCTACCTTAGCGACATCGACTGGCTGAAGGGGAGCGCGCTGTGCCGCTAGTCGGAATCCCGGTCGACCGGCTGAAGAAACTGCTGGGACAGAAGGTCGGCCGCGACGAACTGCGGCTGGCGCTTGAGAACCTGGGCAACGACGTCGAAGGATACGCCAGGGTGATTCGCTACCGGTGCGAGCGGTGCGACCACATCACCGAGGCTCTCGAGCACGAGGATTTCAACAACTGCTGCTCCGGCTGCGAATGCGACAAGCTGGTAGAAATCGGCTCGAGCGAGGTCGTGCGCATCGACCTGCTGCCGGTGCGGCCGGACATGCTGGACGCGGCGGGACTGGCGCGGGCGCTGCGCGGGTCCCTGGAAATCGAGACCGGGCTCCGGGAGTGGCAGACGAAGCCGTCCGGCTACGCGGTCGAGGTGAAGCCCGGGATGGACGAGATTCGTCCGCACATCGTCGCAGCGGTCGTGCGAGGCCTGGAACTGGACGACGAGTCCCTGCGGATGCTGATGAAGATGCAGGAGAACCTGCACTGGGCACTCGGGCGCGACCGGCGGCGGGCGTCAATCGGGGTGTACGACCTCGGTACGGTGAAGCCCGGGTTCGCGTTCCGGCCGGTGGAGCCCGACGAGTTGAAGTTCGTGCCGCTGTTCGGGTTGCCCGACGACCCCAAAGCGGAGCTGACCCCGCGGGAGGTTCTGGAGCGGCACCCGAAGGGGACCGAGTACGCCCATTTACTGAAGGACATGACCGCGTACCCGTTGCTCGTCGATTCGGAGGACCGGGTGCTGTCGATGCCGCCGATAATCAACAGCGACGGGACGAAGGTGACCGCCGACACCACGGACGTGTTCATCGACGTGACCGGCCCGGACCGGAACGCGATCACCCGCAGCCTGAACGTGCTGGTCGGGGCGCTCGGTGACATGGGCGGCGAGATCGAGACGGTCGAGGTGCGGTATCCGGACGGCAGGACCGAGACGACGCCGGACCTGGGCCCGGGGGAGATGACCATCGAACCGGCCGAGGCGAACCGGGTGCTGGGCCTGGGACTGGACGCCAAGGAGACCGCCCGGTGCCTCGAGAAACTGCGCTACGGCGCTACGGTCGACGGCGACCGGGTGAACGTGCTGGTTCCCGCGTACCGGTCGGACATCCTGCACGCGCAGGACGTCATCGAGGACGTCGGGATCGGGTACGGTTTCACCAACATCGAACCGAGACTTGTCCCGACGATGACGGTCAGCCGGCCCCACCCGGTGGAGGAGGTCTCCGAAGCCGCCCGCCGGGTGATGAACGGGATGGGAATACTGGAAGTGATGACCGGTGTCCTGACGAGCGAGCGCGAGCAGTTCGAACTGATGCGCCTGGAGGAGAAACCGCACGTCACGCTGGCGAACCCGGCGACCGTCGAGCAGACGATGGCCCGGACGAGCCTGGTGCCGGGTCTTCTTGCCGTCCTGCGGGAGAACTCCACCCGGGAGATGCCCCAGCAAATCTACGAGTGCGACGACGTGATGGAGCCGGACCCGGAGGCCGAGACCGGGGTCCGGACGTACCGGAGACTGGCGGCGGCGCTGTGCGGGCCGAAGGCGTCGTTCGCCGACGGCCGGGCGTTGATTTCCGCGCTTGCCCGCGAACTTGGGGTCGAACCGTCATTCTCAGGCAATGAACACCCGTCGTTCATCCCGGGAAGGTATGCCGAGGTGCGCACAGGGAGCGGAGAAGAATGCAGACCGTGGGGCGTGCTCGGTGAGGTCCACCCCGAGGTGCTGGTCGGTTTCGCGATCACGCAGCCGGTGACGGTGTTCGAGGTCGGTCTGGACGGAACAGGGAGGTAGCATGCCGAATTGCCCGCATTGCGGCGAACCCTACCGGATAGGACAGGACAAGTGCTATGCCTGCGGCCATACCGTGAGGGGCCGGCGTTCGGCAGGGAAGAAGAAGCCGATAAACCCGCTCATCTTCATAGCCGCCGGCGTCGTGGTGGTGATAGTCGCGGTCGCGCTGCTGGTCAGCCTGCCGCGCAACGAGGACAAGACCGAGGAGGCGGCACGCAAGGCGGAGCAGGAGAGGGTCGCCGACTCGGTGCGAAAGGCGAACCGTGCCAAGCGGATGGAGACGGCGGAGTACAAGGAGGCCGAGCGCTACCGGAAGGAAATCGGGCAACTCCAGTTCCGCTTCGACCGGATAGTCGAACAGACGGTCGGGGAATCGCCGACCGGCGCTCAACAGCGATTGATGAGCCAGATAAGAGCCGGCATCAGCCAGTTGCTCGCGATGGCGGACAGGATTGCGACGCTGCCGGAGAAGGAACGAAAGAAGGAAGCGAACGTCCTTCGTGACGAGCAGCGCCGGATACGCTCGCTGATATCGGACCTGTCCCGCGCGCCCAAGGGCGGCAGCTAGGCCGCCCGCCTTCAGAAGAGAACTTCAGTACAGCGGTTCCGGGCCGGTGTCCCGGCTAGAACGGGGCGAAGTGACCCTGGTTCCAGTATTCCTCGCGCAGTATTCGGGACTGCTTCTCGAGCGCGTCGGCGTGCCCTTCCTCCCACTTCATCAGGCGCTCGAAGAAGTGGGTCAGTTCGGGCGAGTCGGCGCCCGCCGCGAGGTCGCGGTACCGGGCGATGGTGCTGTGCTCAAGCTGGAGCCCGACCGACAGGGCGGTCATTTCCCAGTGGGCCTCGCCGATGCGCGACTTCAATTCCGGTGAGAAGACCGGGTTCTCGTCGTCGAATATGGCCCCGGCGGTCGGGTCGATGAGGGGTTCCGGGTTCTTGCCCGCGTGGAGCAGTTCGTACTGCTGCTTGAGGTACTTCTGGTGGAGCGCCTCCTCGGCCGCGAGCATCCGGAAGACTTCGGCGCCCCGGCTGTCGGTCGTCTTCTCCGCCGCGGCGGCGTAGAAGTGGTTGCCGGTGTGCTCGGTCAGGATGGCGTCCTTGAGCGAAGCGAGCAGCTGTTCCTTGGTGCTCATTGTGTTCTCCTTGGTCAGGCAATGAGGATAGGAGAAGCCGGGCGACAGTCAATCTGACCGGACCGGTGACCAGGGCAGCAACGGCCATCCGGGAAGGCGGGGCTGTTGAACAATTCCATAGGGCTGCAGCAGTCCCGTGCTACCCGTATGGACCGCGGGTACCGTCAACCACCCTTCTGGAACCGCACCCAGCTTCCAAACTCGCGCCCGGGGTGTAACCCCTTTCCTGATAATGAGTTGGATGCCGAGTCGTGCGTTTCTCTGGATGTATGGCAGGCCGCGTAACCGGCCCTGGGGGGCCATCCCCGGGGCCGCCGGGGGGATATCCCCGGGGATACCCCCCTCGGGCACATTGTCAAGGGCTTCCCGGGCCACTTTCGAATCCGTGACCAAGGCGCCCTCCAAGCAGGTCCTGGTCCGGGCCCTGGAGCCGGACTCCACCGGCGTGGGGAAGAAGCACCGGGCCGCCGACCCTGCCACCGACCACGGGACTCCTCCCCGGGCCGTATTCCAGGTGCGGGTACCAGTGCGGAAGCCTCCACGTAGTCTGCCGTTGATACTCGCCCGCAATCCGCCTGCTTGACACTCGACAGTCGATGCACGATGTTCGAGTCGGCTTCCAGCCGACCATCAGCTTGACGCTTGGGTCCTACCCCATGTGCTGCCGGGCGACCCGGAATGGATGCCTCGGAGCTGTTCCCGGAGTTACTCCCGGCCCTGATGTCGAGTTCGTCGCTGGGAGAATCGGCCGCTTGCGAGGGGAAGCCGGGCGGCGAGTGCAGGGCCCGACATCTGGTTCGCCGGCTCGATGACCGGGACGGGAGACCGGCACGGGCAGGGACTTGACCGGGTCGCCGGGCGGGCTAGCTTGATGCGGTGAAGCAGGAGACGCCTCGTGATGCTAGCGGTGCTCGAAAGGAGGTGCGGATGAGGACGTTCGGTTTGCTGGCTGCCGGGCTGGCCGGCCTGCTGCTCGCGGCCGGGTGCGGGACGGTGAGCGCGGTCCGCCCGCTGCGCCGGGAGCAGTCCGCGGTCGCGCTGTCGGTCGGCGGACCGGTTGCCAAGGTGTCGGGGATGGACATTCCCCTGCCCTACGCGGTGCTGCGGTACCGGTACGGGGTGAACGACCGCTTCGGGCTGTATGCCGGCGGGCACCTCTTGCAGGCGGCGCTGGGTAACGTCGTTTTCGACGGCGGGTTCAGCTACCATTTCGTCGAACAGGCCGGCTTGGTGCCCGCGGTCGGTGCGTCCGGCGGCGTTGTTGCATTCCTGAAGCCGGGCAGCGGCGGCGAGTCGGCGGTGTTCCCGCAGGTCGACCTGACCGCGAGCTGGCTCGCGGGCGGCAGGTCGCTGACTTATCTTGGAATGCAGAGCATGTACCAGTTCGACGACAGGCCCTACTTCGCGTTTGCCCCGTTTGTCGGGGAGGAGGTGCGACTCGGGGAGCGGTTCTCGCTATGCGTCGAGGCGAAGTGGTACGGTGCGGGCGAGCCGACGAGGCCGAGGACGATTGACTACCGGCTGCCGCTCGGCGGCACGGGCGCGGTCGGTTTCGTGCTCGGGGCGAACTACCACATCGGGGGCTGGTATGAATAGGAAAGGAAGGGTGAACGGGGTCGAGGGGCCCGGGGTCCGCCCGGCGGAACCGGTACTGCGTGCCGCGGGCCTGGTGGCGGCGGTCGTGCTGCTGGCCGGGTGCTTCACGCTCGATTCGTTCCTGTTCGAGCCGACGAAAGTGGACGAGTACCTGAGGCCCGGGGACATGGAGGACCACTGGCACGTCCGGTTCGTGATTCCCGACTCGCTCATCGAACCGGTCGAACTGGTCTCCTCGGGCGGCAATCGCATCTACGGGTTCTTCGTCACCCCGCTGCCCGACACGACCCGCCAACTCGAGAATGCAACGACGGTGCTCTACTGCCAC
>Ga0272441_10016126_pt1 | contig 10372 bp, 23 predicted proteins | sample SSMProp6N_FD_193582 | JGI IMG/M metagenome (GOLD analysis project Ga0272441, IMG submission 193582) | Marine sediment archaeal communities from Little Sippewissett salt marsh, Falmouth, MA, United States - SSM-Prop-6N | ecosystem: Environmental > Aquatic > Marine > Wetlands > Sediment ... | reverse complement strand
CTAAATTTTGCTAAATTTGTATCATCTACTTTGTCATACTCTTTTATCTTCTCAGGGGGGACGTTAAGAATAGTACGGGCTAGATACTTCAAAGATTTAGACGGTAGATTTTCGTCTATCAAATGCCAAGCTGTCATCGTATCAAAAATATTATCAAACCTTATACCGTGTTTATATAACATCGCCATATCAAACGGTGCGTTGTGCATTATTACACACTCTGCCTCACCGACATAAAAGTCTAACACCTCTACCAACTCTTTTCTACGTTGGTCGTTAAAGGCGTGTGGCAGAGATATATAACATGCCTGTCTACCATCACACAAACTAAACCCCACAAGCTCCTGCGTATACCAATCCAGACTCGTTGTTTCAGTATCAAGACTAAATTCAGGAGCCAGTTTGCTACAAAAATGTTTAAGTGTGTGGGCGTCTGTTATAATCTTACGTTCCATTTTTACTTTTCACTTATTTAATCTTTTGTATAAAACATCTTTGCTGTTAATGGGTCTTGCCCAAAACCAAAAGTAAAACACAGAAACCCTACTATCAAAGGACGTTCAAGTGTGGGTAGTATAGAAAAACCTATAAACCAAGACGATAAGTCTAGCCAAATTCCTACGTACTTAGACAATACTAAACATCTACATAATTTAATTTTTCTCATAACAACCCCATATTTTAATATAACCAATACCAACCATAGTCTTTCTTACAATCTCCGTTTACAGCAATCTTATTCTTCTCTGCTATAATTAATGTTCCATCTCCATCCCAATACCACGTAATTATTATATTTCCGTTTGTATACAGATTTTTACTCAAACTATCTTTTTCTTCATTTTCTGGTTCATAATTATAACTAGTACCATACCATTCTTTACATAACCTGTCTATAAAATCTTTTTTCTGTTTAGCATCGTTTATTTTATAAAATTCAGGATGTAGTTCAAACGTACTATAACAACCAAACCCGTCACCAACAAAACAATACTCTCGTAATGTTTCTCCAAAAATATTAGGATCGTCTAACTTCTGTGTATCTACAGTTATTATCATAACAACCCCTATAAAGATTTTTTAGATTCTTTTACAAAAGGCAACAACGTTATGTAATTATCCTCAAGCTGTTCGCAGTCACGCATGTTATGATCGAGGATATACTCTACAGCTTTCATGTGTTGTTCTTTATTACCATACTTAACATCCATCCAATAATCCTTATCTATTTTTGTTTTAACGTCCTTACCAAGTATGGCATTGGCTATAGAATTCTGTCTGCGAGACGTTATCTTCAACGTTCTTTTAGCAAACGTGTATGTATCGGACTGATACACCTCACCCCAACTCGGAAAGTCCTCTCCCTCATATAGCCCGCGAGCCTTCAACCACAAATACCTTGCCTTAATAAACGGTATGTCAAAACGTCCGGCATCTCCGTAATGTGTGACTATCCTATCATATTGTTTAATACTTGGTATAAGAGTTTCAATCAACCTCTTATCATAGTTTCCTGCGTCTAAATCTCTCTTAGTTATGTAATCATACAAATATTCATTTTCACCTATTGTTTTAATACAGTAAGATAACATAATATCGAAGTCTGCATTAAGACCACCAGCCTCAATATCTAACGCACCCTTCTTTTCTTGTATATCAAACTGCTTTATAAAACAATTAAAATGACGTGTGAATCTGTGACGGTGTGCATTACACCCATGCTCATACAACCACAAGTATTGAGTTGAGTTTGCTTTTTTAAGATTCGCAACACGTGCCATAAACTTCGGCAGACAATCAGTATATTTTAGTGTTTTTGGCATAAAATTATTCCTTATTATCATTATTATAGTTACAATACTTTTTCTTAATTACCGTCTAAAGCGTATCCAATTAAACAACCTGCTACTAATATAACCCCTATTATAATAAAACTACAACCAAATATCCATAAAAAACTATGTGTGTTGCCGGGCAGTAAATAATAAACCACAATACTTGCCATAAACAACATTATTATTACACCGCATATTCCACTTAATATTCTCCATTTCATAACTAACCTTTCGCATAAGGACAAACACTACGAACCGGGCAGTAGTGTGAACAACGTCTCTTCTCTCCCGGACGTACTTCTACATAATCTCCCCGGCCTGTTTTGTTCATCCAATTTTCCGCATGTTCTTTACTTGTTAATCCTTTTACACGTTCTGCCCTCTTCTTTCCTTTAGTTTTAACAGCATAAGTAGTTTCTGACGCCCAACATTCTTCCGATGTACACATACGATGTGGATTGTTGTTATGATCGTCTAACCTTGATAATATATAATTTTGTTGTTGTTCTTCTGTCCACTTAGGTACGTCAATAGTTTCAAAAGGTATCTTTGGATAATTCTCTTGAGTCTGAGCATCACGTACCCGCCAATCACGATATATATTATAAAGACGTAAGTAACGTATAGGAATAGTATCTTTAGATTCCTTACGTTCTTGTGTAAGCATCCAGCAGTACGTATTTAGCTGTGCTATATACTCGTCTTTTATTGGATAAAAAGATGACGCGACGCTGGTACACTTATAATCGGCCAGCACATCATCATTAATTACATCTATCTTTCCAACAACATCATAATCATTTATACGATGTACCATCTTATGTTGTCGTATACTGTCTTTGTCGGTACTGGATGATATAAGATCGTCAACACCAATCCCAAGAAGCATCCACAGATAGTCCGATACATCTGTCTCTAACTCATCCCACTTTTCCATCCTTAATGTACGTATTAAAGGTGGGCCTATCAAGTCTGTGACAGAAAATCTGTCTATCTTTGGTGGATGCTGCCCCCGTTCTACTACGTTTACAAAACCCGGCGGTAGATTATGATGGTTTGTAATTTTCATCTGACTCCTCCTCACATAATTCTGGCATATTTATATTTATTCTCCATTAAACCCCATAATTATTAACATACTTGCTTTAAGTCCATTAATACAATCCTCAGACATATTAGGCATATAATAGATTGGGGTATCTGTTTGTGTCGAGTGCTCAATTTCTACTTTCATACCATTACTATGATACGTACCATAAGCGATAACAAGATTTGATCTGTCAATAATTTCACAATCAACACTAAGTATTTGTGATTCTGTAATCATCTTATTGTTGTATGCGATCTGTACAAACTCGTCATGCTCGGCTGGAACATACAAGTAGGATTTAGGAAAATCATCCATCTTCTGCCAATCTATCAAATAAGCTTTGATCTGCTCACCTACCCATATTGCACGACGTATATTTATTTCTATCTCTTTATCCGTAGCCTTGTTCCCGTTTTTACCACGTATGGTATGGGAGAGTCACTAAAGATAGATTCTAAATACATCATTCATTTTAGAATCTAACATTGGACATCACCTGCCTTTCGATGTATTTTACCATGACAAAACTTACATAACCACTGTACCTCTAAAGGCTTAGAATAGTCATTATGATGTCCGTCTGGCATACATTCAATAAAACACTGTGAACAATAATTAGCATACACTATAATCTTTTTCCTTTATTATATATCCCACTCATACTTTTCAACTAAAAGAGCATACAAAAGTATATAGTAGTTTATAACATCTCCAAACTTTTCTTCCCATAACTCACGGGAAGCATGTTTATCTACTCGTATATCGTCTAACATGTCAGAAATACTACATCTGTGTTTAAGGTGCATACCACGCAACGCTTCTATCGGAGTAGTATTATCTATAAGTGCGGCTCGTTTGAAGTTATGTAACTTATCTTTTCCACGAGAGTACTCTGCAGACTTGCTGCACATTACGCCTTTAATTCTTTCTTCTACAATATAATCTACTAATTTATTAAAATTATCTATATCCATAATTATCCTTTCTTTTTATAGTCGGACATAAAAGAAAATAATAATTGATTACCAACAACCTTCTCTATTATATCACTACACTCTGGCGTTAATTTCCAATGATAAAAACCATTGAAGTCATTATACACGTATCTATTTGAACCAGATATATATAAGTATAACATATCGTCATATATCCGCACTACTTTGGCTATCTTACCTGCATCGTCATTCCAACGACTATCGCATTTTATAGAAGCAAGTATCTTAACTTCATCACCTGTTTTGTAATCATATGGTATTCTATTCATAATCTACCTTCTTAGTTTACCGGATTCTGTATTACGTATAGCATTAACCATCTCATTAAACTCTTCTGGTGATACTCCCGGCATCTCACCCCAAGCATACTTTAGTCGTAATATTTCCTCTTCGGTACTTATCAGTTTTGGTCTAATAGTAGACCCCTTACCTGCCTCTCTACCCTTATCCATTTAATATCTCCTTCATAACATCTTTAGTTGCTGGTGAGCTTACCGCCATTCCGTTAGATAACGACAACGCAGAACCAACTGACGTCTCATTACGACCTCCCGCACCAACTATGTTGGTAGGAACATCCGTACTAATAACCATAACTACCTGCGACGGATTAATTAATACAATCTCTTCTTCTCCGCTATCTTTAACTATAGTTATTTCTTTCAACATATTTATTCTCCTAACTCTGATTCTATCCACTTCAACACACTGTATATATCAGTCGTCTTTAATTTCTTTTTCAATTCCTCTAATGCTGCACACCACCCGCTATCAGCACCATCATCCCATATATTATTTTCTCCGTACCTACGATGTACATAAGGTAATGAATTCTTCCAATCACTAAATGTACTCATATTACTTTTCTCCGTTTAATTTACGTTTATCACTGGGCTTACTTAAACCAATCCAACCAAGACTGAGACCTGTCAACATAGGAAGTAATGTACCGATAGGACTTGACGGAGACAGTAAATTATTCTTCAACTCTACTGCATCGGCCTCGGCCAATATCAACGAGTCTGTAATAAAAGAATAATGTAATTCATCTTGTTCCGCCACATGTTTTAATGCTGACTGATTAAGTATATGTTTCTGCCTCACCTTTTCTTTAATACGCCTTAAATCCCACAACGACGTGTACGGCGTAAATACAGTTGGTGAGGCGTCCGCATAAACCGGAGCATTAGGATCAACATAAGCCGGTACTATTACATCCTGAAACGCACTACATCCTATAATCCCTACCGATACTAACACCAACACTGCTACTAATACTTTCTCTTTCTTACTCATTTCATGCCTCCATAAAATTAAATTGTAGTTGTTTATTTACTAACCGTAATTCACATCTTCTCCAACCGTAAGAAAATACCAAATGATCTAAAAAATAATACGGCTCACCATGCTTAGTACGTATGACCTCAACAACGCCTTTTGTACCAATATATTGACCATACCAACTATGTAGATTACGACTATCTCGGCGTGAAAAAGGTACAATACCTATTATCTCAACCTCATCACCTATTTTTATTTCCATTTTTTGTCTCCTTCTAACGCACGTTGTAAATACTTTATTAGTCCTTGTGTACGTTTCTTATCGTCCTTCAAATACTTTAATAACTTACGGTTACAGTACGGACATAACAGACCACGTATATAACCTGTCTTGTGGTTATGGTCTACATCTAATCGTTTTTTTAATTCCTGCTGTGGTTTACCACATATAGAACACTTACGCTTTTGTATACGATGTAGTGCGTTATACTCTTTAAGAGTAATTCCGTATCTACTTCGTAATAAAGAATCTCGCCGTTTATTTTTTAATGTCATGTACTCAACTTTCCATAAAAGAAAATAATAGTTGTTTTTGTTCTAATGATTCTAACCAATCAGACATAAACACCCATTCACTTATACCCGGTGGGCCAGATAATCTAATGAAACCCTTATTACGTATATATTTTATAACTGCTTCTTTATTACGAAAAAACCCCATATCTTTATTCCAATACAGTCCGGTAGGCCCGTAATTCCCTTCTACAGTAGGCATTTTTGAAAGCAGTACTCTATCACCAGCCTTAAACATGATCTTCTAACTCCAACCTAACATACTCTTTTCCAAATTTGTGTATATACTGTCTGATGTCCGAACAACCGCTGTCTTTTATACTAAAGATAGTTGGTATAATACTTGATTGTGAGTCTAAAATGATTCGGGTTTGTAATATTTCTGCACCGTCTATACCTACTTTATCATTATCGGGAATTATTACTACACGACTAATCATACTATTATACAACCAATTACTAAGTTCTTCTACCCCTGTATTACAGTTTATACGTCCGGCGACAAGAAAATCAAGATCGGCTACCGACAATAAATCTGATATACCTTCGGTAATAAACACAGTATCTTGGTTAGAGTATACTACTTGACGATCTATTAATATACCAATCTTAGAACCAGAGACAAACCCCTTATTACCATCTTCAAATCTACGCTGTATGCCAATACACATACCGTTAGAATCAAACACAGGAAATGTCCACGAGCATCCATCCCAACCGATACCGTCATACAACACGGTAGGTGCATTGTCTAAATTAAAAAGTGTTGCAAGTTGTGTTATTTTTTGTGGACATTCTCTTATTAATTTTTTATTATAATCTTTATAAAGAGAAGTCCAATCTATATTTAGTACCGGTCTTTTATTCTTTTCCACCTCACACCCTAATTCTTTCATCTCGTTAGAAGAAAGTCTGCCGGTCAAACCACAACCAAAACAACGGTAACACCCATAAAACTCCGGCCTTAAAGATATAGATAGGCTGGGAGTGTTGTCATTATGATTATTACAATAACATAATACATAATCACGATAACGTCTTTTTACCTTAAACATCTATTCCTCCATAAAACAAAATTGTAGTTGTTCATCATCAACCTTTTCTAACTCTCGAGGAAAAAATGGAAATTTGCTTGGATATTTTATATCCTTATTATCAATAACTACCCAAATATAATCCTGACCCCATGAATCTTTTTTTATATGAGAAACTATAAGATACCTTCTATCTCTCATTTTATATTTAAAACAATCTTCAATTATACGTACTTTATCTCCTGACTTAAACATTTTAACTCCTAATACCTATTCATTCATAAAAGAAAACTGTAGTTGTTGTCCTATTACAAATTCTAATTCTTCTGGGTAACAAGGCCACGCATCTTTTGTCTTTATATCACTAGAACCAACACCACTCGGTACTCCTACTACACGTACCCAAACACAGTAATAATCTTTATATATCACCTTACCTATCTTGCCAGTACAACTCTCCGGACCATAATATACACGTACTTCATCGCCAATATTAATCTCGTCTTTATTGGTTATAGGGTGTTCAGGTTGAAGTCTCATTAAAATTCCTCTTCCATACCGTCAATACTATACCACTTCATATTCTCGCCAACAAAACCACATCTTAATGTCTTATTATCCCCACATCTTGCTTTAGCTATAATAATCTCTGCTTCTCCGTTATCTTCGGCATGACTACTAATCAATTTATCATAATAACTCTGCCTGTAAAGTAATAATACTGTATCAGCATCATTTTCTATACCGCCCGACTCTCCTAAATCACTCATCATCGGACGCTTGTTCTCACGTTTCTCCACCTCGCGGTTTAGTTGGCAAGCTGCTATAATAGGTACTTCATATTCAGTAGCTATACATTTAATCTCTCTACTTATAGCTCTCACTTCTTCTTGTCTGTTATCACTACGACCAGCGGTCATTAATTGTAGGTAATCAATAAATACACAACTAATATTTTCTTGTTTGGTATATTTATTTAATGCCTCATTAATATCACCCGGAGTTATACGAGTCTTTTCTTTACAAATTAGGCGTCTTAATTTTAATTCTGGTTGTGCTTTTCTTAAACGGGATATGTCTGATTTTGATAGTCTTTTACGTCGTGTGTCTTGAAAACACACATCTGCTACATTACATAACAACTTATTTTTGAGTTGGTTTATATCTTCTAAAGAGAAAAACATACACGTCTTATCCCTACTCATATTCAACGCTAAAGTACGTAGTAAGCTGGAATTATGCGTTAATATATTATCTTGAGTTATATATAAACCATCTTCTGAATCAACTTCAATACACACCTGATAACATTTGCGACTTTTTTTAATATCTCTAATATAACGGTAAATATTTGTTGGTAATTTACACTGTTGTTTTTTACGCTGACAATAAAAAGGCATAAACTTAGTTTTTACTATTACTACAAACTCTATTGATCTACCGGAAATACGTCTATCATACCGCCGTATCCACGATATTCCTCCTAATGAATATACTAATTGTTTTACATGTTCCGCCAATTTAGCAGACGTGGTATAAAATAGAGCTTGTCCTCTTCCAGAAACACTACCATCAGTATCCATCAACCCTCTTAATAAATCTATACGTTGTTCAACACTTCCGTCTAAATAAATTTTAGGTATATATTTATCTTTGCTTTTTATATTTAATCCTAATTTAATTATTTCTTTTCTTATTCCCCCGCCATTTATCCGATAATACGGACAATAATCAGTATTAGTAGGATGAGTGTACTTACGTAAATAATTATTATTAGGTAATAAATTTTCTACTCTTTTACTAATATCTTTGTCTTTATCTGGATTAGAAAATCTTATCTCTGTGCGGTTAGTACTTCCGTCTCCAATTAAAACACCAATTATATATGGATGTATGTGATATGTTATCTTATCCTTTATAATAGGAGAGTGTACCGGAATTTTCCATTTAAGTCTCTTAGGATTTTTTGGTCTGCTTATCCCCATATCTAATAATTCTTGTAGTGTTTTTACCTTAAAATTATATCTACCTCTTCCACCTTGCGGGGCTACAAACCAATTATGATTAATACCACATTCTGTTATTCCACCATCCTTAAATAATACACTATAAGCCTGTTTAATACTTCCTTGTGGATAAACCCCTACTACATGGGTTGGTCGTCCATTAGAGCCTATTACCTCCTCCCCTACACGTAATTCACCAATAGCTCTCCAACCGAACGGAGTTAAAACAGGCGTATCTACTGGTTGCTCTTTTCCCATACCGGGCCTCCCTGCTACAATCGTTACCTCGCCGGGATATGTACCTACAAGAGCTTCGTCCAAAACACCCATACCAAAACTTAATCCATCGGGCTGGTTGAGTATTTCTTCCACTAAATCTTCTTTAATAGTACGTAAATCATACATATTAATTACCCAACTCAGTATTCATTTTCATAAAGTCTTTGTAATCGTTCTTTTAATGTAGGTCTACTATCTTTAGATTTAGGTTTTGATTTAATGTGTTTACCGTATTCATGTACGTAATTAAGCACACGCCGCATAGCAAGAGCAGGCCAGTAACGACTACCGGCCCACCCTTGTCCTGTGTGTTGCAAAAAACAATCCTCAGCTAAATACTCCAATTTCTTTTCTGACAAACCAAAACCTTTTTTCTTATTATAACTACGCATTACATCCAACACTTCATCGCTGTTATCAGGTTTTGATATTTTCTGTGCCATAGTTTACTTGATCTTTCTATTACAACATACGGTGCATACCCAGTCGTTTCCTCGTCCTGTTTTAGATATTGCTTTGTTATGTACTCTCATTCCTTTACCATATTTTCGGTCCTGATACTCATGCCTACATGTACAACTTTTTATAGCCATATTTTCTCCTTCAATTAAAACTTCTCGTCTGGATCACCCTTTACATACTTATCACGTAATGCTTCGTCTATTGCCATCTTAATATAGTGTAGTTCTAAATAATTAAAACTCGACGTATTCTTCCAGTTTTTATCCTTGTCTTGGTATGATTTACTGAACGTAACACTTTGTGTAACAAACTCTCCGTTCTTGTTTTCCCAAATAGCCATCTGTACATTACAAACACGAATTGTTTTTACTGGCTTACTCATAACTTGTTCCTTAAATAATATTATGTTATTATTACCGGCATCCATGCCATACAATCTATTTCCTTTTTGTCCATTTAATTTCTACATCTACCGGCTCTACTGGTGTACCATACATATCCTCTTCATAAACTCCATCTTCTATATTTACACAACAATCTATATATTCATTATACGCCTTTATCCATAAACCACCTACGCCGTCTAAACGAAGAAAACACTCACCACCATCTAATTCTTCATACAAAACAACATCAGTAAATTTACCTTTAGGCGTAGCAGGTGTAATTTTTACTGCTTTCTTTTTAGTAGCCATGATTAATCTCCTAATAAATAATCAAAAAGCTTGGCACAGAACAACACACTCAAACAACATGACCCTGACTCCCATACAACCACCTTTAGGCCCACCCGCTGTTCTATGCCAATGCTTATATG
>Ga0272441_10016125_pt1 | contig 10373 bp, 10 predicted proteins | sample SSMProp6N_FD_193582 | JGI IMG/M metagenome (GOLD analysis project Ga0272441, IMG submission 193582) | Marine sediment archaeal communities from Little Sippewissett salt marsh, Falmouth, MA, United States - SSM-Prop-6N | ecosystem: Environmental > Aquatic > Marine > Wetlands > Sediment ... | reverse complement strand
TCAGATGTAACCCATGCGGATCCATTCCAGTATAATTTATTTCCAGATCTTCCGATTTCTAATAATATTCTCGGTGAGCCAGCATAAACCGAAGTTAAAGAATTAAATAATTTTATACTTCCATCGCCTATGTGTTCCATTTCGGGAAGAACAAGCGAACTTCCCAAATATGCAGTTTCATAAAAATTAGACCAACTTGGTGTATAATTTGATGAGTTTTGCAATGTATTAAAAACAACTATATCATAAATTTTAAACGCCGTATTTGCACCACCTCCAATTCTAAACAATGATGGAGCGGCCGTTGATAATGACCCAGTATCCGAATCTTGTAATTGCCCATTGATAAAAATATATCCATGAGTACTTGTCCAGTTGATAGCAAAATTATAAATTACATCCTGCGTTGGGGTCCATGCAAAAGTCATATTATAAATGATAGTTCCGGAAGTATCTGTTATATAACATTGAATTAAATTAGTATTATGCGCTAAATATACTCTTGATAGAGTATTAGAACTGGTTTGAAATATATACTGAATGGATGGTGCATTTCCTGTGTAATTAAAGGATATTCTTGCCTTAATACATCCTGAATTTATTACATCAGAAAAATTATCAATCGGAAATTCTTCATAACCATCTAAAGAATCTAAATATCCATCATGTACACTTGCGCTTCCACCCAGTGTTCCGGTTAAAGTTCCGTTTCCCCAACTACCATCTTTTCCGTTTGTGTAACTTGCATAAAAAACAGCGTTAGAAGGTCTTTTATCAATTTGCTGACTTTTTCCTGCTGAAAATTCCGCTAAGTCAGAATCATAAATAAATCCTATATCGTCTTCGAAATCTTCTTCAAAATCTATATCATTTTGTTGTAGTTTTAAAGACGCCTCTCCTCCAGATATAATAATATCGTCAGAATCATAAGTATAATCACCAGAAACATCAAAAGGGATAACTAATTGCATTTTTACCCTCCTATTATTTGTGTTATTATAACCACAGGGACAGAATTTCCAAGAACAGATAGATTGATTTCTTTTTCAATATCCCGAATTCGGTACCCATATATCCAAAGAACCATTCCCATAATTCACCTCAAAATAACCCGGGATAACCCGGGTCATATTTTAACTTGCGTTATGATTATCGGCAGCACCGGTTCCCGCATCAGTTACCGGAGTTGTTGCTTGAATCCAGTTATCAGCAATAAGAACATAAGCTCCAGCTTCTTTTTGATGTATTCCGACCGTGCAGGCACCGACAATATAATTATGAGCAATAACAGAACCTTGAACAGCGGTACAAATAGTTCCGGTTTCAACAGAAATCCCTATTCCAGAATCACCCATAACATGATTTCCTATGATAGCAGATTGGCGAAACCATGTTCCGGAACCTCCAACAGAAATTCCAGCCGTCTGAAAATCGATAATCTTGTTACTTTCGATAATAGTATGTCTGCAATCTGGGATTTGAATTCCGTAGGTTGCATTGACTCCATCACCATCCAAAACACAATCATGGATCCAACATCCATCTCCTGGAGTAGGGACTATAATTGCAGGGATTGCTTCTTCTACGTGAATTTGGAGATTAGCAATCTCAATACCTGCTCCAGTGAATCCCAAAACCCCAGTCGAGGCAACCGCACCGTCTTTATTAATCACTACACCATAATCTACATTCCCTAGCTTGTACATTAAACCAATCAGACTGATGTTATAACCGGAAAACAAAATTTGTTCATTATAAACCCCAGGAGCTACAAAAACATATCTCCTTCGATTCTTTGCCGTGGCTATATTGGTAGTTCCGGGAACATATCGAGCTACATTCAGCGCGTATTGAATAGTTTTGAACGGTTTATCAAGACTCTGACCTTGACCATTCGCTTCCGTATCGATACCGATTAAGCTATCAACATACAACCGCTCCCCATCTTTCCATCCAATATTTCCAACTAAGGCAGTTTTTACAGCATCTCCCAGTCTCACATTTTGGGCCTCTTTATTCATATTATTAATATGATTAGCTTCTCCTTGAGTAAAAAAATTCTTAACCATATTATTCCTCCTCAATTTCAATTTTACCAGCGTTATAAAACCCAGCTTTCAGGAGGGCTTCATATATTTTCGGATCAAGGGTAGTGACTTTTCCTTCTATGATGTTCACTTGCTCTGACACCTGTTGACCTTTTTTAGGTCCTTTTTCATAATACATAGGCTTATTATTCTCATCGACCAAGACCAAAGAAACCGACCCATTAATTCTATTTTTTTGCGTGTGTTCTGGATGCATTACGTTATAGATTAATTTCCCTGTTTTCTTTTCAAACTGAACCCCGGCTTCAATAGTTGTCACATCAACAAAACCGTTCGCTTTTAATGCTGCCCGAGTTCTTTTTTTTTCATTTTGATCGATATCTTTTGGAAAAGTATATATTTTATTTTCTAAGGTTAAATTATATATATATAACTTTCCTTCGAAAGTATGTTCAAAAGCTATATTCGATTTCCCCATAGGCGCATAAGCGCATTCGAAATGAATATCTGGATTAGGTTTTTTTCGAACTTCTTTTTTAGGTCCCTTGGATATTTTCTTCGAATCATTTTTTAATGAATCTTTATTGACAGACAGGGGCTCTTGGCCCCCGTCATTTTTGATTTCATCCTGAGTAAGAACCCCAGAAGATCGATTTTTTAAAAACTGTTCTTCTGTCATGGGAAGATCTTTATCATTAATGATTTCTTGATCTTTTCCCTTTTTAGGTTTCTTAGCCATATTTATTCCTTCCTCAGACCTCGATGCATCGCGCTAGTAGCCTCAAAAGAATCAACTAAGGCCAAGTATGACTTCAACAGAAAATCATCTGTATCATCAAATTTGTCCAAAGGAATTACAGAAGCAACCCCATCGAGTCTATTTCCATCATCGTTAGTATAAGCAACTTTTCCCAATCCCTGGAATGGGTCTAAGTCCCAAAGTAGAACGATCTCAGGAGGAATTCCACCGGTGTAATTCAAAGGAACGTCACTTTGCATATGGGTTGGAACTGAATTAGAATCAGGAGTAAGCGGTTCGGATGTGAAGGTCACAGAAGTTACACTTGCACTGATAGTTCCGTTTCCGTCGTATGTGAAAGCAGAGATGATTTTTACAAGAGTCTCAGTTCCAGTTGCGTCAGAAGCATATATTTTATAAAACATGGCTCCTTCATAAGCGGTCCAAGTCAGGGTAATAGTATCAGCACTTGATGAGGTTCCTGAAACTTCGGTGCTGGCAATCTGTTCTCCGTCCCATGTCACCGGGGCAACCTGGAAGAATCTTTCATCATCCGGGATAGCTCCACCGGAACCAGCGTCTGCATAAACTACCGCACCCATTTGACCTTGAGGTCTTGTCTGAGTTGATTCCAAAACAGGAATTTCTCGATAAGTCTGCAATCTCCATCCACCATCAATCTGAATTATATTACTTCCTTCTCGAACAGCGGATCGATTATCCCGGACCTGAGTATAAAGCTCGCTATACTTGGTCAAAAGTTCAGGGGACATCACAAAAGCTCGACGATGTGCAGCTCCTTTTTTCCTGTTAGATTGATCTATCATCCCGTTTAACTCTGAGAAATCAGTCGGAACGGCTCCACCCGCTACTTCATTTTGCCTGTAAGATGCGATGAACTTGTCCAGGCCATCAAAAGTATATGAGTCAGCGTCCTTATTTCCATATAAGAAATATGTCGCCATATCATTCGCGAAAGCCTGAAGATGGTTTTCAATTTCCACCTCAACAGCATCATAATTCTTTTTCGCAGCAGCTCTCAAAAATCCTGTGACTTGACCTTTGCGCTTCATGACCTTAAGACTAACAGTCGCTCTTTCCATACTGGATTGACGTGATGGAGTAGTACTGTTCTCGCCCATAGCAGAACCGGCACTCGGTAAAGAGATAATCCGGTTGAAAGAATGAGTTTCCTGAGGGTCATATTTGTATTCAGGAACAGCCAATTCAGGAACAAGACGAACCATTTCATTTGTAATGACAGTCTCAAGGTGTTCAGCAATAAGCGGTCCACCACCTGGGCTTGAAGATGTTAAGGCTTTTTGAAGTAGCCGTTTTCCATCTGGAGTTCCGAACATTTGTACATATTCTAAGGTTTTCAATTTATACCTCCTATTTAATTTTAATTATTGTCGTTTACCCTTATTGATAAATTCGGCAATACTTCTAAGGTTTTTTCTAACACCATCATCGCTATTTCTTTTCACGTTGAATGGATGTTGAGTAGTATTGTTTTGATTAAAGGCAGGAATGTTTTTAAAAACTTCCGACAATACCTCTTTAATAACAACAGCGCTATCAAGAGATTGAACAGGCTTATCTTTTTGAACAACTTCTGATTCCTGTGGTAAAGCTTTCTTTACAACATCATCGGTAAATCCAAGAGCCTCAAATAATTGAGCGTTTAGCTTTTCTTGAGCGTCCTGTTTTTGAACGATATGATTCATTAAAGTTCCAATCTGCTGAAGGACTTGAGTCTGAGCATCTTTGTTGACCTTCCTTGCAGCCTGTTGAGGTGCTGCTTTTCGAACGGGCTGTCCTTTAGATAAAAGACTATTAAGAGTCTTGATTGATTTGGTCAACTCTGAAAGGGACTGGTCAGTTGTCGGAGTGACATTATCAATCCTTTCCTCAGCCTTATCATCACCGGTTTCATCAGTGACAGCTTTGGTGACATCCACCTCTTCCATATTGGCTTCCTCGCCCATGGCTTCTTCGATCATATCTTCGGTTCCCGCTTGGGAATTTTGCATTGATAAAAGCTGCTGAAACAAACTGATTATATTCTCAATGACTGGTTTTTCTTCTGGTGTTAGTGCGTTTTGAACGACTTGTTCTCCTGGCATGTTTATTCTCCTTGATTTTGGATTTATAGGCCCTTGATTTTGCATCAAGAAAGCCCATTAATTGACCCTCAATAGACTTAAAAAGTCTCATTCGCTGCATTTTGGCAACATCGACCTCTCCCTGATTATCGGGAATGTCCGGCTGATCCGGGGGTCGTGTAAAAACACCGGCACTGTCGATTAGTAATTCGATGACCATCATTTTATACTCATCGAAAAGAAGATTAAGACGGTCACGGACTTCTATGCCACGTGACATTATATCTTCAATAGATTCATTAAGAGCATCATCGAGCTTAAACCGCTTGGAATAATAATTCTGTTTCCGGTTTTCATCTTCGATTTTGTTAATGAACTTCCCTCGTATATTCTGAGAGATATCGACTCTCTTTTGAGGGGTTAATTCGTCCAAAGCTTTATAAACAGCAGTAATCACACTGTCCTTATAGGAAGGTCTTGGAGTAACCAAGGTTCCATCAAGGTCGACTTTTGAGATTACTCTTTGGCCGTTCCCTGACATAGATACTATTCCACCCTCGGGAATGTAACCTTCAACGGAAAAGCCTTTTTGCAATGGCTTCGGGTTCCCCTCCTTGTCAATATAAGGGGGGAGGCCATTAACTTGACGCCATAACTTATCTGCTCTTTCAAGGGTCTGTCCACCTGGTTTAAAACCATCCAACTCGTCATAGAGTCTATACGTGGTCACCCATTCACCATTTTTTGTCACACTGGAATCAATTAAAATTCCAATATCATCAGAATGGTTAACTTCATGTTGTCCTACAAAAAGAGGAATAGAACCTGATTTGGCTTGTTGATGCATATGTTCGACGCATTCTTTTGTCATGCGTTCACCATGACCGTCGACTTTCATTCCTGAAGAAAATCCATACAGATATCTTCTTTTGTTGCCGGATGAGTCTGCTTTTTCAACAGCATGAAGCCCTTCTTCAAACTTGTACGGATGCAAGTGGAAAGGGATGTGAATTCTCTTTTCATTAAGAGTTTTGTCCATGATAATCCTCTCTTTTATTCAATTCTGGCCTTTATGATGTAATCACAATTACACCCTATAATCTGACCTAACGGGGCCTCAGGATCGTGGGGCCTTGTCATATAATCAAAACCGCTTCCGTCCCCCCTGGGAACTTTGAATTTTTCATCCTCCCAGATTGTAACCCCATTCATCTCAATATGATATTGTCGGGGCTTTTTTGAAAGACCACGATTATGAATCCAAGTTTTAATAAAAACAAGATTAGGATTTTTTTCTTTAAGCTTTGCAATGTACGAGTCTTTAATTAATCCGATTGTTGACCTAATCTCTGTCACTGCAATATTTTTCACATTAGAAGGAACTCCGGTTTTTTTATCCCTCTTTGTATAGTTTTCGAAAGTCCCGGTAATTTTTTCTTGAAATAACTTTATCAGTTCAGGATTAATTTTTCCAGTAGCGGTTCCTCGCTGTATTTCCATCCTTTTTTTACCAGTGCCATCAAACTCTCCCAAAGCCCCCCGAAGGTCTTTTTCAAGCCTGGACCTTAATGTATCAGATATAACTTTTCCACTATCAGCAGCTTTAATTAAAAATACGCTTTGTTTAGGTAACACCTCGGATAAGTCTGGAAGTTTTACAGTTTTGGTTTTTTCCTTGGATAATTTCTTTAGGCTTTCTTTATAGTTTTTATTTGTGAGCCGGTTAATAACGCTGCCTATTTTTTCAGAGTTATGAGCAATAATTTCATTAATAACTTTTTGATATTTTTTCCCTTTAAGATTTTCACTGTCATATTTTTGAGTTAATCTTCTAAAAAAGGAACTGGCCATTACTTTTTATTCCTTTCAGATATTATATCAAGCATCTTTCCGGCTACTTTAAACATTTCATCTTTCTTGATATTCCTATAAATGCCATAACATTTTCCCAGAGCTTGATCTTTGGTGTCACCTTCATTCATGACTATAGGAACACATCTTGAAATAAAGTCCTGTTCGCTTTCTCCTGGTTTTGGTTTAGGCATAGCGTTCTCCTTTATATTTTTTCTAACCTCACCACCGGACTCAGACAATAACAAAAGAACATCATTGATAAAACTATCAGGGGACCCCTCATAATCTTCTGACATTTCAAGTATATCATCTTTTATGACTTTAAACAAAGCCGTCAAATCAAGTTCCATGGGGGCTTGAAGTTCGTCGGCCTGGTCCTGGGTCAACTTTTTATCCTGAAAAGTATCAGCCACTAGCCAAGCCTTTTTTAAACAGAGGCCTTTTCCCGACTTTATTATCAAAATGGGGAACAGATGTGTTCCACTTTTCCTCAGCTTCTTTTATTGTTTTTCCCTTAACCATTCTTTGACAGGAATTGCAATAAATAAAACTATTACCATCTGACCCGAGCATCGTGATAAAATCTTCGCTCCCACATTTACACAATCGCATTATACATTCCTCATATTAATCGGGTTAAAAGGACTGTTCCCGGCTGCTTCCGACACGGGATCTTGCAAGGAGTCATTTCCTTCTTCCAGGATAGGCTCATCTCCACGGTCAATACGAATTTCATTTCTGGTATAGGTTCCGGACTGCTGCTTCATAGTGTCGAGCTTAACCTGTTCAAAATCACTGAGACCTTTTTTATACTGGAAAATATAATCAGTTCCAAACCGGAACGGGAGGATCCGCTTATTCAAAATAGATTGTATCTTTTGAATAATTGGCTGAGTACCTTTACCCTCTTCGATTTCGGCCTGTGTTTCGCTTGTTTCTTTTCCGGAAGTAAACTCACCACCGGCCAAGTTGATTTCCATGTTGGTCATATTGAAAACCAAGGCTATATCCCGGAGCAATTTATCTTGACGTTCGCTTTGCTGCTGGAAAGTGTCTGCCTTGCTTATGTCCTCTACCACTGGATGTCCAACCCCGGAAAGTGTCGCGATGGCGCCTTTTCTGATTGTATTGATCTTTTCTTCAATCCGCTTTTGTTCGTCCGGGTTCATGGGCAGGCTAATATCCCCGGTTAAGTCGCCATAAAGCGATCTATTATCGCCAAAAACAATCAACTTTTCAGGTTCCTTGGTTCCGTCTGCTCGTTCTGCTGCAAATTGGTCAAAAAGGATTTGCTCAGATATTTTATTAATGAGCGCATCGAGGGGAACATAACCATAACTCCGAGCAGCGCTTGGGAGATAATTTGTAAAGGTCATTTCATCTTGAAAATATATCTTTGGCATATATCCAACCACGACCTGAGCATAGCCGACAAAAGAACCAACATGAACACCGCGTAAAGGGTAAACTGTCCCGCCTGGCAATACATAAAAGTTTTCCAAGGTTCGCTCATTCATATAATCTTTATAGATAGAAGAGGCTCCGTGAATCATTAAAGCCTCAACCCACTTTTTCACCCAATCAGAAAAATCATCTTCTTGATTCGGTTCTTCCAGCCAGTCTTTAATTTCATGTTTTCTGTCTCCAGTCTTTCTGTCAAAGCGTTTTCTATACCTGAGCATCACTGTTCTAAAATTAGAAAGGTCATCTTTAAGGTCCGGGAATTCCCGCTGTAAAACAACACGAATTCGATATCTTAATAACAAGTGTTTCAAGTTATTCTCATCACCGAATTCATCATATATTTGTTTTAAGTCTTTGAATTGATAATAAACCTGATCTTCTAAATCTTTCTTGTGGACAATATCCCATTCCAGAGAGCTAATCCGGTTCATCCTGGAACTGACTACCGCTTGAACATAGGAGCTAGCCTGCATAATACCGGCCCTTTCCTCCGGAGATAAGGTAAAAAGCGGTTGCTGGATTTGACCAGTTACAAACTCCCCCCTCTTTGTCATCCCGGTTAACCCGCGAAGTTCAGAAAGAGTAAAAACATTTAATCCTCGATAATTTTTGTTTCTATCATCAGGAAGGTTGAAGGTATGCGAATCGGCTATTACATATCTGGCCATCATTACCTCTTGTTTAATAATATAATTAACCGCCTGGCTATTAGACAATATGCTGAAGCTAAAAAATAATGATCAGGCAAATCCCCTTCGACCCATTCGTAAGCGCCCTTTTGACCGCCTGACCGCTTATCTGGGTTAAAGACTCGAACACTGGCAGTCATTTGAGAGATGAAATTTTCATCCCCTTTTATATTTATAGGGTATGTGATTGCATTTGTCAACACAGCCTCTTTGACAGCATCCAGGGCCGGAGTTCTTTGGACCGTGACAGTCTTTCTTTGAATGTCGATACTATCGCCTTTTCCCTGGCCAAAATAGCAAAGAAACATCAATGGGAAATTTCTTGATATTTTCCTGGCTTCCCGAGTTTCAGGTAAAGCATCAATCACCCCGGCTTTTATCTTAAACTTTTTCAATATAGCAATTAGTTCCATAGTTTCCCGGACTTCACCTACAAGCAAAGTTTTCATAATTCCATTAGGCAGCATTTTTTTTATTACAAAGTTATAGGACTTTCCAACATCAATCCCAGCAATAATAACCCCATCCTCAACCCCATAACTATAATCTTTAACACAGGACAACAACATATCACGGTCGATCTTGCTTCCCTTGGCTGTAAAAGCTTCCCCTAAATCCGCATTATAAAATCGCTGCAAGATGTCATCGTTTTGAAGTCCACGCTGGAACCTCTCCATCATTTCCACAAGAGAAACTGTTCCTGTAAATAGCTTGGTTAATCTATAACCCCGTTTCTGACTTTCTCTTTGTGGAACCCATAAGCCAGGGGCCCTTCGATCAATAGGCTTCTCGCATATGTCACAAATTGGCCTGATATCCTGGGTGCTGCTTCTTGTGAACTCGGGGTCACGGATCACATATCTATTATCATCGATTTCCCGGACGACGTGTTTAAACCAGTTAAGCCGAACTCGATGACCCCCTTCACATTTCTGGAAGTATTCCATTTTGTCTGTCAGTTCATATTCTGCATCAATACCCATGTTTTTAAAAGTGGGATTGCTAATTTTAGTCTGCCAGCGATATTCAGAATGGGGAAGTCTCTCCTGAGCCATTTCTATATTAATTGGATCACATTTATCAAGCTCGTCAATAATGACCTCATCTGCTGGGTACTCAGTAAAACCGACCGCGCTATAACTATTTACAAAGGCAATATTCCCAAGCCCTATATCCTTTGACTTAACGGATTCAGTCTGCTTTATGTTCATTTCATCTTTTGTTGCTTTTACCAGGGCGCGATAGTAATTTGTATTCTGAGTGCTTTTAGTATATCGCTAATCGACGAAACGCTTAACCAGTTCAAAGGTAGGTAATACATAAAAAACATTCATCCCATTTATTGCATGAGCTAAAGCCCGGACCAGTAAGTATTCTGATATTCCGTTCTGAGTACTTTTGATCATAACTATGTAAGGACTTTTATCGTGATAGATTTGTTTCTGGTAATGGTGGGTTTTAAAATTTAGGAAAT
>Ga0272441_10016124_pt1 | contig 10373 bp, 5 predicted proteins | sample SSMProp6N_FD_193582 | JGI IMG/M metagenome (GOLD analysis project Ga0272441, IMG submission 193582) | Marine sediment archaeal communities from Little Sippewissett salt marsh, Falmouth, MA, United States - SSM-Prop-6N | ecosystem: Environmental > Aquatic > Marine > Wetlands > Sediment ... | reverse complement strand
CCACAGGGCTTAATGAACCCGGGAAAAATCGTCGATGTCCCCAAGATGGACGATGAAAGCTTGCTGCGTTACGGGAGCGATTACGCCACGCCTTTCGAACCGCAGTCCACGATTTTTCACTTCCGGAAGGACGGTGGATTCGCCGGAGCTGTGGAGATGTGCAACGGCGCCGGTGTCTGTCGCCAATTGGAACAGGGTGGGATGTGCCCAACCTTCCAAGCCACTCGTGATGAAGCCCACAGCACGCGCGGCCGGGCGAATGCACTTCGAGCGGCTATGATGGGTCTACTCGGTCCGGAGGGCATGACTTCCCGGGAAGTGTATGATGTTCTCGATCTTTGTCTCTCTTGCCACGCCTGCACTTCCGAATGCCCCTCCGCTGTCGACATGGCGAAACTCAAGGCCGAGTTCCTCTACCAGTACTATCAGAAACAGCGGCCTCCGCTGCGCTCGCAGTTGTTCGCCCATTTCGCCACCTTGAGTAAGCTGGCGCAGCCTTTTGCGCCGCTCGTAAATCTCATCATGCGCGGACCGGGGAAGTGGTTTTTAACCATTTTGGGTGTACATAAAGCGCGCTCCCTGCCTCGTTATGCCCGGCAATCTTTCAGTCGCTGGGTTCAACAACGCAAACCGCAGCACGACGATTCGACAGCAGGCACTTTGAAGCAGGTCGTGTTCTTTCATGACACCTTCATGGAACACAACTCGCCGCGAATTGGAGAGGCTGCCATTCGGGTGCTTGAAGCCGCGGGTTGTGAACCGATCATCCTCACCGATCGCGTCTGCTGCGGGCGGCCGGCAGTATCAAAGGGATTTTTGGGAGAAGCTCGAAAATCGGCGCAACACAACGTACGCTTGCTTGCTCCATATGCCGCGCGTGGCATTCCTATCGTAGGCTGCGAGCCGAGTTGTATGGCCATGCTGGTCGATGAATATCCGGATCTGGTCCCTGGGGAAGAGGCGGAAGCAATCGCCGATGTCACCATGCTTTTGGATGAGTATATTGCACAGCTTGCTGAAAATGGGGATCTCGAGTTTAACTTCGATGGAACAGCGCGGCATATCTTGTTTCACGGTCACTGCCAGCAAAAGGCGAGTTTCGGAACCGAGGGGACGCACCGAATGCTTGGGCTGATTCCCAATTGCACGGTTGAAGAGATCGAATCCAGTTGTTGTGGTATGGCTGGTAGCTTTGGGTATGAAAAGGAACACTACGATCTCTCGATCCAATTGGCGGAGATGTCTCTTGCGCCTGCGATCCGTAGTGCTGATGCGGAAACGATAATTTGTGCAGCGGGGACATCATGTCGGGAACAAATCGAACACACAACAGGACGACAGGCGCTTCATCCCATTGAAGTTATTGCCGGAGCGCTGCGTTTTCAAAACGAAACGTGATATAGTCAGTTAGGAAAGCTGGAAATCGATTCTATGCGACTTGCTTTCAGCTCCTTTATTGAACACAACCACGCTCTGTCATCGCTCAACCAGTTGAAGAATCGGCAGCAGTTATTTAACATCTTGGTTTGAGATATTCTAAGGAGCACTTCGAGTCTATCGGACCTGTGGTGCAGAAACAAAATGGAAGAAACCATTCTTATTGTAGACGACGATCAAAACTTGCGTCGAACGCTCGAGGATATCCTGCGAACGAAAGGCTATCGGCCGATTTCCGTATCCTGCGGGACGTCGGCGCTGGTCTCGCTGGAAAGCGATGTTCCCGCAGTGGCACTCATTGATTTGAAAATGGAGGACATGTCCGGTTTGGATTTAATGGCCAAAATCCGAAAGCAGTTTCCTACGACGGAATGCATCATGATCACTGGCCATACATCCAGCGAAACGGCCATCGAAGCGATCAACCTGGGAGCTTTCAGCTATCTCGAAAAACCTTACGATATTGAACAACTACTGCTCACGCTTCGACGCGCAGTGGAGAAGCGAAAGGCGGAAGTCGAGTTGAGGCAGCTCAAGGAGTTCCACGAAACCATCGTCCAACGTCTGATGGAGGGGATCGTCGTCGACGACGAAAACGAGAGGATAACCTTCGTCAATCCAGCCATGGAGAAACTCGTCGGGTACGCAAAGGAAGAAATGCTGGGGAAGCACTGGTCAGAATTCCTGCCCGTCGACCAACAATACGTCGTAGATGAGGCCAACGAACGCCGGCGCCAGGGGGTAGACTCGGATCGCTATGAAGTTGAACTCCTGCGCAAAGATGGCACCCGGGTTCCCGTCCTGGTCAGCGGATCGGTACTTTATGATGGAAAAAGGCACATCGGATCCATGGCGGTCATGACGGATATTACCTCCCGCAAAAAGACCGAAGAACGACTTCGTTACATTAGCATGCACGACGCACTCACCGGTTTGTATAATCGGGGATGTTTTGAAGAAGAATTGGCTCGTCTGGAACGCGAGCAGCATTTTCCCATCAGTGTTGTGATGGTCGATATTGATGATCTTAAACTGATCAATGACACACGTGGTCATGAAGCGGGGGATGAAGTGGTGCGTCGCTCAGCGGCAGTGCTTAAAAAAATATTTCGCGCCGATGATATTGTCGCCAGAATTGGGGGCGACGAATTTGCTGTTTTGCTGACCAACGCTGATGAAAACGTCGTCAACTTGGCGCTTGATAGATTGCGCGCGGAAGTCGACCTTCATAATTCCGAAAACCAGGACAATCCTCTTTCGCTTTCTTTTGGTTCCGCCACGATCATGCCTGGTGGTTCACTCACCGGTGCGTTAAAAGCCGCCGATCAACAAATGTATCAGGAGAAATTCGGTAAGGGCGGTAGATCTAGCTGGAATACCAATCCTCTGTCACCCAATAAATCCGATTGATTGTTCAAAAATTAGGGCTTCATAAATTATCCCTCGCTTGGCAGTGAATTTGCATCCGCTATGGATCTGGATATGATTCCACAGTTGAAAATCCCCATACCAATAATGCTGCAGCAGGGTTGTATCGGGTGAGATAAGGGTTTTATGGAAACAACGAGGAAGTCAGCGACGAAACAGGTGTCCGGGCGGTTTTCCATCCGTCACCTCCCGCCGCGGGTATCGAAGACGGCACGTTGGCTCATCTTGATCCTGGCGGTTCTATTCTTTGTTTTCTTCACGATTGTGTTCGTGGGGTATTTTACCTGTCAGATGTCGGCGCAAATCATGCCCGGTGTTTCAGTAGGAGGGATGCCGCTGGAAGGCATGAGCCTGGAGAGAGCGGCGCAGGAATTGGATCGGGTGTGGAATCAAGAGTTGCGACTATCGGCTGTTGATAGTTCCAATGCCGATCGAGCATGGCTTGTTACACCGGCCGAATTCGGTTTGGGAGTCGATGCACAAGCAACGGCGATGCGAGCTTTCTCTGTAGGCCGGGGAGAAGGGTTGTTTAAGGGGCTCGGTACCTGGCTGCGCGGCTTTCAGAAACCGATAGATTTACTACCCTGGGTGCTTCTGGACGATGAAACGGCACGCACCGGGCTTGCAGCCTGGGCGGAAATTGTAGAAATACCCTCAGCTGAAGCACAGTTGTCTGTCGATAGTGGAGAGATCACCTATCAAGTGGGGCGTTCCGGTTGGGTCTTGGATGTAGATGCCAGCCTCGCATTGCTCAAAGATGATCCATCTTCGATTTTGATGGAATATCGTTTGATCCAGCTCGTCACGGTTCCCGATAACCCTGAGATATTCGATGCTTCAGAAACAGCGAATTCACTTGAAAATATGTTGAACGCAGAAGTCAATCTGCGTGCTTATGATCCTGTGACAGATGAGCATTTCCAGTGGACGCCCGATCGCGAGACGATCGCCTCCTGGCTTGCTTTGGAGCGTAGCGCCTCGAGTATCGCGGTAGATATCGATGCGCAGGAAATCACTGCCTACCTCCAGGAGTTGGATGAATCCTTGGGTGAAGAACGCGGTATCGATTTTGAAGCGGGGCAAAAGGCGTTGGAGGATGCGCTCGAAGGGCAATCTTCCGATCCCATTTTGGTCCATTATCTGCCGACGAGTTACGTTATTGTCTCCGGAGACAATCTGGTCTCGATTGGATTTAAGGTCTCGATGCCGTTCTGGAAATTGCTTGAAGAAAATCCGATGCTTTCAAGGCGAGGCTTGCGGGTGGGTGAAACCCTGGTTGTGCCGCCCAAGGATTCGTTATTGGAATTGCCTGTTGTGATAGACAAACGTATTGAGATCAGCATCAGCGAGCAACGCATGCGGGTACTCCAGAATGGCGAGCAGTATCGTGAGTATGTTGTCAGCACCGGTATTTCATCGTCTCCAACGATGCCCGGCATCTTTCAGGTGATGACGCACGAACTCAATGCCTACGCTTCGATTTGGGATCTCTATATGCCGCATTTTATGGGTATTTACTACGCCACGCCGGATCTCCTCAATGGAATTCACGGCCTGCCCTTGCTTTCCAGCGGGCGAAGATTATGGGCGGATGTTTTGGGGCGGCCGGCTTCATACGGCTGCATCATTCTCGATTTGGACGACGCCGAGGAGTTGTATAACTGGGCGGAGAACGGCGTGGTCGTCGAAATTCGTCCGTAGGGTTTCTTGATGGCTGTGGATATCCATCCGCAAACAGCATGCCATCTTCATCCTGAGCGGAACGCGCCGTAGATCGGCGATTGCAGTCAAAGGATCCTGCGAGTACGGGCATCGCCTCGCCTCAGCCCGCTGCTTAGGATGATGGAATGGGGGAATGAGGCCTATATCCTGAAGACCAACGGAGAAAACATCCACTGAATATGGGCAGCGGATAGATATCCGGTGCCAGCAGTGGCATTTGTTACTTTGAGTGATTATTGGCCAAAGAAAGCCATTCTGGACAACCGTGGCCGGAAGGCTTGCAACCGTAGAAGAGATCATCCAGATATACTGCGACTCGTCGGGCGAAGGCAGAGCGGCGAATCAACCGGCGAACCATGTTGTGCGCCCAATTGTCAGGATGTGAATAGGGACAGACTGCCATGCAGATGCCACAATCCGTGCCCATAACGTTCCAATAGTGGAAGCATTTCTGCTCGTCTATTTTCCAGCGTTTTCCTTCACCAAACTTTTCAGCTTCCGTAAAAGGAATTGCTCTGCTGGGGCAGTTCGCGGCGCACTTAATACATTGGCTGCAAAAATCGAGTACCGACGCGTCCGGGTTGCGAGGATCGGGATCGAGCGGCATATCGGTTGTAACCACTCCGAGACGAACACGCGGACCGAGGTTGGGCGTCATCAAGATGCCCATACGTCCAATTTCACCCAAACCAGCATCGCGTGCGACGAGTGGAGCGATCACACGGTAGTTCTCGTCGATGTGGGCTCTTGCGGGGAAACCTTGCAGGCGAATCCAGTTAGCCAGCTGAATGGCGATGGTGGCGGCCTCGACGTATTTCCGGGCTGATTCGAAGATAACAGGCGCTTGCGGGGCACATTTCATCATGGCATGATTCATCTCGACCGTGAATGCGACTGCATGACGATGGTCCATTTGGATTGGAGCACCGTGGGTTCCACTGCCGCGCCCGATATGGGAATAGACGTGTCTCGGATTAAGCTCTGCGATTCCTACGGATACCGCACCGAGATGCAGTGCAAGTTCCTTGATATATTTTGAGAGTTGAGCAGAATTGCAGGTCGTCTGTTTTTCAGCAACTTGCCCATCTACCGCATCCCGTAAAGCTGCGGTGACTTTGAAACTGGCAGAAGCAGCGGGAAAAATGAGGGGATCGAAATTTCTACTATGTGAAGCGAGTAGACCGGACATTTCCCGGATTCCTTCATCGTATTTCAAGTTTTCCGGGCGCATGGCATAGTAACTCTGGTACGCTGAGCTGCCGGGAACAAGATGTCTACGGGCGAAAACAACATCTCGTTCATCGAAGCGCTCCGGTCGCTCACCATCGGCCTGATCACTCGATTTCGGAGGGAATAGTAGGGCCAGGATTGCGATCAGGATCAGCGCGAAATGGAGGATCACCATGACCAACCTGATTTGTTGTGGCGCGATGATAACCAGTGAGTAGAAGCCGGCGATGAAAACAGCGATCAGCGTGGAAATCCGTGCAGCGCGTCGTTCACCCTCTTTCATGGATAATATTCCAAAAGCAAAAAAGCCGATGACATTGATTGCTGCAAAGAATTTGAGGATGGTAAGTGTGATCACATTCATGATTTGTTCATCTCCAAAACTCTTTCTTCATACACTATACCCTTTGTTTTCGGATAGGCGAATCAGGTGGGCTTACTTCAAGTTGAAGTAAGGATTGTCCACACGGCCGATCATCCAATTTGCCAAGACCTGCGAATTAATACCCGCTGAACATCGGCACCGGATGAATATCCGACGCCAGCAGGACTTGAATGAATTAAGTTGTCCCAATAATCATCAATTCCCAATATGATGTCGTATATCAACAACCCGGTTAGTCCAATGCCGTGTAGGGACGGTCGCGAACCGCCCCTACAGAAAAACAAGCAAGTCGGAACTACTCATGGGATAAGGGAAACCCATTTTGGTTTTGTAAAATGCTGGGGCTATCTTTACGCGATAGCCCCAAGTCCTACATTGTTCCATCATTACAATGTGGTTTGAACGTGTATAATCGTGTGTCTAAACCATGGCTGAAATGACGATCGAAAAACGCGAGTTTTCACTCGAATCCGAATATACCTACAAACGCAGCGGGCCTGTGCGCTGGATCCTGTCGCATACGCTGCGTTATCCCATCTTTCCACTCGCCATGATCCTGGCCGCGGTTTTCAACAACATGGCGTACAGCAATATCCAGCTATTCATTGGACGTGCCTTCGACATCATCACCAGCACTGGATTTCAACGTGAAGAGTTGATCGGTGTCTCCCTCACGGTTATGGTGGCGGCGATGAGTCAAGGCCTTACGGGTTTGATGCGTAATTATTCGGCGGAATTCCTGGCGCAGCGTGTAGAACGGGATGCGCGCCACGAGTTGTATGTCAGTTTGCTGGGCAAGAGCCAAACCTTCCACGGACGGCAACGGATTGGCGATATCATGGCGCGGGCCACAAACGATGTGCGGGCGTTGAACCTGATGTTCAGCCCGGGTGTGATGTTGATCACCGACTCAGTCATGAACACCATTGTGCCTTTTGTGTTGATTGCCGCCATTCGAATGGAATTATTGCTGGTCCCATCCATTTTCCTGGTTCTACTCACTCTTTCGTTACTTGATTACAACCGACGTCTGAATCCGGTCAGTACGGCCATGCGCGATGAATTCGGAACCATGAATGCCGGGTTAGCCGAGGCGATTGCCGGAATCGAAGTGGTCAAATCGACCGTTCAAGAGCGACTCGAATGGGATAAATTCACCCACAATGCCCGCCGCTATCGAGATTTATACGTGCAGCAAGGGGAGATTCAAGCTCGTTACTGGCCGATGTTGATCTTCAGTTTGAGCTGGGCGATCGGTCTCTTTCATGCCTTGACGATATGGCAGAAGGGGTTGATTTCGATGGGCGAAGTTGTCTCCTTTGTGGGTCTCATGGGGGCGCTGCGGTTCCCGACCTTTATCTCGCTCTTTTCTTTCAATCTGGTCCAGCTGGGTATCGCCAGCGCCGAGCGGATCTTGAAATTGATCAACACTAAAACCGAATTGGACGAGAACGTTGGTGGCATCACCAGTTCAATGCACGGTGAGGTGATCTTTGAGAACGTAAGCTTCAGTTACAATGATCAGGTTGTTCTGCGTGACATCAATTTCAAGGCTGAGGCGGGCAAAACGATCGCCATTGTAGGTGAGACCGGTTCGGGGAAAACTACACTGACGCGTCTGATCAACCGTATCTACGATGTAAACGAAGGTTGTGTAACAATCGACGGCATCGACGTGCGCGATTGGAGCATGGAATCCCTGCGTTCGCAGATTTCTACAATCGAACAGGAGATCTTTCTATTTTCCGATACCATTGCGGAGAACATTGCTTTTGGCTGCGATTCACCTTCACATGAGAGTGTTGAAAAGGCTGCAAAGGAAGCGCAAGCCGCAGACTTCATCCAATCCTTCCGGGATGGTTACGGGACGGAGATTGGCGAACGAGGGGTGATGCTTTCGGGCGGGCAGCGACAGCGTATTGCCATTGCCCGTGCCTTTCTCACCGATCCGCGCATCCTCATTCTGGATGACAGCACGAGCGCCATCGACAGTGCTACAGAAGACCAGATTCAACGCGCCATGCGTCAGATCAGTCGGGAACGCACGACGTTTTTGATCACACACCGCCTGAGCCAGATCCGCTGGGCGGATCGCATTCTGGTTCTGCGTCGGGGTCGTTTGGTGGATCAGGGGACGCATGAAGAATTAATGGAGCGCAGTGCGGATTACCGGCGTATCTTTTCGCGAGTTGAATCAGGAGGTAAAAGCATGAGGTCCTCTGATTCCACGTCACGGGGCGGAGACGGTTAACGATGGGTTTTATTCTTGATGGCCTGGATACTGAAGCCTACGATCGCGAATATGGCGATCGTGAACTGGTGCAGCGTATCCTGAGCTATTTTCGTCCATATCGGAAACAGGTTTTCTACGTCGCTGTGGCACTGACGATTAATTCGATCGCCGGCAGCGGAGCACCGATCGCTATCGCCAAAGCGATTGACATTGTGGCTGCAGATCCAACACTGGCAAGCATCACGCTCAGTTGTGCTGTGGTGCTGTTGATGGGCGGACTGGCCTGGGTATCGAATTTCATACGCCAGTGGATTTCGGCACGTGTGATTGGCGATGTTGTCCTCAACCTGCGCGAGGATGTCTTCGATGCAACGGTACGTCATGATATGTCCTTCTACGACGAACATCCCTCGGGCAAGATCGTCAGTCGCGTCACTTCTGATACCCAAGACTTTTCCGAAGTGGTCTCGTTGGTGGTCAATCTGCTGAGTCAATTTGTGCAGATCGGTATCCTTACGATTTGGTTGATGAGTATCAACACGGGGTTGAGCCTCATCATGTATGCGATGGCACCGCTGGCTGTGATCATTGCATTGAGTTTCCGGCGAGTTGCCAGGCGTGTGACGCAGAATGCCCGGCGTGTGACAGCGAAGATCAACGCCCAGATTCAAGAATCGATCAGCGGTATTTTCGTGGCCAAGAGTTTTCGCAAGGAACGGGCCATCTATGATACCTTCGAACGAAACAACCGCCAGGGATATCAGGTCGGTATCCGGCGCGGCTTGACGTTGAACGCGATCTTTCCCATTATGGGTCTCTCATCCGGATTGGGTGTGGCGTTGTTGGTGTACAGCGGTGGGATTCAAGTCGGAGCTGGCAGTCTTTCACCGGGTGATTGGTATCTATTCATGCAGGCGGTCGGTTTTTTCTGGTTTCCGATGATGAGTATCGCTTCGTTCTGGAGCCAATTCCAGGATGGTCTTTCCGCGGCTGAACGGGTTTTTGCGCTTATTGATGCCGATCCGATTGTTGTGCAGGTAGCCCAGGAAGATGTCGAGCAACTGGAGGGGGCAATCGATTTCAAGAAAGTTTGTTTCCGTTATACGGAGAAGGAGACCGTTTTACAGGACTTCTCACTCACAATAAAACCGGGAGAAACACTAGCCTTGGTAGGACATACCGGTGCAGGGAAAAGCAGTATCGCCAATCTGCTCGCTCGTTTTTACGAATTTCAAGAGGGTGAAATTCTCATCGACGATCGCAATGTTCGCCACTTTGATTTGGCAGAATACCGCCGGCACATCGGATTGGTGCCACAGGATCCCTTCCTGTTTTCCATGAGTGTTGGAGATAACATCCGCTATGCTCGTCCCGATGCGTCAGATGAGCAAGTGCTTCAGGCGGCGATGCACATCAGCCAGGGTGCGTGGTTGCAGGATCTGCCAATGGGGTTGCAGACCTACGTGGGCGAGCGCGGGGCGCATCTCTCTATGGGCCAGCGACAACTCGTGGCCTTGGCGCGCGTTTTACTCAAGGATCCGGCAATTCTAATCCTGGATGAAGCCACAGCCAGTGTCGACCCGTTTACGGAGACGCAAATTCAGGAAGGTTTGCAATCTGTGATGCAGGATCGAACTTCGGTAATCATCGCCCACCGGTTATGGACAGTGCAGAACGCCGATCGCATTATCGTGATGGATCACGGACGGATTCTGGCAGAAGGTACGCATGAGTCACTAATGGCACAGGGGGGACATTACGCCGATTTGTACAACACCTATTTCCGGCATCAATCACTGGAGTATATCGAGGGCATGGCGAACTAGTAAATCGCCTGGTCGATCGCAGCCACACTGTATTCAACATCTGAATTGAGTCCGTGATGAACAGAGGATACAAGTGACTCTATCCGCTCTACTTCTCAGATTTGCGGACCCC
>Ga0272441_10016123_pt1 | contig 10373 bp, 8 predicted proteins | sample SSMProp6N_FD_193582 | JGI IMG/M metagenome (GOLD analysis project Ga0272441, IMG submission 193582) | Marine sediment archaeal communities from Little Sippewissett salt marsh, Falmouth, MA, United States - SSM-Prop-6N | ecosystem: Environmental > Aquatic > Marine > Wetlands > Sediment ... | reverse complement strand
ATTTAAATTATAAAAGGGGAACTTTGCGTCTAAAAACCGATTCATAAAAACGCTAGGACGAACAAATGAAGGCAAAAACAGCGATTTTGACTTTCTTTATTATTTTTTCTTCGATCATGATTTCAAACGTCAGCCGGGGAGACTGTCACAGTTATTATTTTAACAGCTGGACCGACTACACCGGCAGCAATCTGGATATATCCCAGGGGCTCGCCTTTCTCCAGAAAAGCCGGGAGATCGGTGAGGTCTGGGAAAATGTTTCTCTTCCCGGCTCCCCGGTGACCGGGATCTACGATCTGGAGCAGTTCTCCGACGGGAACCTCTACGTCGCCGTCGAAGATAACACCCATAACGGCCGGGTGGTCTGGAAATCGACCGACGGGGGGGCGAGCTGGAGTTACTCCGAACTGGAAATCCCCAGTGTCCGCCGGGCGGACAAGGCAAGCCGTTTGGCCGAAGGGGCCGACGGGACGCTCTATGTCGCTACCAAGGATAGCACTATCTTCACGCCCGAACCCGGGCGTTCCGGAGTGTGGAGAAGCACCGACGGCGTGAACTGGGAGGTGATGACGGGACTGCCCGGAGGCGGCTGCACCAGCGTCGTGGAAGCTGGGGACGGGGCGATCATCGCCACCACCAAGGATGACGGGCGGGTCTGGCGTCACGCGCCGGGAGACCCGGTGGAAGAGTGGACGGAGGTCTGGAATACCACCGCCGCCGCGGTCGGTTCGGGCGCCCCGTCCCAGCCGAACTATCCCTCCTATCCGCCTCCCTATCTCCCCGCCTGCCCCTATATATTCAACAACTACTCCGGCGAGCACTGCAACGGCCAGCCTTATGATTATTACCCCAGCTACTACCGACCCGACCGGACCCAGGGCCTCTTCAAGTCGAGCGACGGACGGATTTTCTTCGCCACCAATTCCGGGGGGGAGAATAATGTTTTTTCCGGTTACCAGGCGGTCCGCGGCTTCGGTCATATTTACATGTCGACCGACGGAGAGAACTGGCTGGATGGGGGTCGATTTAACCCGCCCCAGACCGACACCGCCGAATACTATTACGTGATCGGCACGACCACGCCGATCACCTGCGCCTACGGCATTCCTCCGGCCGACAATCCCCCCACCGATTTGACCTACCCCACCTGGATCGACAACTTTTTCGAAGACGGCGACGGAAATATCTACGCCTGCTCGACCAACAACGATCCCCTCCGCTCCTGGATTTTGAACCCCCGCCGCGACGGTATCATCTATAAACTCGAAGAAGCGGCTTCCTGGACCGATCAGACCTGGAACGCCACCGGCAACCTCTATATCGACCACAAATCCGATTTCGGTCTCAACGATACCTACTGCGACCGCAACGCCACCTTCGCCCACGACGCCAAGGCCAACTTCGCCAACGGCAACCTCTGGGCCGGGACCAGCGTCCTGGGCAACGTTCATCGTTCCACCGACGGGATGAATTGGACTTGGTTTACTTCTCCCCGCAAGGTGGTATCCGGACTTCCGGAAACCGGCGACTTCACCTCCATTGAAATAACCTGCAACTCCTGCCTTTACACCGGTTATTTTGATAACGGCGAGATCTACGCCTCCCGATCCCAGTTCTACAGCGAGGGCTATATCGAGGATACTGCCGGTTGGGCCTACAGTGATCCCCTCTCCAGCTTCAGCGAAACCGTGGGGGAAGGGAGTTACGGGACGGTCACCTATCAGATCGCCGCCGGCCCCGGTTCCTTCTACTGGTGGACCGGGGGGAGCTGGACGGCGGTCACCGATAATGATTCCAGCCAGAGTAACCCCGCTTCTGAGATTAACGATAATATCGGCGATTTCCCCAGCCCGGGGACATTTTATTTCCGGGCCTACTTCAACAGCCAGACCTATAATGGTTGTCCCAAGTCCCAGGAATAGGGCGAGCTGGAAGTATGTTTCGCCCTTCAGCCGACCGCGACGCCGACGGTGACGCCCACCGCGACGCCGTCTCCCACCGCATCTCCCACGCCGACGGTGACGGCGACGGAGACTCCGACGGCGACGCCGACGGCATCGGCGACTGCGACCGCGACGGTGACGCCGACGGTGGTGCCTTCTCCGGAGCTGGAGCTGATCAAGACGATCTGCGGTGCGAGCTGCGGCTCGGTGTACATCGCCCGGCCCGGGAGTCCGGTGAACTTCGATTACCGGGTCACCAACACCGGCAACGTTTCGCTGGAGGATATCGTTATCATCGATGACAACGGATCACCGCTGGATCCGACCGATGACTTTCTGGTGGGGGCGGTTCCGGGTCCGGTGCCGGTATCGGCGAGCTATAATTTTCAGACCACGCGTGGGATCGGCGCCTACATCCAGAACACGGCCTGGGCGACCTCGACCGGAGCGGGGATACCGGTGACTGCCTCGGACTGCGGGCTCGCCTACACCTGGATGGTGACCGGGGACAACGACTACAACGGGGACGGGATTTCCGATTTTGCCGTCTGGCGGAGCGACTGGGGGCAGTGGAGCATCTACCTGGAGCCGGTGGAGGCGAACCGGACCATTTATTTCGGGCGCTACGGTGATGTTCCGGTTCCGGGGGATTACAACGGTGACGGGACGGTGGAGCTGGCGGTTTACCGTCCGCTGAGCGGGTTGTGGGCGGTGCGGGGGATAACGCGGTTGTACTATGGGTCGTACGACATTCACCCGGTTCCGGCCGATTACGACGGTGACGGGGTCTGCGACGTGGCGGGATTTCATCAATTGTCGGGATTGTGGGCGGTACGGGGGATGACGCGGATTTACTACGGAAACGATGGTGATCTGCCGGTTCCGGGGGACTACGACGGGAGCGGGACGGACGGGGCGGCGGTTTTTCGTGCCAGCAGCGGGCTGTGGGCGGTGCGGGGATTGACGGCGTTGTTTTACGGCCGGGGGGGGGATTATCCGGTTCCTGCCGACCATGATGGTGACGGGGAGGAGGATATCGGAGTTTACCGTCCGTTCAGCGGGCTGTGGGCGGTGCGGGGATTAACCCGGCTGTATTACGGCAGTTTGCGGGATTGGCCGCAGCCGGGGGACTACAGCGGTGACGGGACGGAGGGGGTAACGATTTACCGGCAGGCGTCCGGGCTCTGGGCGGTACGGGGTTACACCCGGGTTTACTGGGGAGGAGATGAATACGTCCCCGTCAGCCGCTAGGTAAAATCTATAAGCTTCCGTGTTCAAGGAAACAATAAAAATAATTAAGGAGGTACTATACCATGCGACCTCAGGAAATTGAGAAAATCGCTCGGGGCGTGGTCTCATCTTTTTCGCCGGGCACGATCAGCACCGGGTGCGGCAGTTTCAGCCCGCCAGCTTTCACCTGCGAGCAGGCGTACTCCTGCGAATCTAATTATGAATGCGGGGGAGCGGCGGAGTTCGGATGTCCCCAAAGCTTCGATTGCGATAACGGGTTTGTCTGCGCCTGTACTTATACTTACGATTAAGTAGTGTTCCTTCATTGATTCGTAAACCGGGGGGCGGACGTGAAGGCGTCCGCCCCCTCCTTATTCTTATCCGTAAGGAGGCGCGGGATGAAAGGGAAAATCCCGGTTTTGCTGGTGGTGGATATGCAGAACGGATTTGTGGATGAAACCGAACTGGCCGTTCCCGGAGGGAGGGAAATCGTGCCGATCATAAACCGATTGATGCCGCTTTTCCCGGTGGTCGTCGCCACCCAGGACTGGCATCCCTACCGGCACGGAAGTTTTTACACCGAACACCCGGGCGCGGCCCCCTATGATATGGGAGAACTCGGGGGTATGCCCCAGGTTTTATGGCCGGTCCACTGCGTGCAGGGAAGCGCCGGCGCCGATTTCATCGGGGAGATCAGAACGGAATATTTTCAGGCGATAATACGTAAGGGGATGGATCCCCGGGTTGATTCATATTCCACCTTTTATGACAATCATCATCAGAATCCCTCCGGCCTCAAAGGTTATCTCCGGGAACGGGGGGTGAATGTCATTTTTCTCGCCGGACTGGCCCTGGATTACTGCGTCCGCTACAGCGCCCGGGACGCCCGGGAGCTGACCTCCGAAATCTACGTGATCGAGGACGCGACCCGGGGCGTGGCGGAGGAGACCATTAAAGAAACCAAAGCCGAGTTCGATAAAGAGGGAATCAAACTGATCCGCTCGGAGCAAGTGGAGAAGATGCTCGGGGAGGCAGTAATCAGTGATCAGTAATCGGGGGTCAGTTGTCCAGGAGTTGTATTTTCAACTCCTGAACGAATAACCAATAACAAATAACCAGTTAGCCGGCGAGGCGGTGGCCGAAGCGGGCCTTCCGCGGAGCCGGCCACGGGCGATGCTTTTTATCCCGTCCAGTCTTCAACAATGGAAAGAAAGCGGCGGCCGCGCTCAGAAAAAGCCCTTCCTTCAAGAATCTACGCCGATTAATTTTCTCATTAATTTTCATTTTCTTCCTTATGCTTTCTGTTTTTCTGTCTTCTGTCCTTTTTCCTTCCCTTTATAATTTCCACACTCCCGGGATTGTTTCACCGCAGAATTTGCATTTTCCGTTCTTCAGATGATTATCGAGCACGGTATAGCCGCTCCTCCTGATGACTACTTTTCCGCAGCTGGGGCAATAGGTCGCTTCTCCTTCCGGCCAGCGGAGATTACCGACATAGACATATCGCAATCCTTTCTCCAGAGCAGTCTGTCGGGCCCGCTTCAGGGTTTGTTCCGGAGTAGGGGGAAGATTCCTGAGTTTATACATGGGATGGAAACGGGAAAAATGAAGCGGCACATCCGGCCCCAAGTTGTCGTACACCCAGCTCACCAGCCATTTTATTTTTTCGGGACGGTCGTTCAGGGTCGGAACTATTAGATTTGTTATCTCCACCCAGATCCCTTTCTCCCGCATGAGGATGATGGTGTCGAGAACCGGTTGGAGGGTTCCCCCGCATACCGTCCGGTAGTAATCATTATCGCCTTTTAAATCCACGTTGGCGGCGTCGATCAGAGGAGCAAGTTCCTTGAGCGGTTTCTGATTGATGTAGCCGGCGGTGACCATGACATTTTTCATGCCCGCTTTGTGAGCGAGGCGGGAGGAATCGTACATATATTCGTAAAAAACGATCGGTTCGGAATAGGTATAAGCAATGGATCGGCAACCGTTCCTCCCGGCGGCTGCCACCAGCTTTTCCGGGGGCAGGTCATAATTGTTCGTTTCTTCCGGAGTTCTCTGAGAGATGGTCCAGTTCTGGCAGAAGCGGCAGCGGAGATTGCATCCGGCGGTAGCGATTGAAAAGACGGGGGAAGCCGGCAGGAAATGAAAAAGGGGTTTCTTCTCCATCGGGTCGATGTGGACGGCGCAGGGGATGCCGTAGACGAGCGTTTTCAGCTCTCCTCCGATATTTTCCCTCACACCGCAATCTCCCCTCTGACCCGGGCGCAGTATGCATCCGTGGGGGCAGAGCTCACACTGAACTTTATTCGATCCCGTCATTTTATTCCGGAGTACGAGTTAATTGTTCCTGATGCCGCTTACTCTGACAATTGATCTTTCCCGCCCTTACCACTTCCGCCAGAATTTTGCTTTTCGCGGCTTGATTCCTTTTTTCTCATGCTCCCGATAATCTGGAGTCGGCGTTGAAATTATAGCGGCTGACACCGGAGAATTTCCCGGAGCGACAGTTTCACTTCCTCCTGATACGGATGGATAAGCTCCCGCGGTTTTTCCTCCTCCTTCATTTTTATCGCAGGCGCAGAAGAAAAGGAGAACGATCAAAATCGTTTTTCCTATCGGATTTACATTCATCTCAAATCCTTTCAGGCTAGTTTAGCATCCGTGCGGTTTCTTAGCAAGCTTCAGCCCGCTGATTAAGTGCCGAAATCTGCTGCCGCAAATCCCGTATTGAATCGAGAGAAAACATTCTTTGGCGGAGAAAGAAAATAGTATTATTCTGCCAGAGCGGATCCATCCCGTCCTCGATGACTCCGGCTCTAGTCAGGTAAGAATAGTCCCGGGTTCCGGGGATAGGTGAGTAGGAGGCGAGATAAATCTTTGCTCCCTGCTCATGGATGAAAAAAATATCCGCCTGTACTTCCTCCGGGGACTGACCGGGAAGCCCGGCCAGGAGATAGACTCCGATATCGGATGATTTGAAACCGGCTTTTTTCAAGTGCTTGAGCGCTCGCAGAAGATCCTCATTGGCGACCTTGGCTCCAGTTATTTTTTGCCGTTCCGACTGCGAGGTCTCAAGGCTGAGGCGGATCGTGGTGAATCCGCTTTCCTTCATCAGAAATGCCGTTTTCAGCCCCAGAAAACGGGCGTGGAGACCGTTGGGGGCGTGGAAGCGGAGGGAGATATTTTTCCTTTTCAGGATGGACAGGATACGGTTCAGGTGCAGCTCGGGACGGAAGAGGAGGGCGTTATCATAGAAAGCGAAATCGGTGGTGCCGAATTCTTCGATGTAATATTGAATATCCCGGGCGACCTTTTCCGGTTTTTCCTGTTTCAGCACGGGCTCGAGAATTCCTGCCGCGCAGTAAGAGCAGGAGAAAGGGCACCCGCGGCTGGTCTGCAGCACCAGGGCGGATCGGTCGGAGATGAGGTCGAAAGCGGGTCGGGCCTCGGATTCCGAATAAGGCGGAGAGTCTCCTAAGCCAAGCTCCGCCAGGATGCGGTGAAAACCGGCTAAGCCGCCCCCGGTGTGAAGCCGGGTCGCCCCGGAGAATCGGAGAGCGTGTTCGGGACAGAGGCGCGGATAGATTCCCCCCAGGACAGATGGTGTTTCGGGATAAAATTCTCTCGTCAATCGCAGGGCGAGAAAAGGCCCGGGATACCAGTAGGTCATTGTCGAGCCGACTAAAATCAAATCCGGCTTTTCCAATCCGCTCAGCTGATCGGTAAACGACTTCAGGGGTATCCCGTAGCGGAAGTGCGGGCGCTTAACCTGCGCCAGTGTCGGCGGCTTTTCCACTTCTGTTTTGGGAAATTTGCCGCAGCCGTATTTGTCGTTCCGGCCGGGCTTATGCCCGGCAGTTCCCTGATGAGGATAACTGCGATCGAGGCAATCAATATAGTCCAGCGTCCATCCCCGACTCCTGAGAATCGAGGCCACCCGCAGTAAACCCAGGGGCTTCATCCAGAGATCGTAAGCGGCGAAATCGTAAATCCAGGGGTTGATGAGAAGCGCCCGCATCTGAGTATAATTATATTGATTTCAATTAATGCTCAGTTAAAACATAGCCCTCGTTTCACTCGGGCAAATGGTGTAAAGTTGTAAGCGTAAAGTGTAAAGGAATTCGCCCACTTTACACCTTACACTTTAAACTGAATTTATTGAAATTCAGAAACAGAAATTTAGAGGAAGGCTCCGGATTGCAGTAATCGCTTGAAAAATATTTATCGGGAATATATATTAATAAAACAAGCGGCGGAAATAAAAATGAAAAAGGGAGAAAAAGCCAACATTCTTTTCACCGCGGCGCAGATTAAAACCAGAATCAGGGATATGGTGAGCCAGATTGAGAAGGATTATCGGGACAAGGATCTGGTTCTGGTGGCGGTTCTGAAGGGAAGCGTCTTATTCCTGGCCGATCTGGTGAGGGGGTTTTCCCGGCCACTGGCCTTCGATTTTATCGGGGTGAGCAGTTATGGGCACTCCCGCACTTCGCTCGGTGTGGTAAACATGGAAAAAGAAATCAGTGCGAACATAAAAGGGAAATATGTTCTGGTGGTGGACGATATTCTCGATACGGGCAGGACGCTGGGGTGGGTGAGGGAGCATCTGGAGAAATTCAGTCCCCGGGATATAAAAATCTGTGTTCTTTTGAAAAAGAAGGGAAAAAGAGTAATCGATGTGAAAGCGGATTATGTGGGTTTTCCAATCAGTCCGGTTTTCGTTTACGGTTACGGCCTGGATTACCGTGACCGCTATCGTCATCTTCCTTATATCGCGAAGCTGGAGGCAGATAGCGTTCCTCCCGACCTGGCCCTGGAGTAGCTAGACGCTGCTCGAAAATGTTTTTGAGAAATCCTGAATAAATCTGCTATCCCAATGACTAAATGCTCAAAATATCTTCGGTTTTAGCCCAATAAAATTATTGAAATATGGAAACAAGAGAAAAGGTGGTAATTTATCGAGTTAATATGTTTAATAATGCGATAAAGTATTAAATAAAATTTTTACGGAGTAAAAATTTTATGCGGGATCGTCTAATCTTAGGGATTCACGATTTTAGAGAGCTCAGCGAAGCTAAAATCGATGAAGCCCTTAGATCCCGATGAAAATCGGGATGGTAGACGCCCGAACGGATGTAGGAGTTATACAATAAGTAATAAAAACTTTTATGCGGGATCGTCTAATGGTAGGACGGATGACTCTGGATCATCTAGTCCAGGTTCGAATCCTGGTCCCGCAGTAAAAAAATTATGTTTTCCCGCGGGAAAACATAAATAATTCTGCGGGGGAGGGCGAATGGCGAAATTGGCATACCCCGTTAATTCTGCGGGGGAGGGCGAATGGCGAAATTGGCATACCCCGAAGCTTCGCTTCGGGGCGGAGCGCCTTCTCACTCTTCGTCCCCGTGGCGGAATTGGCATACGCGCCAGATTTAGGATCTGGTACCGGAAGGTTTGCAGGTTCAAATCCTGCCGGGGACATTAAAGAAAAGTGCGGGATGGGGCAACCCGTGGGAATTCTCGGTCAGACCCGGCGGTCTGCCCGACGGGGAATCTCCCTTCGCCCACAAAAAATTCTTCGAATTTTTTGTGGTTGTTCATCAGATTTAATATATTTTTTGAAGGAGGAATCAAAATTCATTCATTGTCAACCTACTATTGGCTTCGAGGTATAAATTAATATTTTTGTGAAACAAAAATATTAGCGGGAGTAGCTCAGCGGTAGAGCTCCACGTTGCCAACGTGGTTGTCGGGGGTTCGAATCCCCTCTCCCGCTTAGAAATATTCCCCCGGCTTAAATCCGGGGGAAATTTTTAATCTTCAAGCCGTTATATACAATATTTGTATAGTTAGCATTTTTTAATGTTTTCAGGGAAAAATTTTATGGTTGAAATAAAAGAAACCCAACCCTGCCAGCGGGAATTGGAATTCCGGATTCCGGCGGAGATCATGGAAGAAGAACTGGGACGGGTATATCAGCGTCTGGCCCGTTCGCAGCGCATCCCCGGCTTCCGGGCTGGAAAAGCACCCCGTTCGGTGCTGGAGATCAGATACGGAAAAGAAGCCGGTGCCGAAGCGGTCCAGAACGTTATGCTCCGGAGCTATTCCGAGGCGGTAAAAGAAAACGAACTCAAGGTGATCGGCCGCCCGCATTTCATCGATACCGAATGGCAAGAGAAACAACCGCTGATTTTCAAGGCGATTGTGGATATCGCTCCCGTCCTGGAATTAAAAAATTACCGGGGGATCCGGCTGGTCAGGGAAAAGCCGCGGGTGGAAAGCGCCGAGGTCGAGCAGGCTCTGGAATCTTTACGGGAACGGTCAGCGACATTTGAAGTGATCGAGGGAAGAGAACTGCGCCCTGGAGATTACGCCCTGGTAGATTACCGGCGGATCGGGGAAGGGCAGGGAGAGTGGCAGGAAAACGCCCTGATTGAAGCCCGGCCGGAGGCGGGTGGTATAGCCGAAAAGCTGATCGGGATGAAACGGGGGGAGACGAGAAAAGCCGCGGTCAGGATCCCTGACGGTGAAGAAAGGGAGAAGGGCTCCTCTCCCGAAGCGGAATTCATGGTCAGGCTGAAAGAGATCAAAAGCAAAAAGCTCCCCGAATTAAACGACGAGCTGGCTGCTAACTGGGGAAATTTCAAAAATCTGGATGAAGTTAAAGAAAAATTAAATGAGACCATCTTAAAAAACAAAGAAGATGCCGCCCGTCGCGCTCTGGAGGAACAGGTGATTTCTATTCTCCTGAAAAAGAATTCATTCAATCTTCCTCCTTCCGTTCTGGAGCGTCTGGAGAAGGATTATCAGAGTCAGCTGCTTCGTCTCAACTCCGGCGGAAAAGGGGACAAACCGGAGTCGAACAAAAGTGAGGAGCTGCAGGAACGTGCCCGGAAAAGCGCGGAAAAGGATCTCCGCCTGATTTTTATTCTGGAAGAGATAGCCCGAAGGGAGAAGCTGGAGGCTGATCCTAAAATGCTGGGCGAGGAAATTACGGCCTCCGCCCGGCGGCGGGGAGTGGATCCTTCCGAATACAGGAGGCAGCTCGAAGAGAGCGGGGAAGTGGCGGCGGTCCAGAGCCGCCTCCTCCGCCGCCGGGCGCTGGATTTTTTAATAGCCGAAGCAAAAATCAAGGAAACTTAAAATATTTCTGCGAAAAATTCAGGAGGCTAGAACATGAATTCAGAATATTCACAGCTG
>Ga0272441_10016122_pt1 | contig 10373 bp, 5 predicted proteins | sample SSMProp6N_FD_193582 | JGI IMG/M metagenome (GOLD analysis project Ga0272441, IMG submission 193582) | Marine sediment archaeal communities from Little Sippewissett salt marsh, Falmouth, MA, United States - SSM-Prop-6N | ecosystem: Environmental > Aquatic > Marine > Wetlands > Sediment ... | reverse complement strand
AGGCCGAGGTCGCGGTAGAGCCGGGCGCGGTCGCGCTGGTCCTGGGTGTGGATGTGCTCGGCGAACATCAGGACCTCTTCGGCCCGCTCGCGGGGGATGACGAGCACGCCGTCGTCGTCCGCACACACGATGTCGCCCGGGTTCACCGCCACGCCGGCGCACTGGATGGGGACGTTGACGCCGCCGTTGACGAGGCGGCCGTAGACGTGGTTGAAGCTCCGCCGCGTGCAGAAGGCCTTCACGCCCTCGACGTTGCACTCGTGGGAGTCGCGGCACGCCCCGTCGAGCACCACGCCTTCGAGGCCGTTCTTCATCATCGAGAGGCCGATGGCCGAGCCCCAGAGCCCGCCGGGGTAGCCGCCCATATCGACCACGCACACCTTGTCGCGCGCGTCCTGGAGGCCGGCGGCGAAGGCATAGGTGTCCTTGCACCAGGCGCCGAGTTCCTGCTGGTATTCCTCGATGGTGTGGCAGGGCTTCACGGGCTTCTGCCCGGGCACGAGCTTCACGGTGTAGGCGAAGCCGGCGAAGCGGATGCCGGGGCGGATGGGGCGCATCTCGGGCGACATGGTGCCCTGGTCGACCAGCCCGATGGCGTCCATCCCGTCGCCGAGGTCGGCGAGGCGGCGCTGGCGGATCCCCTCGATGAGTTCGCTGTCGGTCATGAGACCTCTCCTCGTCACGAAGTCCTGGGAAGCGTTTGCTCGGGGCACATCGTATGCCGGCCCGCTGGGGCGTGCAAGCGGCATGGCGCCGCCGCCGGCGTCGCCGGCTCAGCGGCCCGCGCGGGCTTCGGCAGTGCGGCGCCTCCCATCAGGCCGGCTGGCTACTCGATGCGCGTGAACCCCAACGCCTTCAGTCCTGCCTGCACGTGCCTGTTCCCGTGGAATAGCGTCCAGATGAGCTGGGTGGAGTAATTCTCGAGCATCAGGGCCACGATGCCCTTGTCGATGCCGAGGTAGGTGGACGCGACCCACGGCCTGTCGTCCTTGGCCTTGGTGTGGAAGCTGTAGGCATCGTAGAGCCCGTACTTGCCAACAAGGCCCGGGATCGTGTACATGTGCTCCAGGGCCTCGATCGATTCCTTCGGGGTGAAGACGATGAAGCCCGTGGAGCCATACGGCGCCACGGTTCCGTCCATCAGGAGCCGGCTCGTGTCGTTGCCGGACCCCGCCGGCAGCGAACCGTACCGGCCGCTGTAGACCGTGGTGGGGCTCATGCTCGCGGTCATCCCCCAGGAGTTCGGCCCCAGCCCCTTGACCCTGTCGGCCATGTCGATGGCGAACTGCCGTGCTGCTATCGCGGCATGGCGGGAGTTCTCGAACCAGTTCCTGCCCTGCCGATCGACGATGTGGCGGAAGTCCACGAAGCAGTGAGTCCACTGGTAGGTGAACGCCGAGCCCGTGGTGCAGTAGATGAACTCCTCGCCCTTGTACTTGCCCTTGTTGGTGCGCATCTTGTAGTACGGCTCCGCCCCGGTGGCGAACTTGGGATTCGGAGCGCCTGCGGCGAGGATGTACATGAGGATGTGCTCGGAGTACGCCGCCCAGTGGAAGGGGAGGAATCCCTTCTCATCCACCTGCTTTCCCTGCGGGGCATCCTCGGGGTAACACGCCAGATAGAAGTGCTTCCTCTCTGGATCGAGGAACCACGGCCAGTCCATCCGCGCGTAGAGCTCTTCCGCAAGTGCCTTCACTTCCCCGCCGAAGTACTCCCCCGCGGCAAGCGCTCCCGCGATCATCGTCGCGCTTCCCATGTTCGTCACTTCTACGTTCTTGCTGTCGTTCCATCCTCTGAGGCCCGTCTTTGGGTCAATGAAGTGGTAGTGGAACCCGTGGAAGTGCTTGAGTCCCTCGATGGACTTCAGCACTGTCACAGCTCGCTCGCGCCCCTCGTCCAACGGGATCCATCCCCGTTCCACGCCGATGACGATCGCGGCGAGGTAGAAGCCCTGCCCCTCGATCGAGATGGGGATCCCCTTGAGCAGGCCGACGTAGTCGCCGTCCGCCAGGCCATAGGTGGGCAGGGCCGGATCCGTGACCACTTCGTTCCAGAAGAACTTGAAGCAGCCCCGCAACTCGCGCTCCATGATCGGGCGGAGCTCGCGGGGCGTCGCGGCGACGGGGTAGGCGAGGCTCCGCGAGGCGGCCCGCCCGGGGTGTCGCGCCGCGCTGCCGACGCAGCCTGCGAGCAGAAGCAGCGAGAGCAGTGGAGCCATCAGGACGCTTCGCATGGCGCCTCCAGATTCTGGCATGCCTTGGCTAGTCCTGCCCGGCGGCGGCCCGCCCGAAGGCGTAGAGGTGGCCGGCCGTCCGCAGGTAGAGCGTATCCTCCGCCACGGCAGGCGTCGCGTGGATCTTCTCCCCGAGCTGGTTCCTCGCCAGCACCTTGAGTGTGTCGGCCACCTGGATGATCGTGACGACTCCGCGAGCGGAGGCCAGGACGGCCTTGTCGCCGACGGCGATTGGGGAGGCGACGTATTGCCCGGGCGCCCCGATCCGCTGCCTGAAGAGCTCCTCGCCGGTCGAAGCCTTCAGGCACGTGAGCACACCGCCGTCGCGAATCAGGTAGAGCTTGCCCTGGCAATGGAGTAGAGATGGGCTTTCAGGAATGCCTCGCTGAAGCTCCCAGGCGATGTGCGAGGGTCGGGCGCTCTTCTTCGCGCCGGGCCGTATGGCCACGATCCTGGGCTGGCTGTGGGCGGCGAAGCCCCCCATGGTCTGCATCCATTCCTGCTCGCTGATGACCTGATTCTTGTCCTTGTCGAAGAACCGCATCAGGGAGTCCACGTTTCTTGTGGGCAGGGCGTAGCCGGGATTGTCCCTGGCGAGCTCGGGGCGCAACGGGACCACGAAGCCCCCGGTCATCTCGTCGCGCTGTATCTGGTTGTCGTGGTTGCGGTCGAACTCCTCGACCGTGATCTTCCAGCTTCGGGCGGGGTCGCGCTCCCTTTCGCCGCGTCCGGTAAGGGCCGCAGCACTCGCGAAGAGAAGCCCTTCGCCGGTGACGGGCACACCCACCGTCTCCTCCGAGAACCCGCCGGCCCACCAGATCTCCTCCCCAGTGGATGGCTTGTAGGAGGTGAGCCGCTTGTAGCCCAGAACGATGAGCTCCTCCACTCCATCGTGACGCCAGACCATGGGCGTTGACCAGCCCGCCCTGAAGAGGGGTCTCGGTTGCTCCCAGTCCGTCTTGCCCGTGTCCCGCTGCACGGCGAGCAGACGCGACGCGCCGCCATCGTCGTCGATGACCATGATGACGTTGCCCTGGCAGAGGGTGGGCGAGGAGGCCATGCCGTACTGGCTCTTCGGTGTGCTGATCTCGCGTTGCCACACCTTGCTGCCCTCGTGGTCGTAGCACAGCAGCCCGACTGTGCCGAAGTAGACGTACACGTGCTTGGCATCCGCCGTGGGTGTGGGGGTGGCCGGGGTGTTCATCGGGTGGAGCCTCGCCGTCCTGGCGGCCTGGACCACCTGGCGCCACAGGATCCTGCCGCTTGCGCGGTCGATGGCCAGCGTGATGAGTTTCTTCTTGCCCCTGCGTTCATAGGCCGTGAGGAAGATACGGTCGTTCCAGATGACGGGGGACGACTGTCCAGGGGGGAGAGCCGTCTTCCACAGGACGTTTGCGTCCGGGCCGAAATGGATGGGTATGCGGTCTGCCTCGGCGGTTCCCTGTCCGTTGGGGCCTCGGAACCGGCTCCACTGGGTCTTTGTGCCCTGGCCGTGCGCTATCGCGACGAGGGAAAGGGCAAGTGCCGCGCAGATGCTGGCAGCGGCCCTCCGGTTGCATTCAGGTGCGGATCTCATGGTTTGCCTCTGCGTGAGCGCTCCTCATCGGGGTTCTCGTGGCAGCCTTTCTCACCAGTTCAGAATTCGGTGGCGCCGGCGCCTTTGCGGGCGGCCTCGTCGAGCCAGTCGGCCATCTCGCGCTGGCCGAAGTGGCGGGCGGTCTGCGCGGGGGTCCTGCGCCATGCGTTGGTTGCGTCGAGGCGGGCGCCCATCTTGAGAAGTTGGCTGGCGGCCTGGCGGCGGCCGTAGGCGGCGGCTCGATGGAGCGGGGTGTTGCCCCTGGCATCGGCGGCGACGGGGTTGGCACCGGCAACGAGCAGGAGCCGCACGCAGGCCGCGTGGCCGATGGCCGCGGCGGTGTGGAGAGGCGTGCGGCGCTGGCGGCTCACGGCGTTCACATCGGCGTTGGCGACGACGAGCGAGGTGAGGATCTCGAGGAACCCGCCGCGGGCCGCGGCGTGGGCGGGGGTCTCGCCGCCCGGGCCTGGCGCGTTGGGCTCGGCGCCCTTGGCCAGCAGGACCTCGAAGACGGCGTGGTGGCCGGCCTCGGCGGCGGCGTAGAGCGGCCCGCGCTGGTGGAGGTCTGTGGCGTTCACGTCGGCGCCGTCGGCCAGAAGCTTCTTGACGGCCTCGAGATCGCCTCGCGTGGCGGCGCGGACAAGGGGCGCGTGGCCGTAGCCGCCCTCGTGGGTGAGCGCGCGCACTTCGCCCCACGTGAGCGCACGGTGGTAGACCCGCACGTCGTCGATGGCGCCCGAGAGCCACATCCCGTCCTCGTGCTCCGGCCGCCCGCCGATGGTGATGGGCGAGGCCGCGCCGCCCGGCACCTCGCCCGCGCGCGTGTCGAGCAGCTCGCCGTCGATGTAGAACGCGTGCCTGCGGCCGTCGAACGTGGCGACGACGTGGTACCACGTGCCAGGCACGACGGGCCTCACCCTCCCGAGGTCGGGCCAGCGCCGGATGGTGCCGAAGGCGATGCGGTCCCACGCCGCGGCAAGCAGCCACAGGCGGCCCTTCTCGCCGTCGCGGGCGAGGATGACGCCGTTCCAGTCGCGCGCCGTCTGCGTGTACTGCACCCAGGCGGAGAGCGACATGGGTGCATTGGCCTCGCGCGGCGGCGCGGGCACGCGAACGCAGGAGCCCTCGCCAGCGAACGCACAGGCACGGCCGTCGCGGCCGAAGCGGTCGCGCGCAGGCCCCACGGCCTCGGCGGCGCCGTGCCGGCCGTTCCCACTGGCATCTTGTGCGTCGCCGTTGAGGGGCAGGTGAAGCACGAGGCCGTCGGTCGGGATCGCCGCCGCGATGTGGGCTGGCTCGGGGCGGGCCTCGGCGGCCGGGCGGAAGCAGATCTCGAGCTCGTAGGGGAACGCTCCGTTCGGGTGATCCTCGATGTCGATCGTCAGCGTGTAGTCGTTCTCTGCGCGGGGCCGGTCGACGATGCCGACGCGCCCAGGGCCGGCGAGGTGGGCGACGGCCGCGTCGGCGGGCGCCTGCGGGAGTGCGGGGCGGAGACCTCGCAGGACGCTGGAGCGGCAGGTGGCAAAGCGGTTCGGCCCGCCGTCGAAGTCGGGCCACACGGGGGTCCAGGCGACTCCGTTGATCTCGGTCGGCACGACGCGGTCCCGCTCGGTGCGACCTGGCGCGGCCCAGTCGAGGTGGTGCCACTGCACGGTGTCGGCCTGGAAGATGAGGCGGCTGCGTCCGTCGATGGTCGCCGAGACGTGCAGGACTTTCGTGTCCGCCGTGTCGAAGCGCCGGGCGTGCTCGGGCAAGGGGTGGGGCACTGCCTCGACCACCTTGCCGGCCGCGTTGCGGTAGAAGGTGTAAAACTGCGGCCAGTCCGCCCGCACAAACGTGTCGTCGGCCACGTGGAGCAGCTCGCGCTTCCTGCGCGCCCAGGGGTCCTGCACGAAGAGGCGCCCTTCCTCGGCCGTCACGAGGTGGACGCGCTGATTGGGGAGGACGTAGTGGCCGACGTAGTCGGCGAGGCGCTCGGCGTCGAGCGGCGCCTCCGCGGGGCGTCCCCCGCTCCGCAGGCGCAACAGCGCACGCTGGAGGCCGCGCTTGTCCTGTTGCATGCGCTCGGCATCCTCGGCGTTGCCTTGCTTCGTCAGCTCGGCGATCGCCGTGTCGTAGGCGGCGAGCAGCGCCGCGTGCGCACGCTTCACCCCTTCATGGGGCGCCTCGCCAGCCCCTGCTGCGGACAGGAGCAGCCAGAACAGCATTGCACATGCTTTGCTGCTGCGCCTCATCGGCCATCTCCTCTGGCTGGCGGCAAGCCGGGCGCCACACGGGGCGTTCACACTGTCACCGCTTCTTGTCCAGATACTGCCTGTCCGCCGGCGACAGGTACGTTCGCTTCACCTGGAGCTTCTGCCCCGTGCGCTTCTGGAGTGTGACCGTGGCGCCAGCGTCCTCCACCAGGCGCGCCTCAATGGACGTGCCTTTGACGGACTTCCACGTGCGGTAGGGCTCGCTTGCCGCGGCGGGGGCACGCCCTACGGGTCGGAGGCTGAATTGCATCGGCTTCGCGGAGCTGACCCTTGCCCACGCGACGAGCACGTTCTTCCATTCCCGGCCGTCCTCGAGGTCGAGGGCTCTGTAGTGCCCCGTGCGGAAGTCCTTGCCCTGGGGAACGGCGACGCCATCGATCTCCAGTCTCGCGGTTCTGCCGCCCCAGTTGCCCACCAGGAACGTGGGATTGACGACTGGTGACTCCTCGCTGGCGGCGATGGCCCACTGAGCCTCCTTCGGTTGCGCGGTGGGCTCGAGGCCGACGAGATAGGCGCGCGCCGCGACGTCGTACCCATAGGCCGTTGCCCCCGTGGTGTCGAGCAGGCGCATCTGGGGCGCCTGCTGCCAGGATCGGGCGAGGGCCGCCAGTTCCTTCGCCGGGGTCCTGGATTCGGTGAAACCGTTGAGCCAGATCTCGCCGATCGTGTCGCGAGTGACACGCCAGTGCCTAGTGTACTGCATTTGCCCCAGGCCGGCCAGGAAGTAGCCCTTCCCCCGGGTCGCGCCGGCAGGGAACGAGGGCACCAGGTTAGTGAACTTGTGCACGGGCCTGTATGGGGTCATCAGCAGGAGGAAGTGGGGCGGGCCATCAAGGCGCTCGTTCGGCCGTCCGATGCGGAAGGGGCGCCACTTCGACCGGGTGTTGACCACGTGGATGTTGGCGTGCTTGAAGTTCCCGTAGGCGCGATACATCTCCTCGCCGGATGCGTTCAGTCGGACTGGGTACGGATCGAAGGAGATGTCCCTGTGGCTGCCGTCCATCTTGATGAGCGTCAGTCCCTTCTTCTCGAGATCGTCTGCGACGACTCTGCCGGGCCCGCGTCCCATCAGGTACATGCCCTCCAACTCGTGGACACTGACCTCGGGGAGCCCGCCGGTCTTTGAGATCGACCGGCTGATGGGCTGTGCCGGCCAAGGCTGGCTCGTGGCGGCGGCCGGCGTGTAGACCTTGACCCTGCGCGTGTAGGTGCCGTCCGGATGGAAGACGAACCACTCGTCCGTCCATTCCCCCGGCCCGTAGGGCGCGACCTTCCGCTGCCTGGCGTGGGCGATCTTGCCATCGCGCACCAGGGCATTCCGGTGGCGAACGACGATCCGGGCGTCGTTCTGGCTCTCGATCCAGAAGCGGCTGTACTCGTTCTTCTTATCGTTCCACACCTCGTAGGACTGCCCCTCCGCGAAGCCGTCGATGTACGTCTCGGTCGCTCCGTTGATGTACTGGATCCCGTTCTCGGTGACCATCTTGACGTGGCACGGGAGGTCGAAGCTCATCCTGGCGGGCATCGCATCGAACGTCACCACCACCTCGCCCTTGTGCCAGGGGGTGGCCCTGTGGTCTGGATCGGTGTTCCCCACGGCCTCGAACTCGCGCCGTTGCGTCTGCTGGCGGCCTTCGGCAGAAAGGAGCGGAGCAAGAGAGAAGCCCCCAATGAGCGCCAGCAGGCAGAGGGACGTGCGGCCCATGTCCGCAATCTCCTTCCGTGGTCTGGGTCGAGGTTGGGCTCTTGTGGTAAGCCCCCAGTTTATTGCGTCGCGGGCCTGGCGAGCGAGGCGGTTGCCTTGCTTCGCTTGACCCCGATCTGGTATGCCTTGCCGCCTGGGGTGAAGACGAGCTCGTCGTGCTGGTCGGGCCACCGCACGCGCAGTGTCTCGCCGCGTTTCTCCCACGCGGTGGTCGGCAGTGGCTCGCCGGCCACGTGGGGGAAGAGCATCAGTTTGAAGTTCGGCGCGACGGCCTTCACCTCCAGGACCAGCCGCTTCGCGGGGGTCTTTTCGTTGCGGCGCTCGTCCACGTGGGCCACGTAGGACTCCACGCGCCCCGCGATGCCGCCTGTGGTGGCGTCGGCCTGGAGCACACGCACGAGCAGGCGGCGGCTGCCGGGCGCGGGCTTTCCATCAGCGATCGCTTCGCCGGTTTCCCCGAGGGTGAAGTCGCCGCTGCCTTCAGCCTTCAGCTCGAGGTCCGTGGGGATTTGCATCAGCCAGGCGTAGGTGTGTTCCCCCGTGTCCTTCTGGATGTCGTCGGCAATGACCACGTAGGGATGGGGGCCGCGAACGGTGGCTGTGGCGCGCGTGGCCCGGAGCACGGGGTTGTAGGGGCGGCGGAGCATCCAGTTCCCGGGGGGAGGCTTGGTGGCATAGCCTGTGGCACTGCCGTAGATGCGGCTCGGCAGCCAGTCGGGGGCGTGGTCGCGAGGCCACCCGAGGTCGCGCGGGTCGGATTGCTCGGGTTCCCAGCCATCGGACGGGTTTCCGCCCTTGCTCGGCCAGGGAGGCGTCCACTGCCAGTCGTAGGCGTACTTGAGGTCGGCCGAGCCGGTCGTCGCGACGGGGCTGTCGTGGTGGGCCTGGAACCGGACGCTGGGCGCCTTCCAGCCCTGGGCCTTGCCGTCGATGTGGACCAGCGAGTTCTCATCGCTGAGGTTCCACTTGCCGAACCAGCCATTGGCGGCCCAGTTCCGTCCCAGCGCCGACAGGGTGAAGCTGCCGCGGTCGACCTTGTCGTGCCCGATGACGAAGGCGTCGGGGCGGGCGTCGAGCGTGAACTGCAACGCGTTGTCCGACCAGTCGCTGCGGGCGACGAGCTTGCCGCGTTCGGGGTAGAAGCGGGCGAGCGGCAGCCCCGAGTCTCGGAGCATCTGCTCGCGGGTCTGCGGGCCTTGCCAGTTGCCGCCGAAGATCAGGAAGTCCAGGTGCCCCTGCCAACGGAAGCGACGGCTGTAGTCGTCGCCCAGGATGTGCCGGCAGATGAAGTTGGCGGCGGGATGCTCCGGGTGCATGTAACGCCCGACCACGGCAAAGGTGGGATACAGCTCAGCCATAGAAGAGCCGGAGGCACCGCCGACGAACGCGCCGCCCGGGAAGGGCTCGAACTCCAGAGCCACGTAGTCCAGGAAGTTGCGGTACTTACGGGTGGCAAACACGTTGTGGCCGCGTCGGGCGAGTGCCACGAGGCCACGCGAGCCGGCGCGGAGGCCCAGGTTCAGATAGCCGTCCTCGTGGCTCGCGCCCAGCTCGGTGTACGCGGCGGCCCAGTGGTCCACGAGGATCCGGCGGATGTTCTCGTAGGTCGGTTTGTGGTAGCCTTTCTCGCCCTCGATGGCGCAGAGCAGCACGGCGAGGTCGCCGTGGTAGCCGTAGTGGTTGCTCACCCCAAAGCCCTTGGGCAGGCCCGTGCCGTAGGGTGTGCGGCCCCTGGTGGCAATGGCGATTGCCTCGCGCACGACCGACCGCTGCGCCTCGGACATGTCGTTGAACAACACGTCGTAGCTGACGGCGAGCCCGGCCGACCCGATCGTCCAGCTCTCGCCCACCGTGTAGTTCGTGCTGTCCCACAGGCGGGCCGGACCGCCGATCTTCAGCTTCCTGGAAGCCAGCAGGATCCGGCCGTGGGTGGTGATCACGCGGGCCATGAAGCGTTTGAGCTCGGCGTCGCCGCAGGCCGCCGCGTAGACCGACGCCACGCCCCATTGGATGTTGCGGCCCTCGGCGGGCTTCATGTGCTCCCGCACCACCTCGGGGGTGACGCCCTCCGCGTCCAACTCCGCAAGAGCGGCGTACTGACGCCTCACCTGCCCGACGATGCCCAGCACGGTTTTCTTGAACGTGCGCCCGAAGGCCGTCGTCTCCAGGCGCTGCCTGATGCGCGGCAGTTCATCGGCCGTGAAGAACACGCGCGGATGGACGCCGATGGGAGGCAGCGGGCTCAGCACGCGCGCGCCGTGCTCATCGAGTCGGACGGGCGGCGGGGCGTCCATCGCAAGGGTCTCCCACATCGGACACGCAAGGGCAAGGAAGCCAAGCAACGCGGGTGCAGTCAACGCAGTGGAGGGTCGATTCATAGCATCTATCGCTCCTGTTGCTGTGGTGTTGCGGTCGTGTCTGCGAGCGCGGCCACGCCCCACCGGAGGCCGCCGTTCCCGGTGCGGCATTCACGGACGCGTTTGCCAGTGCAGCCCTCTCCTCCGAATAGGGACCCCGTGGTCAGTTGGGGGCGGTCAGCCGCTTCTCCCTGACGTCATAGACGGCGAGTCTGTCGCCGTGGCGGACGTACAGCCTGCCGCCGCA
>Ga0272441_10016121_pt1 | contig 10374 bp, 10 predicted proteins | sample SSMProp6N_FD_193582 | JGI IMG/M metagenome (GOLD analysis project Ga0272441, IMG submission 193582) | Marine sediment archaeal communities from Little Sippewissett salt marsh, Falmouth, MA, United States - SSM-Prop-6N | ecosystem: Environmental > Aquatic > Marine > Wetlands > Sediment ... | reverse complement strand
GTCCTTGCGCCCGAGGATCTGCCACAGGCCGGTCAGCCCCGGGCGCACCTGCAGCCGCAGCTTCTGCCACGGCTGGTACTGCTCGACCAGGAAGGGCATCTCCGGCCGCGGCCCCACCAGGCTCATGTCGCCGCGCAGGACGTTGAGCAGTTGCGGCAGCTCGTCGAGGCTGAAGCGGCGCAGCCAGCGGCCGACCTCAGTGATGCGCTCGTCGTCATCGGCGGTGGGCGCGGGCGCGTAGGGGTCCGCCTCCGGGCGCATGGTGCGGAACTTCAGCATGGTGAACGGCCGCCCGTCGAGGCCGATGCGCTCCTGACGGAAGAGCGCGCTAGCCCCGGTCTCGCGGCGGATCAACGGCGGCACGAGCAGCCACACGGGCGCGGTCAGCACCAGCAGCACCAGGCTGCCGAGGAGGTCCAGCGCGCGCTTGACCGCCTCCTGCCAGCGGGGGAACAGCCGCCGCCCCAGCGGCACGACGGGCAGGTCGGCCAGCCCCGAGATCTCCATCGACCCGGTCAGCAGTTGCAGCGGCCCGGCCACCAGGTTGAAGTGCACGGGCAGGTCCCGGCAGCGCGCGATCAGCGCCATCAGCCGATCCACGTCGAGATCCGGGTTCGCCACCAGCGCCTCGTCGATGTCGTGCTCGTGGAGGATCTCCGGGAGGTCGTCGAGGTGCCCCAGCACGGGCAGGCCGTCGATCTCCGCCGGCTGCGAGCGCTGCGCGCACACGAAGCCCACCAGCGTGTAGCCCAGCGTGTGGTAGCGGCGCACGCGCTCGGCCACGACCTGTCCGAGGTCGCCGCAGCCGACGATGATGGTGCGCGACTCCGCCGCCGGGCTGTCGAGTCCGCGCCGGCGGAAGCCCGCCAGCAGGGAACGCTCGACGACCGCGATCACCATGCCCGACAGCCAGAACAGGATGAGCATGGCGCGCGAGTAGTCGGTGCGCGACAGGAACGAGGCGGCGGCGAGGAGGATGGTGGCGATGGAGACGGCGCTGAGCGTCGCCACCGCCTCCGCCAGCGGCGAGCGGAAGCGACCGACATCATAGAGGTCGCGGGCGAAGAACGCGATCAGCCACAGCGCCACCACCACCGGCGCGGCCTGCACGTACAGCTCCGGCGGATGGCCCAGCGGGGTCAGCACGGTCTCGGGGACATGCAGCCGCAGCAGGTAGGCCGCCGCCATGGCCAGCAGGCAGGCGAACACGTCGCCGGCGATGAGCGCGCCCGTCATCCGGCGCTCGAAGCGCTGCCTCGGAGAGACGACGGTCGGCGTCATGTCCCCACCCGACTGGCACGGCGGGCGCGATCTCGCGGCGGTCGGTGTCGGCGAACGCTGGTGCTCCGGGGGTACGGACAATGTACGGGGCGGCACGTTCCGCGATCGGGGCGAACAAGGTGGCCGGCGGGAGGCGCGGGTGCGGGCATCAGCTCCGCTCGCGCGCGATGAGCGTCATCTCGATGTGCTGGCCGACGCCATCGTCATCGGGGATGGCCTGCACCGCCAGGCTCCACGTCCCCTGCTCGGCGGTGCCCAGGTGGATGGTGCCGACCGCGGGCTCGGCGATCCAGTAGGGGATGTCGGCCATGAGCTTGACGCGCCGGCACAGCGCGCCGAAGACCTCCGGCTCGACCTCGTCCAGCAGCTCCCAGCGTCCGCCCACCTCAGCCTCGACCGTGCCGCCCTGGGCCCCACCAGTGATGCGCAGGCGCCGGGCGCCCATCTCGATGGTGCGGCCGAGCAGCCGCTGCGCGAGCAGCACCGCCGGCGCGGGCGCGGTCTGCTCGGCCAGCTCGGCCAGGCGCGCGGGCGCGGTCGGCGCCACGTTGAGCCGCGCCTGCTCGGCCAGGCAGTCGCCGCCGGTCACCAGCGCATCGGCCAGCCGACCGGTGGCCTCGCCGGTCAGCACCGCCGCGCGCACCACCGGCGGGAACACCTCGTGCATCCCGGCGATGCGCCGGGCCAGCGACTCGCCGCCCTGGACCGCGGTCTGCAGCGCCACGGTTGCGGCCGCCAGCGGCTCGATCTCCTGCGCGACCACCTCGAGCGCGCTGAGCACCGGCACCTCGAGGCGCAGGAGCGAGCCCAGCTCCCGGCACCACAGCGCCAGCACCGCCCGATCGATCCGTCGCTGCTCCATCGGCCTCGCTTCCGGAACGACAGAGTCGGCCTGGAAGCCCGACCTACGCGGACGAGTGCATCGTGCGCACGGCCTGCGCGCCCTGCTCGCGCGCCTCGTCGAGCTTGCCCGGCATCTGCGCGACCGCGCCCCACTTCGCCACCGCCGCGCCGACCTGGCCGAGATAGCGCGCCTTGAAGCCCTGCGCCCAGCGCTTGACCGGCTCGATCACCCAGTGGCCCTGATCCTCGTCAGGCGCGCCCCAGGCGGTGATGACGAAGAAGCCCGAGCCCTCCATGCCGCCGCGCAGCCACGGCGCCATGTAGTAGGCGCTCTGGCGGTCGACCAGGCACTTCATCTGCGCCGACACCCCCTGCCAGTAGACCGGGCTGGCGAAGACCACGATGTCGGCGGCGGCCATCTTCTCGAGCACCGCGCGCGCGTCGTCATCGGCGCGGATGTCCTCGCGCTCCTTGAAGACGTCCCCCACCGGGCCGATGGGCCGGATGTGCAGGTCGTCGAGGAAGATCATCTCGACGGCTGCACCCTCGGAGCGTGCGCCCTCCGCGAAGGCTTCGGCCATCAAGTGGGTGTTGCCCCTGCGCCGCGGGCTGCCGAGCAGGATGACGACGGCCGTCTCAGCCACTGCCAACCACCTCCGGGAGCGTGGGCTGCAGCGGCGCCGTCGCGGCAGTTGCGGCCCGGCGGAACTGCTGCTCCTGCCGCACGAGGTCGTAGGGGCGGGTGTTGAGCTTGTGCTGCAGCCAGTCCACGTACACCACCTCGCCGTTAAGCCCCTCTGGCGAAGAGATGTAGCCGATGACGAATTCCACGGGCATATCGGCGCCCTCAGTGACCCGGAGCAGTCGGCTTGCCAGAGCGTCAGCATCCTCCTCAGCGCGCTCCGAGGCAAGGTTCACCCCCTCCGCCACCACGTACCTGGTCGGACCGCGATGCAGTCGCCGAATCGCCACCGGCTTCCCGCCGAAACCTGGCAGAGCCTTGCCCGTCTCGAACCGAGCAGCAACGTCCCCCAAAGCACGGGTGATGACTCCGTCTACTCGCAGCCTCGCGCTCGCCTCGGCAGTGGTAGGACTGACCACGGCCTCGAACAGGGCCTCGATCTCCTCCGCCGGGCGTGTGCAGTCGATCGCGAGCGGCTCGGACACGGCTACGCCAAACTCCATGATCGAGGCGAGGTGGCGCCACCAGGCGTTGGCGGTCGGCGGTACCCCTGACGGCAGATAGGGCAGTGAACGCTGCCTGACCCAGCCCGCTACCTGGGCGGCAGCAGTCCGCACAATCTGGCGCGCGCGTCCACTACGCAGGCCGCTGACCTCCTCGTCCGCGTGGACGAACCTGAGATAGACGTTGTCTCCATTCTGGCTCCAGAGGGCGACGCCAACGGGTACGGTGGCGTAGGGCTCGCGCACATACTGGAACACAGCATATTCATAGGTTGAGGAGGCGACCACCGTTGATGCCATCAGTCAATCCCTCCCAATGCTTGATATCCACGATCTCGCCCAGCCTCGCGGCTCGATCTCTGAGACACTGCGCGACCTCCTGCGCATCCACCTTCGCGGCGGACCACCAGCCACTGGGCGCCCTGGCCATGACCTGGTTCAGTTGCCCAATAGCGTTGGCTACCTTGTCCATCGCCTGCCTTACAGCCTGCGGCCCGTGTTCGAGGACTGCGCGGTCGCGCAGTTGCTCGAACGTGCCCGCGGCTCCCCGCTCGCGGCACAGCTTCCGGTACCTGCCTGTACGGAACTCATGGGCGCCACCGAAGCAATCGGACTGGTCAACAGCCAGCAGCGACCACTGAGCTGCGGAAGAGGCGTGGTACATGAGCAGATTGCCGTGCGTTGCCCGATCGATGTTCATGAGCCATGAGTCGAAGACCCATATGTCTACCAGTTCGGTCGGATCCCGAAGATCCCCGTACGATTCCGGGGGCGCCGGGAACACGTCCGTACGGCGTCTCGTTCCGAAGTGGATCCCCGCCTCCACCTGGTACCCGATGTCCGTCTGCTGATAGGACCTGGCCAAGCGGTCACTAACGACCACCAGCGCGGCCTCCAGTCGGGGCAGGCCTCCAGCTTCCAGCAAACCGTGTGACACGATCTCGCTAATGAGGGCCGCAGCGCCGTCCTGCCCCTGGGCGTACTTCACGACGTATTCGCACCCCGGCTGCTCCTTGTGGTCAGCATCCGCAGTGCAGACGACTCTCCGGGGCCGCCACCTCGTCAGACCGCCCATCATCGGCCCAACATCACGATACCCGTACACGACGGGAAGTGAACGCCCAGAACTTCCGGTAGCTTGCCCGCCGCCTGTCTCGATGACCACCATTCAGCATGCCCCCACGCGGCGTAACCGAGTTCGCTCCGCCTACCCCACCCTTGCGCCGCACTCGGGGCAGAACTTGGCGCCGGGCGGGACCGGGTGCCCGTTCGGGCAGGTTCCCGGCTCCTCGGGCATGCGCGCGCCGCACTCGGGGCAGAACTTCGCGCCCTTGGCGACCACGTGGCCGTTCGGGCAGGTGGTGGCGCCCTGCGCGGGCGTGGCCACACCCGGCTGCGCCGCCTGCTGGGGGTTCAGCGCCTGCGCGAAGAGCTGGGCCATGGTCACGCCCAGGCCGAGGCCGGCGCCCGTGGCCGCCGCGCCGCCGCCGTCGCCGCCGCCCTTGGCGAGATCGCCGATGGCCTGGGCGGTGCGGTAGCGCGTGAACTGCGTCATGTCGCCCACGGCCGACATGCGCGAGCGCTCGTCGATCATCTCGTTGACCTCATCGGGCGGGGTCACCGCGTCGATGAGGAAGTCCTCGAGCTGCATCCCGTAGTTGCGGAAGTCGTCGGTCAGGCGCGCCTTGGCCGCCGCGCCCAGCTCGTCGTAGCTCGACGCCAGGTCGAAGATCGAGCCGAGCGTGGTGCCCAGCAGGTCGGTGAAGCGCGCGACGATGAAGTCGCGCAGCCACGCCGCGACACTCTCGGTGTCATAGCGGTGCTCGGTGCCGACCACCTTGTTGACGAACAGTTGCGGGTCGTCCACGCGCATGGTGAACATGCCGTAGGCGCGCAGGCGCACCGCGCCCAGCTCGGAGTCGCGGTAGATCACCGGCGAGGCGGTGCCCCACTTGAGGTTGGTGAAGGTCCGCATGTTGACGAAGTAGACCTCCGCCTGGAAGGGCGTGCGCCCGCCGAAGGGGATGTTGATGATGCGCTCGAGCAGCGGCAGGTTGTTGGTGGTCAGCGTGTGCCGGCCGGGCCCGAAGACGTCGAGCGCCTGGCCGTCCCGGAAGAACACCGCCGCCTGGCTCTCACGCACGGTGAGCTGTGCGCCCAGCGAGATGTCCGCCTGCCCGTACTGCGGCCAGCGGTGCACGATCTCATCACCGGTTGCGTCGGTCCACTCAACGACATCGATAGCCATCGGCCACGACCTCCTCAGCGCAGGCCTTCGGTGAAGCTCAGATCGATGCGGCCGGGCGCCAGCGGCAGCCCGAGCATGGCGTCACGGTCACGTCTCTCGTCGATCAGCACGGCGATCGACCCGTCCTCGGCCTCGAACCAGCGGCAGCGCCCGCGCCGGAAGGTGGTGCGCGCGTCCGGCGCGGCGCGCTCGATGCGCACCTCCCCCTCCCAGCGCAGCGCGAACACGCGCTCGCCCAGCGTGGCGCTCTCGCCCGCCAGCTCCTCAGGCGCGAGTCGCTCGGCCGTCAGCATCCCGTCCTGGAGCTGCAGCAGCGTGACCTCCGCCCCGCCCAGCGCCGGGCGCGCGACCACGCGCTGGAAGGTCAGCCGGTCGGCGCGCCCGATCAGCACCGCCGCCACGCGGTGGTCCTCGCCATCGAGCAGGAACTGGTCCCCAGGCTCCAGCCAGAGCAGCGGCGCCACGCGCGGGGCCTCCTAGTGTCAGACTGCGGAATTGGCCGCGAGTCTGTCGGTGCGTCGGGCCTCTCCCCCCGGCCCCCTCTCCGTCCCGGAGAGGGGGAGGGCACGACACCTTGCTTACCGCCAAGCGGGCCTCATGCGCCCCGGGAGCCGACTGCTGTCCCCCTCCGGAACGGAGGGGGTGCCCGATCCCGCTCTTGAGCGGGAGAGGGCGGGGGAGGCCCGAATTGGCTGCCAGAACTCCTGCACCCGAGCACTACGGCACGAGGTCGGTCGCGACGTTCTCGCGCTCGTCGATCATGTCCTGCAGGGCCTCGATGGCCTCGTCGAGGTCCGCCAGGGCGTCCTCGATGTCATCGCCCGAGGCCCCGGCCAGCTCGTCGCTGGCGTCGGCGATGTCGGCGATGAAGCTGCGCAGCGACAGGTCGTACTCGTAGAAGCGGTGCAGGTCCTCCTCCTGGATCTTCACCAGGTCGAAGAAGCCCGAGTAGCCGTAGTCGGCGTAGCGCAGGTTGTCGCCCGCGCGCCGCAGGCGGCCGGCGAGCTGGTCGAGGTCGTCGAGGGTGTCGATCTCCCCGGCCCTGGACCACGCGGCCGCGACCTTCTCCAGCCGCTGCAGCGCGTCGTCGATCTCGCCGGCCAGGTATTCGCGCAGGAGCTTGTCGGCCCCGCGCCGCTGCTCGCGATCCAGGTACCCGGCGAACCCGGGGATCGCTCGAACCAGCTTGTCGAGCGGGTTGGGGTCGCGCTGAATCCGATCCCGGAAATCCATCAATGGCACCTCCACCAGTGACTGCCGGCTGCACGCGCCTGGGGATATTCCCTTCGGCTCCGCGTTTCTCCTGCCACGACCGCACTCGTCCTGCCACGAGCCGCCGCGGGCAGGGAGGTGTGCCCGCGGCGCATGGCGAATTCCTCATGTCAATCGGTTTGACAGTGTGCCGGATGGCTGATTATACTTCAGCTATTATCCCGGAGAATGCGCACTCGCGCAGGGAACGGTCGCCGGGCACACCGGGGGATTGTATATGGATATCGGGGCGGCAGCTCAGACAGCGCCCCGAGGATGGGAACCAACCAACTTGGAAGCTGAGCTAGTTTCCGTCGGTACGGAGCTACTGCTCGGGGAGATAGTTGACACAAATGCCGCGTACATGTCCCAGAGGTTGGCCGAGATCGGTGTCGATGTGCACTATCGGCACACCGTCGGTGATAACCTCGGGCGGATAGTGCCGGTCCTCGAGCTGGCTCTGACGCGAAGCGATGTCGTCCTCATGTGCGGCGGACTCGGGCCGACGCAGGATGACTTGACGCGCGAAAGCATCGCCGCGGTCACCGGCCGCCCCCTGCAGTCCGACGCCGAGGCAGAGCAGCGTCTGCGCGAGTTCTTCGCGCGCCGCGGCTTCACGGCCACGCCCAACAACCTCAAGCAGGCGACCGTCCCCCAGGGCGGGCGGCTGCTCGAGAACACCTGCGGCACCGCCCCCGGCCTGCTCCTCGAGCACGAAGGCAAGGCGCTCATCGCCGTCCCCGGCCCGCCCTCCGAGATGCGCGAGATGATGCGGCGCGAGGTCATCCCCTACCTCACCGAGCGCCAGGGCGGGCGGCCGATGGCCGTGCACTCGCGGGTGCTGCGCTTCGCCGACATCGGCGAGTCTACGCTGGTGGCGGAGATCGACGACATCATCGCCGCGCAGACCGACCCCACCGTCGCCCCCTACGCCAAGCCCGGCGAGGTCACGCTGCGCCTGGCCACCAAGGCCGCCAGCGCGGCCGAGGCGGCGCAGCGCCTCGACGCCATGGAGGCGCGCCTGCGCGAGCGCGTGGGCGGCTACGTCTACGGCGTCGATGACGAGACGATGGAGGTTGCGGTCGGGCTGGCGCTGCGCGCGCGCGGCGCGACCGTGGCGGTGGCCGAGAGCTGCACCGGCGGGCTGATCGCCTCGCGCATCACCGACGTCGCCGGCGCATCCGACTACTTCCTCGGCGGCGTGGTCGCCTACGCCGACGAGATCAAGCGGCGCGTGCTGGGCGTGCCCGCGCAGACGCTGATCAGCCACGGCGCGGTCAGCGAGGAGACCGCGCTGGCGATGGCGACGGGCGTGCGCGACCTCTACCGCGCCGACTACGCGGTCGCCACCACGGGCATCGCCGGCCCCGGCGGCGGCACCGAGGACAAGCCCGTCGGGCTGGTCCACCTGGCGGTGGCCGATGCCGAGGGCACGGTCTGCCTGCGGCACAACTGGCCGGGCACGCGCGAGCAGTTCAAGCACCGGGTGTCGCAGTACGCGCTCAACCTGCTGCGCAAGCGCGTGCTGGGGATTGAGGTGGAGCGCTGAGCCATGGCCGGCGACGAGCGGCTGCGCCTGTTCTTCGCACTGCCGCTCGATGACGCCCTGCGCGACGCCGCCTGCGCGCTGCAGGCGGAGCTGGGCCGGGCCTGCGACCGGCGCACGCGGGTGAAGTGGGTCGAGCGGCCCAACCTGCACCTGACGCTCAAGTTCCTGGGCGACACGCCCGCGGGCGCGATCGACGAGATCGCCCGGGTGGCGGAGCAGGTGGCGGCGGGTACGCGGCCGATGACGCTCGAGGTCGCAGGCGCGGGCTGCTTCCCGCCACGCGGCGCGCCGCGCACCATCTGGCTGGGGCTGGCGCGGGAGTGCCCGGAGCTGGCCGAGCTGGCGCAGTCGCTGGACGCCGCGCTGGCCGAGGCCGGGTTGGCCGAGCCCGAGCGGCGGCCGTTCGCCGGGCACTTCACGCTCGGACGGGTGAAGGAGGGGGGCGGGCGCGGGCTGCGCGAGGCCATCGAGGCGCTGGCGCGGGCGCCGGTGGGGGAGATGACCGCCGATCACTTCGTGCTGCTGTCGAGTGATCTGACACCGCGGGGGCCCGTGTACATGGAGCGACGCCGCTGCCGGCTGGGCGGCTAGGCGCATCACGACGTACGCGTTCCCGGTGCACAAGCACGTCCACAGGAGAGGGGCCGAAGCATGGCGACTTCGGAGGACAAGAAGAAGAATCTGGAGCGGGCGATCTCGCAGGTCACCAAGCAGTTCGGTGAGGGCTCGGTCATGCGCCTGGGCGCGGCGGAGTCGCGCCTGGACGTCTCGGCCATCTCCACCGGGGCGCTGACGCTGGACATCGCGCTGGGCGTGGGCGGGCTGCCGCGCGGCCGCATGATCGAGGTCTACGGCCAGGAGGGCTCGGGGAAGACCACCCTCGCCATGCACTGCCTGGCCGCCGCGCAGCAGGCCGGCGGCGTGGCGGCGCTCATCGACGCCGAGCACGCGTTCTCGCCCGAGTACGCGCGCGCGCTGGGCCTGAACCTCGACGAGCTGCTCATCTCGCAGCCGGATACCGCCGAGGAGGCGCTGGAGATCGTGGACGCGCTCATCGGCTCGGGCGCGCTGGACGTGATCGCCATCGACTCGGTGGCGGCGCTGGTGCCCTCGGCCGAGCTGCAGGGCGCGGTGGGCGACGCCCACGTGGGCCTGCAGGCGCGGCTGATGAGCCAGGCGTTGCGCAAGCTCTCGGGCCACGCCGCCGACGCGGGCACGATCATCATCTTCATCAACCAGATCCGCGAGAAGATCGGCGTGATGTTCGGCAACCCCGAGACCACGCCGGGCGGGCGCGCGCTCAAGTTCTGGGCCTCGGTGCGGCTGGAAGTGCGCCGCCGCGACAGCATCAAGGACGGCACCGACATCATCGGCAACCGCACCAGCGTGCGCGTGGTCAAGAACAAGGTGGCGCCACCGTTCCGCAACTGCGAGTTCGACATCATCTTCGGTAAGGGCATCTCGCGCCTCGGCTGCATCCTCGACGAGGCGGTCGAGCTGGACATCATCGAGAAGGCCGGAAGCTGGTACTCCCATGGCGAGGAGCGCCTGGGGCAGGGCCGCGAGAGCGCCATCGAGTACCTGGAGGCCAACCCCGAGCTGACGCTGGAGGTCGAGAACCGGATCCGCGACCACTACGGCCTGCCGCTGGTCGAGGCGGCGGCCCCCGACGAGAGCGCGACACTCGACGAGCACGAGGGCGACGACGACGATGACGAGCAGTGAGCCGCAGGACGTGCGCACTCGTACCTTGACAACCAAGGAGCGTGACGCGGAAGGAGTGGCAGGATGTCTGACGCACAGGCGCGCCACGCGCAGTATGCGCAGGCCAAGTCGGCGGCGGTGAGGCTGCTGGCGGGCCGGGCGCGCACGCGCGCCGACCTCGAGACGCGGCTGCGCAGCAGGGGGCTGGCGCCCGAGGCCATCGACGAGGCCCTGGGCGACCTGCAGCGGGCGGGTTACATCGACGACGAGCAGTACGCCCGCGACCGCATCGAGGAACTGCTGCGCGGCTCCA
>Ga0272441_10016119_pt1 | contig 10374 bp, 7 predicted proteins | sample SSMProp6N_FD_193582 | JGI IMG/M metagenome (GOLD analysis project Ga0272441, IMG submission 193582) | Marine sediment archaeal communities from Little Sippewissett salt marsh, Falmouth, MA, United States - SSM-Prop-6N | ecosystem: Environmental > Aquatic > Marine > Wetlands > Sediment ... | reverse complement strand
CAACCGCTAGAACAATCAAAAACTTTTTGAATTTAACCGAAAGGCGCTGTTTGCTGAAGTAGAGTAAGCTGACCAGCACGATTATGCCGCCTATCACAGTTTGATACTTGACAAGAAATCCCAGTCCAAGCGTTAGTCCTGTCAGAATCAGCATCTTGTCGTCTTTTGTGCGCATCCAATAGAATAACAGAAGCAGAGAAACGGAGAAGAAGAACAACAGCATGGTTTCGATAAGCGCCATTCTGCACAGTACGATGAATCCGGGCATTGAAGCCAGCAGAACGGCTGAAATTAGGGCGTTTCTTGGTCCATACAGTTTGTAGCCGTACTCGAAAACAATCCAGATGGAGAGCAGACCGAACGTAACTGCTACCAGCCGGGCTGAGAGCACGCTTAACCCTATTGTGTTGAAGTACAGGGAAGTTGTAACGTCGAACAGCGGGGGATAGAAGGCGCTTTCTCGCAGGTACTCGTCGAACTGCCCACGGCTTTGCAGCAGTCCACCGTACAGGTGTGGGGTTTCGTCCCAGCGGATTGGAGCATAGTCTATGTAGAGCAGCAGGAGAGCGGTGTACACTACAAGAAAAACTAGGAACGCTAGGCGCCATCGGTCTAGTCGTGACGCAATCTTTGATAGTGTAGAAGCCAAGTGTTAACCCGTCCCATTGGATTGTTCAGTCTAAACCCGCAAAGCAATATTAAATTTTTGTAACCACCCATAAAAAGGTGACACAAACAGCTTCCAGTTTCTCTCACTTACACATCCGATGAGTGGCGTGTTCACTTTTTGAGGAGCATCTTCAACTCGATGATTCCAATCACGTTTTGTATGGCAACATTGGTGACCATTCTTATGGAGCCTTTCCCGTTCGTCTTTTCTTGCCACTCAACAGGAAACTCAACAATCTTGTAGTTGCTGTTTAGGCTTCGAACGATGATTTCTGTGTCCCAAAACCATCCGGTGCTGCTGCACTCGTCTAGAACGTCTTTAATCAGCCGGTTAGAAAACGCCTTAAAGCCGATTTGATGGTCAAAAACATTGTTCTTGAACAAGATTCTGATGAGCCAGTTGTAGACTCGTGACGGCAAATCCCGTAAAACCGCTCGGTTAACTTCAGTGCCTCCCATGTATCTTGACCCAAACGCCAAATCGTTTCCTTCCCGTATCGAATTAATCAACTTGGGAAAAAACTTCATGCTTGTCGCAAGGTCGCAGTCAACAAAGCAGTAGATGTCGCCCTCCACCTTGTTGAATGCCCGCGTCAACGCTAACCCTTTTCCCAGTTTCGTGGGTGAATGAAGGTGGATAACCTGTGGATGCGTCTTTTCCAGTTCTTGGGCGATGACGTTGGTTCCGTCTGTGCTTCCATCTTCGGCTATTACAATTCGGAAGTCTTCCCCTAGTTTGGGGGCTTCTTCTAGAAGTACTTGTACACATGTTCTCAGGTTTTTTGCCTCGTTGCAGGCTGGAACCGTTATCACAATCAACGGTTATCTACCTGCTTGTGTTGCAATAAGTGTGACTCCCAAAAGGATGAAGAAGACTCCTACCCAGCTTGTTAACCCCACAGTCTCCTTGAGGAATATCTTGGAGAACATGAGTGTCCAGATGTAGGACGTAGCGATTATGGGGTAGAGTATGGAAAGGTTTCCCTTGCTTAAGGAGTAAACGTAAAGGACAGTGGATAAAGCGTACACCGCAACTCCGGCGATGAGATGATAATTCGTGAGAAGCAGTTTGATGTCGAACTGGAGATTATCTGCTCCATGCTTAAATTCCAGTTGCCCAATACTGCCGATGAATGCAGCCAGCGCCGTTAATAGAACAATTTTCCAGTCCAACGTCTTCACCATATCCATTCCCTTTTCCTAAAGTTAACAGATAAAAGCCTTATGTTCAGCGGCGTATCTGATGATGCGGTTTCAGGTTTTTGTTGCCGCTGCCTTTTCCTCAACACAAAAAACGTTACCGTTAACAGAACCGCTAACACGACCGCCACATACAATGTTGTGTTTGATGCGTGAATGTTAGACACGGTTTTTGTGGCTTGCTCAAAGTCTGGATAACACACCTCAACAAGAAAACTTTGAAACGGACTCCAATCCGCTATTTCGCACCCGTATACTCCCTGCCCAAGTTCGTTGCATGCTCGTCCATTCACGGAAACTTCTGCGTTGACCACCGGACCCTCGGTGTAACTGTAGGCAACGTGAACCCGTATGGTCGTAACTCCCAACCTGTTGGTCTCAAACTCTGTCTTAGTTACCTCAATTTCGTCCCAAACTATTTCGATGTTCTCGTTTTGGTTGTGGACGGCTGTGAGACCAAAACTTTCATCGTTGACCGCTGTAACCTCGTATGTCTGTGGACCAAGAATGTTTGAGGTTGCAGTGTATTCCCACCTTAGATTCTGACTGGACCACGTCATAGGCTCGCCATTAAGGAAAACTGTTCCCCGCGCACCATCAAACACCACAGAATCGTACTCGTACTCTGCCTTCAGCCACACAGTCTGCGGCGAACCCGCCTGAGCAACATCGTCGATTACTATGGAGTCCGTAACGTTGACTCTGTCCCAGATGATTGAGGCGCCAGCAACTGATTTGGCGTAATCCGTCACACCATCAAATTCTACATCCGTGATGACCCAGAACAGCTTGCCAACACAGTCACAGGTGGCTTCGAAGCTAATCCATCCAGTCTGGTTTGTCACGTACTCGGTGCCGTTAACTTCAACGGTTGCCCCCGCCACATCGGAGCCACCGCTCATCCACGCCAAATGAAAGCCGACAGATTGGACGCTGCCGACGTCAGCTCGTGCATCGCTGACAAACAGCTGGTCCACTTCTATCTGCTTGAAGCCGAATACAACCTCCGCTGTTTCGGATGTAAAAGAGAAGTTGACGGACAGGATGCCTGTTGATTCATTGTAACTCCATGTTGAAATCTCCTTGTCGTCAACTTTGAGGTAGTAAGGCTCTGTTTCTCCCATCTGCACCTGAATGGAGCCTTGCTGCCCAGCGGTTCCTTCCGCTGAAAGCTTCAAAACTCCGCGAGTTGAGTTCCACGAAAAGTCGGTTAAAGATGTGGTGGATGAAAGCACAGAAAAATCCATCACGTTGTTCCAGCCGACCGTGATGTCGGAGTCAGAGACAAGCGTCAACATGCGGGTTTCACCGTCATAAACTTGGGCTAAGCTGAAGGGTGCGCCGAGTATGTAGCGTGGGCGCCCAAAATCTGAGCAAAAAATCTTGGTCGTGTTTGCCGCTTCCTCGATGCCCTCGATAGCAACTGTTAGGCGGTGGTCTGTGAAGATTGGGGCTGCGGTTAAAAGAGCATCCGAGTACAGCACCTGAGGCGTGCCATCGTCTTCTGGTAGCAGGAACAGTTTTGCCTCGTCTTGGTGCAGTGTCACGTTGAGCGGAACTATGTTTTCTGTTGCAACGCCGTAGAATTCGCTGTTGAGGTACTCAAAAATTATGTGCTTCTTGTCGAGACTCAAGTCTGCTTCCATTGGTCTAACGTAGTATGTGAAGTTCTGTGTGGCGGTGGAGTTGTCATGCAACAGGTAAACGGTTCTGTCAGACTGCCCTTGGCTCAGCCAGTACTCGGTTTCTGGGTATGGCGCATACACCGTAATCCGCCCGTAAAACGTGCAGAGAGCGTGAATGAAGTCTGTTAGGACATCGGATTTCATGGCGCCGTTCGGAAGAGAATTGGAGTTACGGGTGTTGATCATGTAAGTGTAGCCTGAACCCAGCTTGTTCTCAACAATGAATGCGTTGTAGTCGCTCTGAATCCCGTTAACCCACGCTATCACTCGGGTGTTTATGCTGTCGGACAGAATATACTTGAACTTCCAGAACCACCAATCGGTTTCACCCGCGTCAGAGTAGCTGTAGGTCTTTCCGCTCCATGGATACCAGAACGTGTCCTCCGTGAAGGCGATGTTATTCAAAAACGTGTCAGCCGTTACATCCCCTTGACTGTAGGCAGGAGTGCTCACGCTGACGCCGAACAAGGAAGCAAAACTTTCAGTCCACGCGCTAGAATTTATGAGGTCATCAACTTCTTCGTTGCTGTGAGTAAACGTTAGAAACGAGAGGAAAACTCCGCCACCCTGAACGTAAGCTTCGATGTTGCCTGCGATTTTGTCGGTCATCAGGCTCCACCCCAAGCCAATAACAACCTCGTACTGCTTCAGCACAGACGGCGGAGCATAAACGGTGATGATGTCCACCATCCCGAAGGGCAATCCCGTAAACTCTTTCCCTGTTCGAGCACCGCCAATCTGCCAGTTGTCGCCGACTCCTGGAAAAAACTGATTCAACAAACCATAATCGAGGTCTCCATGCCTTTCATCCTGATCCCAGAACCCCCAGTCGGGTCCCCGGCTGCTCCATCCGCTCTGCCCAATCATCACCGCAACAGATGCCGTGTAATCGGGCTGCTCATACCCCATTTTGTTCGCGTTTCGCAGAAAAGCATAGAACCTCTGAATCACCTTCCCATAATCACTCAATGTGCCATCCTCATCCAAGATGAAGTATTTGTGGGGCCAGTCACGATCAAGAGTTCCAAAAAAGCAGCCCTGCTCAAAAAAGAAGTATTTCGCGCCATAGAACCACCCCTCATAAAGAGCCCTCTCCACGTCGCTGGCAGAGAAATCCGCCGGAGGCAGCACCCATTCTCTCCAAGTGTCCACAAAAATCCCCCAAGCCGGTATATCATAGGTTTTCTGCATTCCTCTGGCTAAGCCGATCATCATCTCCGTGTTTGGGGCATTGAATACTTTGCTGAGGAAAACGTCGCAGTAAGATGTGTTCGCCGCGGCGTAGCCGATAACGTTTTCCTGAAGAAGTATTTTGGCGCCATTCTCTTTGTATTCTGCCAGCTGCATTCGGGAGATTAGGGTTTCGACCATCGCAGCTTCTGCTTGAAGCCGTGTGCTGATGGTTCCGGTTGAGTTGTCCATCCACAGACCTAGGTCAGACTGTTTTCCAGTGATTTCTGAAAGGATTATGCCTAGGAGGTGTGGATACTGTTCTTTCCAAGACCCAAACTGTTCAGGCGAGATTCTTATTTCGTGGTCTGAAAAGTTGAAGGGCTCAAACATTGTGTATATCCCCAGACTGTCTGCCACTCTGATTGCCTCCTCCACCAAAGTTAGATTCCATCCTTGATCCATGGGATGAAGGATAACCAAGTTGCCGAGCTGAAGCTCCTTCACATTTCTTATGCTGTCCAAGATTGTCTGTTGCTGGCTTTCAAGAATCAGCATTCCCATGAAGTATTCGGGTTCAGGGTCAACCATGTTTTGAGCCAAGACTTCAGAGGCTGCGGATGCGAAGGAGACGGTGAAGATGAGCGTTGCCAACAATAGGAGAAGCATCTTATGTTTTGTTTGTGTCTGTTTCAATGGTGGTTTCACCGTTCTTATGGCATGTTGTGGCTGTCACATATTGATGTATGACGTTTGTGTTGACTTTTACGGTTTCATTCATTTATAGTGTGCCCTAAATCAGGAGTTCTGAAGCGGCGTTCCTCTTTCGAATTAGAGCGTTGAAGAAAAAACTTTTAAACAATGAAACATCTCTGCTGGGAAAAGAGGAAAAAGATGATGAGACGCAATGCCGCATTGTTTGCTAGTTGTCTTCTTGTTGTAGTGTGCTTCATGGCTGTTTCTGTTCAACCGGTTCAAGCTGCGAGCGAAGTTGTAGTAATTTCGCATTCCAGCTTCTACTCTACTAGTGACATATTGTATATCGTTGGAGAAGTTGAAAACACCGGAGACGTGGCAACAGAATTCACTAAAGTAACCGCTACATTCTATGACGCGGAAGACCAAGTTTTAGACACTAAAGTTGGCTATGCAACATTGGATATTCTGCTTCCAGGAAGAAAGTCACCCTTCTACGTTATGATGTTTGAAGATGATGGGTCGTTGGATGTCGACGATTACAGCTTAACAGTTTCTTGGGACGACTACGAAGAGGGAAAAGAGATTGGACTTGAAATAATCTCTTCAGATGACCAAATGGACGCAGTTGACTGGTTGCATGTTACAGGCGAAATAAAGAACATAGGCACCGAAACAGCCACCGAAGTCATTGTTTGCGCAACATTCTATGACTCTGAAGGAACAGTTATTGGCAGAGACACAGAAGATGTAGACCCAACCACTCTGTCACCTGAAGGAATCGGCACATTCGATATTACACTGATTTACCCTGAGCTAATAGAGCAAGTGGCAAGCTACAGCCTAACCGCAGAATCAGAAAACTATGCGCTGGTTCCAGAATTTCCTATATTAACAACAATATTTGCTGCCTTAGCTATCGTCGCACTCACCGCGCTTGTCTACAGAAAGAAACTGCAAACCCAACAATAAGAAAGTTCACTGTCTAAACAACAGTGCAACCATAACCCTTTTTTTATTTTGATAAAAGCAACTCAACAAGCTCTTTTTGGTCTACCTCTGCGCGGGTTCGCCAATCCAAGTAAAGCATGTTGTTCTCGTCCTCAGTCAAGTACCCAGCCTTGATGTAACGTTTCATGTTCATCTCAACTCTCCATCCCGGCAGCTTACTGCGGAGCATATCCTCCACGTCCTCGCGGGGAGCCTTGCCCCTCTTGGAGATTATGTATGATATAGCCACAGCCAAACCGGCAATGTCGTCTATCCGCCAGCCCATCATCTTGGCATCCTTCGACGGCAAACCGCCTCGCAACGTAACAAAGAACCGTGCCCTGTTCAGTTGCTCAAGCGTCGGCTTCTCTTTGGGGTCTTCGCCTTCAAAAACTGTTTTCACCTGCAGGTCCAGCTTCTCCAGATGATTGTCCAGCACTTTGAGGATTTTGGGGTAATCGGACCCCAGCGCGTTCTTCAGTTCCCATCCCTTCACGCCCGGCTTCATGTGCCGCTTGTAGAACAGCAGCTGCGCCGCCCTCTTGATTTTCCTTGAGTAGTAGGCTTTTCTTTTCATTGCTGTTTCTCCTCTTTCCATCGTGTCCATTCTTCGTGGCTTACGGAGATGGGCACAGAAACCATTCTGTTGTCAGCCAGCTCCGCCCTCGGCTTTCCGAAGGGTTTGATGAACGTTTCTTCTTCTAGGGGATTCAGCTCCAATGTTGCGTAGCCGTAGGTTACCAGGAAACTTGTCATGTATGCTCGGTCCAACGTTTCTTTGTAGGTGTCGGCGCCAATAAAATCCCAGTAATGAATCTTCTCGTTTTCGCCCACCCTTTGCTTCAGTTCTTTCCAGAAGTTTTCCAGTTCCTCAAAGAATGTCTTCTCCGCAAGGATTCGCATTTTAACCAGTTCTTCGAGTGTAGTGGCTCCAGCCGCCACCTGCATTGGACCATTTTTTTGCCACCGTTCATCTATGGGTGCAAGGTCGACCCAGTATTTCATGGCTTCGGCTAGGCTGGGGATGGAAAGCTGCTCCAGCTCGATGAGTGGATTCCATGCCGCTGTAAAAATGGTGACAAGCTCCTCTTTATTTAATCGTTGAATCTTTTCTTCAAGCAGGAAGGGGTCTGTGTAAAGGGAGGTTGACCTGTGCTTCACCCAGTCTCCCTGATTCTGTATGACTGAGGCAAGATACTGTACAGCTTCGGCGTCCAGCGCCAGTTCTTGCGGCGATTCGCAGTCAGGAAAACAGTTGTGCAGCGTTTCTATGATATCGTCCACGTCAACGGCGAACGGGTCTACTCCTCTGTCTTCAACTGATTTGCATAGTTGGATGACGCGTTGAAGGCGTTCGCTGCTTTGTTTCTTTTCTTGTGTGGACAATTATGTTACCTCTTTGATGAGTGAGGCGCCTTCCACGTTCTGAACTGTTATAAGGTGAACGTTCTTGTCTGTGAAGGTGAGTTGGCTGGGGGTGATAGCCAAGTACTGCGTGTCCAACCCTGCAACTGAGGAGACGATGAGGTTGGCGACGATTTCCCTGTTTTTTGGGTCCATGTGAACGTCGTACTCGTCAACGGCTCTGAATGGAGAGTGAACATGCTGCTGCAAAGCAAGAAGGAAAGTCACGGTGGCTGTGCTTCTTTCTCCCCCGCTCTGAGTGTAAGAGGTCAAAGGAACAGGGTTTCCTCCCTTGAAGCCCACAAAAATTTCGAGCCCAGCATCCTCGATGTCCATCTCGTTTGTCAGCTTCACTTCTCCAACAGCGTAGGCTTCGGCGAGAATCTTCCTGTATTTGACGTTAACTTGGTCAAGAAGATTGTGAACAACGTTTCTCCAAGCGTCCATTCTGGAGTTCACTTCCTCCATCGCCTTTTCGCGGTTTTCAGCAACCAGCCGAGCCTTCTCTTTCAGCTCCATGTAAAGCTTAGAATATGACTCGTACATGCGTTCTATGTCCTCGGAAACGTCCGTCAACGCGGCGAGGTGCCCATCGGTTACCCTGAGCTCCTCCAGAATGTCCATCGTGTTTTTCACGGGCACAAGCCTTTGCCCCACCTTCTCAGCCCTGCCAACGTAATCCTCCAAGTCGCCGAGAGCCTGCTTAAGCTCCCGGTCTAGCCGCTTCAGGGTTTTGGCGAGACTTTCCCGCTGATACTGCAGCAACGCTAACTCTATCTTGCGGTCTAGAACTTCTGCGGTGGTGGCTTCGATTTCATGGTCAAGAGACTCTGCCTTGGCTTTGATGTCGGCGGTTTGTTGATCCAAAATTGTAAGTTGCTGTTTGGAGTTTTCAGCAGACTTTTCGCGGCTTTCGTTTCTCACGTTGAATCTTTGGCTCCACGCATCTTCCAAGGTGTTGTAGCTTGCCCTAATCTGGTCAAGTTGGGGCGTAAGGTCAATGGGGTTTGTTTTTTCGCGCAGAACAGACTCGAGAGAATTGATGTTACCTAAAATGTTATCCATTTCTCTGCTGTGATTTTGGCTCCAAGCTTCCGTCTCTTTCAAGTCTTGGTCTGCGGTTGAAGCAGTTAACTCCAGTTTTGCCCGTTGCCGCTCCAGTACCAGCCGATCTTCGAAGAGGTTCCTTAACACGGTTTTCGAGTTTTCCAGTTTATTCTGAAGATTCTCTATTTGGGTGGTGAGGGTTTCGGTTTTTGCTTCGATTTTCGTGACCCTGTTTTGATGTTCTTGGTTTTGTTCCGTTATTTTTGCGACCGCTTTCTCTCTTTTCAGAACTTCAGCCCACGCCAGCTCCCGTTCAAGAAACCGCCTCTTTATCTTCAGCTGCTTCTTCTGCTGGTAACGATCATACTGTTCCCGCCAGTAGGAGAGCGTCTGCTGGGCTGACTCCAGAAGCTTCCCAACCGAGTCGCCTTGGCTTAGGATGCGGCTAAGCTTCTTTTGTGCCTTCAAAACGTTTTTGCGGTAGGATTCGAAGCCAACAGCCGCCTCAACCATCCTCAGCTTCTCCTGCGTTGAGAGCACGGTGAATTGTTCAACCATGTTCTGGTGCATGATGATGAGCATGTTGTCGGGGTCAACTTCGAACTTGGAGAGAAGCCTGTTAACCTCTGCCTTGTTTGCGGCGGTGTTCTGCAGTTCGAACCAGTATTTTCCGTCCCGCCTCAAGGTTCGGGTCAAAAAGATTTGGTCCCTTTTTATTCTTGAGACTGGGCGCCGTCCATCCCGTGGCGAGTTGTCCAGAACCAGTGTGACCCGCGCCTCGTCTTTTCCGCGTCTAATCAGGTCGCTCAATCGTTTGGAGCGTTCAGTCGAGGATTGGGCCAATGCCACGGAGATTCCGATGAGTATTGTTGATTTTCCTGCGCCGTTTGGACCGCAGACTACGTTGACGCCCTTTTTGAAGGGTATCCTCGCATACTCGTAGGACATGAAGTTCTCCAAGATAACTTCTCGAATCAGCATCTGCCATCGGCGCCTCTAATCATTCAGACTAGGAAATATTTTCCTGTATTAAAGGAATTATGCAGCATAATCAGAAAAGGGAAGAAATTAAGCTTCCGCTTTTCTTACACAAGAAACAATGGAAACAGGTGGGCACCATAAAACCTTTATTTTTTTCTCAACACACTCTTGTTTAGGTGCAGAATATGGTAGACAATACAATAGTGCACTTTGAGATTCCAGCAGAAGACATCGAGAAACTGAAAAACTTCTACTCGGAACTGTTCGGCTGGAAAATCTACAGGTGCCCCGGACCCATAGAATACTGGATGATAGAAACAGTTCCCGCGGACAAAGAAGGCAATCCTGTCCGACATGGAGTGAACGGTGCAATGTGTAAGAAGGAGCATCCCGAGCATAAGCCAATCAACTACACCCTAGTCGACAACATAGATGAGTCCATACAGAAAATCAGAAACCTCGGAGGAACCATAACACAGCCCAAACAGCAAATCCCGGGCATAGCATGGATAGCCCAAGCCGTAGACCCAGA
>Ga0272441_10016117_pt1 | contig 10375 bp, 10 predicted proteins | sample SSMProp6N_FD_193582 | JGI IMG/M metagenome (GOLD analysis project Ga0272441, IMG submission 193582) | Marine sediment archaeal communities from Little Sippewissett salt marsh, Falmouth, MA, United States - SSM-Prop-6N | ecosystem: Environmental > Aquatic > Marine > Wetlands > Sediment ... | reverse complement strand
TGGGAGCGATACCGAAATCAAAGGCAATTTCAGACTTTGAAACGGTTAGAAACATCTTTAGAGTCAAGCAGAACAAAGGCGTTATCGGAATCTTTCCGGAGGGTATGCGAAACTGGGACGGCTGCAACCTCCCGACACTCTATGCCACGGCAAAACTGCTCAAGGCATTGAAAGTTCCCGTCATCGTACCGATTATTAAAGGCGCGTATATGGTGCTTCCGCGATGGAAACGTAAACCAAACCGCGGAAGAGTTACAATAGAGTTCAAAGTGGGTTTTACCGCTGAACAGATAAAATCGATGGATGTCGATCAGATCCACGACAGGCTTGGAGAGCTCATAAAATACAACGAGTGGGAGTATCAGCGCAAAGCGATGCTCAAGTACAGGGGTAAAACCCGGGCGGAGCACATCGAGCTTGTGCTTTTTGCCTGTCCGAAATGTAAGACTCTCGGCGCGATGCGGTCGAACGGGCAATATCTCCATTGCTCGCATTGCGGCTATTCGGTTGTTTATAACGTTCACTGTTTCTTTGAAAGCCCAAATGGAGATTCATCTTCCGTCTTTTTTGACAACGTGCGCGATTGGAACGTATGGCAGCTTGAACATCTGGAATCTTTGGCCAAAGAAATGAAATCGGCAAAAAGTGATGAACCTTTGTTTACCGATGAGAGATGCGTGGTCTGGCGTGGGTATCGCCGTGAGCCGATGGAACGCTACCATGCGGGAACAGTTGCGCTGTTTGGAGACAGAATCGAGATCTGGAGCGATGGTGAGAAGGTTATTCACCCGATTGAGGATGTCCACGGCATAAACGTCCAACTTCACGAGGTTGTCGAATACTACTATGAAGATGCGCTGTATATGTTCAGATTTGAAGATTCCTCGGTCTCAGGATATAAATGGATGACGGCGGTGAATCTGCTCTTGGGCAAGGATCCTGTAAACGCCGAGTTCTTCGGCTAGCCCTTACGTTCATGCAGATGAACAAGTTTTGACGATTTATACAAGTGCCGTTTGTACGGTTTCATGATTCTAATTGGAATTTCCAGCTGCCGACTCTTCATCCATTCGAGAAGATTTTCCCGCAGCTTGTCCTGATCATGTCCAAGGCATATCACATCGGGCTTTGCTTTCGTAACGGTTGAATATGTACCTTGTATCTCATCGGAGAGATAAGCTTCCCGTACGATCCCCGTTTCAAGTATCTGGGTTATACGCTCCTGCTCGGTATGCACAGGGTCCCGGTGTTTGACGTTTTTTATAAATGCATCCCGTGCTATCGAAGCAATTAACCAACGCCCTTCACGTCTTGCCTGTTTTAAAAAACTCAGGTGACCGCGATGAATTATGTCGAACGATCCAAAGACGAGCGCTCTTTTCATGGAAGTTTACAGTAGCGCAAAGAGAGGCTGCGTATCAAGAGTTATCGGTTCCCGGCGCCGTATTCGGCCTGACGGTGCACTCTATGCCTTTTCTTTTCGCGATTTCCGCCATATCTTCGAGCACCTCCTGCGGATACGGCTGAAGTGAACCATAGGCGGGATCGAGAACGTTCCCGGGGTTGAACCCCGCCAGCACATAATGTCCCCCGCTGCCGAGCGCTTCCGCGAAATTATCAGCCAAAAAATCGGTAATTTTCGATATATCATCGATAGTCACCAGATCCGGCACAACGGTTGTGCGAACTTCAAACTCTACACCGGAGTTTGCTATCCAATCGAGTGAGTTCCGTACTTGAGACCAGATATCCCTCGGTTGTTTGGACTCCGCACCAAAAAGATCAAACTGCAGAGTGCTTCTTCCCGGAAGCAGCCTGTTGTATTTCTCAGCTGAGGTTTTTATATCCAAAGCCACGTAATCCGGCATAATTTCCTCGAGTTTTGCCGGAAACGTACCGTTAGTGTCAATTTTTATCTTTAGTCCAAGCTGACGGATGTAATCGGTCAGCTCTTTGAGATCGTTATGGAGCAGCGGTTCGCCACCTGTAATACATACGCCGCCGAGTATTTGCGCCCTGCGCGCAAGGAAAGCCATAACCTCTTCCCGGGGGAGAAAATCCGCCGGAAACGAACCCGAGACAAGGCCGGGATTGTGGCAGAAAGGACAGCGAAGATTGCATCCGGAGGTAAAGATAACCGCCGCAACCTCCCCGGGATAATCGATGAGCGAGGTTTTTATCAGCCCTAACCGGTTCAGGGACACGCGTAACTCTGGTTATGCTATCTGCGGGATCTTGAGTTTGTTTAGTTCACCGACACTCGAAGCCCGGTATACCTCGCTCATATCCGAGTCTACGAACACGACTGTCGGTGCGGCGTAGATGCCGTAGTCGAGAGCGGCGTTTACTCCCTCATCGGTATCCACGTTTATCTCCGTACCGGGAAGGCCTATATGCTGAAGAAGGCTCCGGACCGGAGGGCAGTTTGGACAGGTTTCCCTGTAAAAATACATGTAACGAACGGGAGCAGGCTCTCGCTGTTCAGGTATCTTTGTTTCGTTAATCTGTTCGGCCGTAGTTTTGACCTCCGTCCTTTCCGCCGGGGCGGCATTTGCAAAAGAGTTTGAATCAAACACGTTGCGGTGGGTATATTCCTCCCGCTTTCCGCGGTTCCAGTTTCTCAATGATCTGTAATAACCGACTATTCTGCTGTACACCTCGGTCGGCCGGCCTTCAACTTGCTCGAGTTGTTCTTCCAACTCGCGAATTTCCTTATCTATTTCGGCGATTGCTCTCATTCGTCCCCCCTCCTCTAGACGAGCTATTTCTCTATAAGCGCCGCACGCTCACGTTTTAATTCTTCAATTTTATTCTTAATCTGTTTTTTACTTTCCTCCCGGCATTTTGGGCAGGTGTAATGTTCGCCCTTCAGGTACCCATGGACCGGGCACACGGAAAATGTAGGTGAAATTGTAAAATAGGGTATTCTATAGTTGCCGGCGATTGTTTTTACAAGACTCCGGCAGGATCTCCAATCGTCTATGGCTTCACCGATAAATCCGTGAAAAACAGTACCGCCCGTGTACTTGATCTGCAGCTCTTCCTGAAGGTCAAGCGCCTCGAATATATCAGTCGTGTAATCGACAGGCAGCTGGGTAGAGTTGGTGTAGTACACATCATCGGTTCCTGAAGTGATGATCTGGGGAAAACGATTCTTGTCGTGTTTTGCCAGCCTGTAACTTGTGCCTTCCGCGGGCGTCGCCTCCAGGTTGTACAGGTCCCCGGTTTCTTCCTGGTAGTCTGCAAGACGCAGGCGCATATGATCCAAAACTTCAAGCGCGAAAGTTCTGCCTTCGGCAGTGGATAAATCCTCTCCTATGAAGTTCAGCGCGCATTCGTTCATTCCTACAAGACCGATTGTGGAGAAATGATTGTCAAGATGGGTGAGATACCGCTTTGTATAGGGAAAAAGCCCCGCGTCCAGAAGGCGGTTGATGACCTTACGTTTTATGCTCAACGACTCGGAGGCCAAGTCCATGAGCGTATCCAGCCGGGAGTAAAAATCCTTTTTTGTATCGGCAAGATAGCCGATTCTGGGCAGATTTATTGTTACAACGCCGATAGATCCGGTAAACTCGTCAGATCCAAAGAGTCCACCGCCGCGTTTCCTCAACTCGCGTTTGTCGAGCTGGAGGCGGCAGCACATTGACCGCACGTCTTCAGGATTCAGATCTGAGTTGATGAAGTTTTGAAAATACGGGGTGCCGTATTTTGACGTCATTTCAAAAAGCAGCCGGGCGTTTTCTGAATCCCAATTAAACTCTTCGGTGATGTTATACGTGGGGATGGGGTACTGAAAACCGCGGCCGTTTGCGTCACCTGTCAGCATGAGCTTCAAGAAAACCTTGTTGATGACATCCATCTCATCCTGGCAGTCACCGTACGTAAAATCCTGCTCTACTCCGCCTACAATCGCCGGTCTGTCGGCCAGGTCACCCGGCACCGTCCAGTCGAGAGTAATATTCGTAAATGGCGCCTGGGAACCCCAACGGGAGGGTGTGTTGACGCCAAAGATAAAAGCCTGAATCGCCTGGGTAGTTTCCTCCTCGGAAAGCGAATCGGCTTTTACAAACGGTGCAAGAAACGTATCAAAGCTCGAGAGTGCCTGAGCGCCGGCCCATTCGTTTTGCATAATACCGAGGAAATTGACCATCTGCTGCGCCAGTGTGGAAAGGTGTTTTGCGGGCGTTGAGGTGATTTTGTCCGCTACGCCGCCAAGACCCTCGAGTATCAGTTGCCTGAGCGACCAGCCGGCGCAGTACCCGGAAAACATGGAAAGGTCGTGGATATGAAAATCGGAATTAATATGGGCCTCGGCAATCTCGGGTGAGTAGATATTCTTGAGCCAGTAGTTGGCCGTTATCGTGCCCGAGTTGTGAAGTATCAATCCTCCCAGTGAAAAGTTGACATTTGCATTTTCATTCACGCGCCAGTCCGATTGGGAAAGGTAACCCCCCATCGTTTCGTTGATATCGAGCATCAACTTCCTTGTGTCCCGAATTACCTAGTGACGCGCTCTGTAAATGATGTAAGCCTTTGCTATTGATACTTCACCGGACTCAATCAGAATTGTCTCTACAATATCCTGAATCTCTTCAATCGCAGGCGCGGAATTGGGGTGTCTGTTTTCCATAAACCCGATCAGCCGCGCTTCAACCCTGTCGGTCAGCTCTTCTACGAGTCTTTTATCCTCCTTCTCGCGAACCGCAACCACGGCTTTGCTGATTGCCGCGGCAATCTTCCAGCGGTTGTACTTCTCAAGAGCGCCGTTACGTTTGATTACCTGCCGTACGGCAGTCTTTTCCTCAGCCTCGCTCAATCCAAGAAAACCCCGCCAGTTCAGATCTCTCGTTTGCGAAATCAAAAAGTTCCCCTCCCAGTTATGCTTTACTTATGTTGTTTTTTCCGCACCGCCATTCCTGTGCGCAAGATCCTCTATCGCCTGCAGAAACTCGTCGACGTTTTCAAACATCCTGTATACAGATGCAAACCTGACATACGCTACTCTGTCGACGGTGTATAACTTTTGCAGCACCATCTCACCCAGCTGCGAGGTCGATATCTCGTGGCTGCTCTTTGCGGCCAGCATCGCCTCATCCTCAATACTGTGGAGAATCTTTTCTATCTCCTCCTGTGACACAGGCCGTTTTTCAAGAGACTTCTGAATCCCCGCCTCGAGCTTGTCCAGGTCAAAGGTCTCCCTCCTGCCGTCTCTCTTGACGACTTTCAGCTTCTTCTCTTCTATTTGTTCGTATGATGTGAACCGGTATCCGCATTCAACGCATTCTCTGCGCCTGCGAATAACGGTCCCGCTTGCATTTTGTCGTGATTCAATTACTCTGTCCTCAATCCCACCACAGTGAGGGCATCTCATTGTATTATCCGGCCTGATAACATATCTTTTTACATCACAAAACCCCCGCTACATATAGCGGAGGTTTTGAGCACTAATGATAGTATCACACCAGATGTTGGGTGGCAAGAGCGGATGGCAAAAAACGCCGGTTTTTCCCTCGAATTTTCGCCGGCTCTGCCGGTTAGGCCAAACGATTCCTGATTTCCGAACTCACGTAATCGAGCACCGCAACCGTGATTGCAATAAACCAGACAGCAATCCCCGCCGCCTTGTAGTCGAGAAGCCGTATATACTGCACCAGTATAAATCCGATTCCTCCTCCGCCTACGAGCCCTATTACCGTGGACATCCTGACGTTTATGTCCCATCTGTAAATGGAAAACGAAATAAACGGGCTTATCATCTGCGGGATTACGGCGAACATGATAGTCTGAAGCCTATTTGCGCCGGTGGCTTGTATGGCTTCTATGGGTCCTGAATCGATTCCTTCCACCGCTTCCGAGTAGAGCTTCCCAAGGGCCGCTATTGAGTGAATAGTAAGAGCGATGATACCCGCAAACGGTCCAAGGCCTACCCAAACGACGGCGATAAGCGCCCAGATGAGCGGTTCGATCGACCGGATGATGTTAAGAATACCGCGGGTAATATAGTAGATAGTCATTGTTACCCAGGAACCGGACATGATGTTTCGCGCCGCGAGGAAACTGACCGGTATTGAAAAGACGATGCCAAAGAGCGTGGCCATCATCCCCATGAAAATAGTTTCTATCATCCTTCCGATAGTAAGCTTGAGCGGATCACTCGCCTTTGGCCCGCCAATTTGAAATGTCTGCCGTGCTTTGACAACATGCATCTCCAGCCCCTGGGCGCTCGGCGGTACAAGGCGGTACGGCATAGTCATCTCAATCGAGAATGATCCGGCGTCATCGGTGATTACCGATAGATATTCTCCACTCTCCCGGGGCCTGAACTCATTGCCGACCGGATCTTCCCACCAGATCCCTGTAAAGGTGTTCGGCTCAAAGTTTTTGCCCGTCACCAGGATCTCCGTACCCGGCACCAGATTGTTCTGATTGTCCCGGGTGGATAGCTCTCCGAAAGGAGGCTCCACTTTCACGTACGGCCGCCCTTCTATTTCAACCGGGACCGGGGGTGCGTTTGTGCCGTCTTTTGAAGCTAGGATTTCCGCACCGGCTTCAGAGGATTCCTCGTCATATGTTATCGCCGCTTCCCACGGCCATAGCACTCGTGAAAGCGGTGGTATGGCGTCCGGGAGGTCGCGAATCATTTTCACCAGATCTATTTCGCTGATTTGCCAGCCAAGGGCAAAGAACGCTATGAGAATGACAAGGAATATTGATGATCCGCGCTGTTGCTTCCGCTTGACGCTTGAATAAGCATCCCATGCGGTCCAGAGCCAGATAGCGGCAACACAGACTAAAATAAAGACCGTAAAGAATGTACTCCGCTGTACGGCTTTGACGAACATATCTCCGGCGGTCTTTTCTCTAAAAGCGAGTTCGTAAATACGCCATATAAGAAGTCCTATGGTCGTACCCAGTGAGATAAAGATAAGAAAACCGCGTTTCGCCTGACGGCTCAGGATCTGACCGAGACCCGGGATGATAAGCGACGCTACCCCGGCTCCGACGGCGGGAAATTTGGTGTTCAGCGGTTTTTCGATACTTCCTATGCGCACTCTCATTCCACACCTCCTCCGCTCAGGCCTGCTCCGACGCGTTCGGCTTCCTGACCGTATATTTCCTTGAACTCTTCATCGGTCATACTCCGGATCTGTTCGCGGCTGCCCTGGTATACGATCTCGCCGTCTTTTAGACCGATAACCCGGGTGGCGTATCGCTGTACAAGATCAAGGTAATGAAGGCTGCAGATAACTGTAATTTTGTCGGTTTTGTTCAAATCTTCCAGATGGCCGAGAATACTATGGGCGAGTACCGGATCAAGGCTGGCAACAGGTTCATCGGCAAGGATGATTTTCGGCTGCTGCATCAGGGCCCTGGCTATGCCGACGCGCTGCTGCTGTCCGCCTGAAAGTTCATTTGCGCGTTTGTGGGCTTGATCGGTAATCCCCAAGCGTTCAAGGGCTTGTTCCGCCAGCTTTCTGTCGGAGTCGGGGAACCTGTGAACAAGGCTCGATCCGGGTTTTACGTAGCCGAGTCTTCCGGCGAGTACGTTCGTAAACACGCTCGAGCGTTTGACGAGGTTGAAGTGCTGGAAGATCATCCCTATCTGCCTCCGGATGCTCCGCAGTTGGTGTTTGTCCGCGCGCACAATGTCTACTCCGTCCCAGATTACACTACCTTCCGTGGCGTCGATGAGACGGTTTATGCAGCGCAGTAAGGTTGATTTTCCCGAGCCGCTCAAGCCGATAACCACCAGAAATTCCCCGTCGGGTACGGTAAAACTGACGTTTTTTAGAGCTACCGTTCCATCGTTATATACCTTTGTAAGATTTTTCACTTCCAGCATCACTGTCTCCTCAAAAAAAAGGAGGGGATACCCCCTCCTCCGTGAAAAAAACAGACTTTGGTGTCAATATCCTTTGGATATGCACCAACAAGATTACATCAGGTCTTCAACATCCAGGCCGGAAGCCTGCAGCACCTGCCTGAAAGGATCATAAAACTCGTCACCGTGGCGTTCGAGCTCGTCCCACTGGTAGGCCTTGTTAAACGCCTCTTGCCCTTCATCGGTGGCAATGATCTCAAGAATGGCGGTGATCAATTCTTCTCTGAGTTCTTCAGGTACGCTTGGGTGAAACTGCACACCGTCGTTTGGGATATCCTCGGAAACGGCAATAACCGCGACTTTGTCCATGACATCCGGATGATCGCCTTCGATATTTCCACGCGCGTCAACGTAAGTTGCTCCGGCATCGACATCGCCGTTGTAGACTGCGGAGGCAACCGCTGTGTGACCACCGGCGTCGACAATTTCGGTAAGGTCTCTATCAGGATCAACCCCGGCCGCCCGCATCGTAAGCATCGGTATTACCCAGCCGCTTGTTGAAAACGGATCAGGTCTGGCAAAGGACTTGCCTTTAAGATCTTCCACCTTTGAAATGCCCGAGCCGGTCTGCGCAATAATTTGCCCGTTGTAAAATGGCGTACCGTATCGGACGGAAATGAGCGCGGCTTCCGAGACGCCTCTATCGGCGGCCATGACATATGAGAAAGTTGCAAGCGATGACATGTGGGCCGAAGGCGGATCGCTTGAAAGTGCTTCAATGACTCCCGCGTACTCGGTGGCGACGTTTGTCTCAACGTATAGCTCGGTCTTGTCGTAGATCATCTGAGCTACTTCTTTAGCTCCCGCGGAGATCTGTTCGGTGTCACCCGATGGTACGAAGGACCAAACGATCGGATTCTCTTCGCTTCCAAGGGGTGCTTCTTTTTTACACCCGACAAAAGCGATTGTTGCGATGAGAACCGTAATAAGAAAAAGCAGCGATAGTTTTTTCATTTTCCCGCTCCAAATATTAATTTGTCATTTATTGTATCACGATTGCTTAAACTAGAATATAAGAAACTGGAAAATCGGCGTATGTTTTTCATCAATGCGACCGGCCGGCTCATTGACCGTTGTAACCAGCGGCAACGCAGGTCTTTATTCCGCCATGTTGACCGCCGTCCGCTTTCAGCCTACACTTTTTAGGTTGTTTTGAACTTCTCTAAAAGGATGGAGAAATGAGAGAGATGCAGGAGTTCGACAAATCTTCCGTGATACAGGTGCGGGAGTTTGTTGTTGAACAACTCAAAATGAACTTCGCCCATGATAATCTGGAGGTTGAGGACTTTGAGGCCCGTCTCGAAAAGGCAAATCAGGGAACATCAAAACAGATCCTCCTTGATCTTGTGTCGGATCTTCCCCGTCTTAAAGAAGATGAGAAAACTGATATAGCGCCGTACGCGGGAGCGGTTACCATCAATACCGGCAGGGTACGCGAGTCGGCGAGCATGGTAGCTGTCCTTGGCGGAAGTTCAAGAAAAGGCGTGTGGAAGCCTGCCCGTTCAACGAGAGCCATTGCGGTTTTGGGAGGAACAGAGCTCGATTATACAGAAGCGCTGATGCCGCCGGGTATTACCGATTTAAATATCGTCTGTTTGCTAGGCGGCGCCGAAATCACCGTGCCGCCCGGGATGAATGTTGATGTGGATCTTGTGCCGATCTTGGGCGGGGTTGAGAACAACGTAGACATGACCGATGATCCTGACGCGCCAACCTTACGAATCAGCGGATTTATCGCCCTCGGCGGTCTCGAGGTAAACACACGCACGCCTAAAAAGAAAAAACGTTAGACAAATCAAATAAAAGAAGGGAGTGACGTGGCAAGATTTATGAGATTGCTCCTCCTTATCGCCGCGGTTATCACAGCGGCAGGATGTACCTCTCCATCAACCCAGTTTTCAAATGAACGTGAAAACGGGGGGAATGGTGTAATAGCCGCCGACGTAGAGTCTGTCATTCTGCCTGAGGCGCCGGATATCACCGCCTACAAAGTAAAATATTTTGAACCCGGCGAGGTTGTTGTCGAGCAGACGGCTGTTTTCGAAGATGATAAGCCGTTTACCATCACCGGTTACGGCCCGGTGGATTTTCTTCCCGCCGAAGTAAAGCAGCCGTCAATATATGTAACCTTTTCGCAGCCGGTGGTACCGCTTGCGCGGCTGGGAGAACCTTCGGGAGAAAGCGGCGTCCTTACGATCGATCCGCCTCTATCGGGAGTTTTCAGGTGGTACGGCACAAGGCTGTTGTCTTTTGACGCTTCTGAAGAGGTCATCCCCCAACGTGAATACACCGTACGTGTTGCACCTTCCATCCGTTCACTCGGCGGAAAAGCTCTCTCCGGCGAACGGGACTTCAGTTTTCGTACCGAGCCCCTCTCTATGGAGAGGATTATTCCCGGAACTGATCCGGATGTGTATTTGAGTGAAGTACCGCCGGAAGCCGCGGGGAACATCACATTGCTGTTCAACCACCCGGTAAATCCGGATGTCG
>Ga0272441_10016116_pt1 | contig 10375 bp, 6 predicted proteins | sample SSMProp6N_FD_193582 | JGI IMG/M metagenome (GOLD analysis project Ga0272441, IMG submission 193582) | Marine sediment archaeal communities from Little Sippewissett salt marsh, Falmouth, MA, United States - SSM-Prop-6N | ecosystem: Environmental > Aquatic > Marine > Wetlands > Sediment ... | reverse complement strand
GGGTATGAAGCCTGCCGGCCGTGTCGATGATCAGGACGTTTGTCTTCTTCGCCTTGGCGGAATGAATCGCGTCGTAGACCACGGCGGAGGGGTCGGCCCCCATCTTCTGCTTGATCAGGGGGACCTCGACGCGCTTGCTCCAGATCTCAAGCTGCTCGATCGCCGCCGCCCGGAAGGTGTCTCCCGCCACCAGCATGACGGGAAGCCCCCTGTTCGTGAAGCGGTGGGCCATCTTGCCGATGGTGGTGGTCTTGCCTGTGCCGTTCACCCCCACCACCATGATGGTGTATGTTTCATCGAGGGGTATGCGGAGGGGGGCTTCACAGTCCTTGAGGAGCTTTACCATGCTTTCCTTGATGATGCTTTTCAGCGCATCGGGGCGGTCGAGTTCCTTTCTCTTGGCCCGTTCCCTCATCTCTTCGATGAGATCATAGGTGAATACGGGTCCCAGGTCGGCCGTAATCATAATTTCTTCCAGGTCTTCAAAGGTGTCTGCGGAGATGATCTTGTCTCCCGAGATCATCTCGTCGAGATTTCTGACGAAACCTCTTCGTGTCTTGTCGAGACCTGTTTTCAGTCGTGTGAAAAAACCCGATTCTTTCTGTGTGGTGTCTCCCATTGCCGGACTTCCCTCAGCGTTTTCCGGGTAGTCTTACATTTTTTGTCCTGAGATGTAAAGGAGGGAATGGATCGGCGACAGGCTAATTGAGGCTGACCGAGACGATCGATGAAATGCCGTTTTTCTCCATGGTGACGCCGATAAGGTTGTCGGCCACTTCCATGGTGCGTTTGTTGTGGGTGATGAAGATGATCTGTGAATCCGATGCAATGTCCCGGATGAGCGCCCTGAAGAGCGACACGTTGGCGTCATCGAGGGGAGCGTCGGCCTCGTCGAGGATGAGAAAGGGCGTGGGCCGATGCATGAGGATGGCAAAGATGAGTGCCACCGCGGCGAGGGCCTTTTCTCCTCCCGAGAGGAGCGACAGATTCTGCCGCTTTTTGCCGGGGATCTGGAGTTCGATGTCGACGCCGGTTTCAAGCATGTTCGAGTCGTCCGTCAGCATGAGGCTTCCCTTGCCGCCGGGGAAGAGCTTGGGAAAGACATTCTGAAAGTGTCCGTTTACCGCTTCGAAGGTTTCGGCAAATCGTTTTCGTGAAATGTGGTTCATCTTGTTGATCGTCTTCTGCAGGGTTTCGAGGGATTTGTTCAAGTCCTTTATCTGCTCCGTCAGGAAGTCATACCGCTCCTTCAGCTGCTCGTGTTCGCCCAGCGCCAGGAGGTTGACTTCGCCGAATTCCTCCAGGTTCCGTTCATTCCTTTCAAGCCGGCGCCGCAGTTCCCCGGCTTCCTGGTCGCTCAGCGCGGTAAACCCGGAAATCCGTTCGTCGAGATTGATGTCGAGTGTCTCGGCCGTATTGTGCCTGAGATTGTCGATCTTGACCGATATCTCCCGGAGCTCCACGTCGAGGCCGTTCAGGTTTCTGGTGGCCGTGTCGAGTTCCTTACGTTCCTTCTGGGCGTGCTGTTCCTGTTCCCGGAGAATTGTTTCGTCTTTTCCGTGTTCGTCCCGCATGAGCGAGAGGTCCTTTTCGGCGGCTTCGTATGACTGGTAGAGTGTGGCAAGGTCGCTTTCGTTCTGTGTGATGGCCTTCGTCAATTCTCCGATTTTGCCGTCGCACTGTGTCGAATCGGTGATGCAGGATTCGATTTCCCGGGCAAGTCCGGCAATGGTATCACGCAGCCGGGCGATGGTGGCGATGCTGCTGTTACGTTTCTCTTCGCGCGACGTCAGCAGGATTTTCTTTTCCACCAGTGCACGTTCCTTTTCGGAGCGCTCATCCTTTGCCCGGGACCACTGGTCCTGGAGGGTGGTGATTTCCTCCTGTGCCTGTTTCAGCGTGGATTCATTCTCCGCCAGCGTCACCTTGATTTCAGCGATTCGTTCCTGTGCCTCCGATTCTTCCGACGCCAGGTTTTCCCGGTTGAATCGCGACACGTTTGCGGCCTGCTCGATCCATCTGATCTCGCCCTCGGTTCGTTCGATATCCTTTCGGGTGCTGTTGACGGCCAGTTCGGTCTGGTGAGTCGCCGATGTGACATCCGCGAGTTCCGTGGTGAGTTTGCTTTTATGCGCGTTCAGCCTGACTTCCTCGCCTTTCAGCTTTTCGAGGCATCCGTTCAACTCGTTGAGGTTGCCTTCCAGTTCCTCTATCTCACGTTTTGTTTTAAGGTGAGAGCTGCCGCCGTTGAGTTCGCTTCCCCCGGTGATAACGCCGTTGGGATTGATTATGTCACCCTCCGGAGTGACATAGGTCCCCGTGAAACCGTTCTGCTTCCAGAGACTCATTGCGGTGGTAAGGTCGGGGATAAGGAGGACATCCTGCAGGAGGTGCTTTACCACGTTGCAGTAGTGGTCGTCCGTCGGTGCCACGCAATCGCTCAGGTTAACCGTATCCTTGAGATAATCCGGAGGCTGGAGATTGGGGGATTTGGTTCTCAACTGCAGGGGAATGAAACTGCTTCTTCCTGATGAACGCTGCTTGAGGTAGTCGATTGCCTGTATGCCGTCCTGCTGATCTTTCACGATGATGTACTGAAGTTTCTCGCCCAGTGCCGCTTCAACCGCCACTTCATATTTCTTGGGAACACGAATATGATCCGCCACCAGTCCGTAAATTTCCCCCTGCGGCAGCTCTCGTTCCTTTGTTGCATTCAAGACACACCTGGTGCCCTCGTTGCACCATTCGTGTGACTCCTGAAGTTCTCTCAATGAGGTGAGCCGAGAGGATTTCGTGCCGATTTCCTCCCGCAGTGTCCCGATTTCCTCCTTGAGCGAACGGTCCCTTTGTTCAGACGCGTCGAGTTCCTTCCGGAGTGAACCCCGGCGCTGGTTCAGTCTTTCGATTTCCTCTGCCTGTTTCTCACTTTTCTTGACGAGATCCGCCAGGGCTTTCCGGAGCGACGCGAGCCGTTTCAGGTTTTCTTCGATTTCCTTTTCCTCGCGCCGGGTCTTCACCGCAATATCGTCGATTCCCTTGATGAGCGAGGAGAGCAGATTCCGGAGCCGGGCGCTTTCCGTCAGCCTGTCGACATGATTCGTCTTTACCTTTTCAAGGCTTTCATTCAGAGCCTGTTCCTGTTGATGGAGGGCATCGACTACCTCCTGGATTTCCGCGATTTCCTTTTTCAGTGTGTCCGTTTCATCGGCGAACCCGGATGATTGCAGTGACAGTGATTCGATTTCCTTCCCGAGGGTCTCGCTGCGTTCTTTCAGCTCCTCCACTTCCTGGGCGTTCCGCTCTTTCTGCTTTTTCAGATTGGCTATGGAGGTCTTTGAAAAGTCGATGCCCTGTTCCTTGATATTGATATCGTTCTTGATGCCGTAAAATCGCTCCTGGACCTTCCCGATCGTCATGTCCTTTTCGGCGATCCGCGCTCTGAGTTCCTCGATGGAAGCCTCCACGGTCTTGAACCGCGTTTCGGCCCCTATGACCGCCGCTTCAAGATCGTGACGACGGGCCTCCATCTCGCTTCTCTGCCGTGTAAGCTCCGCATAGAACTGAAGGGAAAGGGTGAGCTTCGCTTCTCTGATGGATGTGCGCAGTTCTTTGAACCGTTCGGCCTTTTTTGCCTGCCGGGAGGTGGCATTCAGCTGCGTCCGCACTTCTCTGATAATATCGTTGAGACGCGTCAGATTCTGCCGGGTCGCCTCCATCTTTCTGGCCGCCGATTCCCGCCGCGACTTGTATTTGATTATCCCTGCCGCTTCCTCAATGAATTCACGCCGTTCGAGAGGTTTCGCTTCCACAAGCTTGGTAACACGTTCCTGTTCGACAATGGAGTATGTTCTGGCTCCGACTCCTGCATCCATAAAGAATTCCCGCACATCGAGGAGGCGGCAGGGGGCCTTATTGATGCAATATTCGCTGTCTCCGTCCCGGTAGATTCGCCGGGAGACGGTCACTTCGGAACAATCGGTGTATTTTCCGGGAAGTGAATTCCCGTTATTCTCAAGGGTTATCGTTACTTCGGCCATGTTGACACCGGAGGTGTCATCGCTGCCGTTGAAAATGACATCATCCATTTTTTTGCCGCGAAGGACAGTGAACCGCTGTTCTCCCATGACCCAGCGGATCGCATCGACGATATTGCTCTTGCCGCACCCGTTGGGTCCGACGACGGCACTGATACCGGCGGAGAAATCGAGAGGCGTATTGTCTTTGAAGGATTTGAAGCCGGCTATTTCAAGTTTCTTCAGTTTCATTCCGTTCCGTGCCGCCTTGTGTCGTGAAAGTATAAGAATCTTCTTATTTTTTCTGTTTATTGCCGAGAAATTTACCAAAAGAACAGGTTTTTGTAAAGAAAAAACACAACAAAATGTATTCGCATAAAAATGAACACAATATATTGTGGTTGCCCCGAAAGGATTTTTCTTGACACGATTTTCTGCAGACACTATTAACGCAGTGTGAGTTTGGGGTTAAAAGGTTAAAAATAAGGAGGTAGCAGTTATGGCGGGTTTTAGAGGCGTAACAATGGGGAACCTTGTCCGGGAAACGGCCGGCAGGTTTCCCGCCGAAGAGGCACTTGTCTGTCCTGAAGTGGGAATTCGACAGACTTACAGCGAATTTCTCGATGCCTGCATCAAGGTTGCCAGGGGATTCATGGCAATCGGCGTCAAAAAGGGAGACCACGTGTCGGTCTGGACCACCAATGTTCCCGAATGGGTCTACATGCAGTGTGGTCTCGGGATGATCGGCGCCGTTCTGGTGACGGTCAATACCAATTACAAATCCCATGAGCTCGAGTACATCCTGAATCAGTCCGATTCGACCACGCTGGTGCTTGTCGAAGGGTACCGGGATACCAATTTTTTCGACATCGCCAACACGGTCATTCCCGAGTTGAAGGATGCGCGGCCCGGCGAAATTTCTTCGCAGCGGCTTCCGTCGCTGAAAAATGTCGTCTATATCGGTACACGGCAGGATGTCCCGGGGATGTTCCGCTTTGAAGAGGTGGTGAACTTGGGTGATTCAGTTTCCGATGACGAGCTTCGGGAACGGGAAAAGGGGATTGATTATCATGACGTGCTGAACATGCAGTATACCTCGGGGACGACGGGATTTCCGAAGGGCGTCATGCTGACGCATTACAACATTATCAACAATGCCCGCATGGTGGGGGACGTGATGGGGCTGACCGAAAAGGACCGGCTTCTTATCCAGGTACCGCTCTTTCACTGCTTCGGTTGCGTCATGAGTTCCCTCAACTGCGTCTACCATGGTTCGACGATGGTGTTGATGGAATCATTCGATCCCCTGAAGGCACTCAAGTTTATCGAGGCGGAACAGTGCACGGCGGTGAACGGTGTTCCTACGATGTTTATTGCGATTCTGAATCATCCCGAATTCACACGGTACGATATGTCTTCTCTCAGGACGGGTATCATGGCGGGTGCCCCCTGTCCGGTGGAGGCCATGAACAAGGTCATGAACGATATGCACTGCCACGAAGTGGTCATCGCCTTCGGGCAGACCGAAAGTTCTCCCGTCATGACCATGACGCGACGGGATGATCCCGTCGAGCTCAGGGTGTCGACGGTGGGTACGCTCTTCGATGACGTGGAGGGGAAGGTGGTCGACCCCGATACGGGTGAGGATTGTCCCCCGAACGTGCAGGGAGAAATCGTGACGCGAAGCCCCTGCATCATGAAGGGGTACTACAAGATGCCCGATGCCACGAAGGAGACCATCGACGCGGAGGGCTGGCTTCATACGGGGGACCTGGGAACGGTGGACGAAAAGGGCTATTTCCGGGTAACGGGGCGTATCAAGGACATGATTATCCGTGGCGGCGAGAATATCTATCCCCGCGAGATCGAAGAATTTCTCCATACGAATTCCAAGGTGAGCGACGTCTATATCGTCGGTGTTCCCGACGAAAAGTACGGGGAACAGATCCTGGCAGTGGTGATATTGAAGGACGGCGAGCAGGGAACGGCCGAGGAATTTACCGAATTCTGCCGCGGAAAGATCGCACGGCACAAGATTCCCAAGTACTGGGAGTTTACAAAAGACATTCCCATGACTGCCAGCGGAAAGGTCCAGAAATACAAGCTGGTGGAGAAATTTTCCAAAAAGGCGGCTGCCTGAGAAGAAAGAGAAAGCCCCGCCCGTGGCGGGGCTTTCTTTCATCCCGGTGACTGGATTTTCCTCCGCGCCGTCTGTGCCCGACCGTTTCGATCCCGGCACGTCTCATTCCGCGAAAAGGGTATTCAGTTGTACATGCAGCCGGTCCTTACGGACAGTCGTGATGCGCGCTCCATTCAAGATATTTCGACACCGCGTAAATGCAATCCTGAACGGTGGCGTAGACGGGGAGGCCTGCCTTTCTGAAGGTGTTGAACATGGCCACCCTGACCTCTTCCATCTCCACGTTATCCTGAGAATACCGTGACAGCACGGGCACAACCGGCTTGGTGGTATGCTGCAGCGATTCCAGGATCCGTGCCGGCCCGGTTTCGATCTGACTCTTCTGAAACATTGCAATATAGTTGACAGAAAAGAAAGGAACGATTACGTCGATGTTCTCATCCTTGTCGAGTGCCTCGATGACGTGGGCCATCACGTTGAAGTCGAATCCGAACATGCCGAGGTCCACGGGGTTATTCGTCGACGTGTTGACGTCGCTGATCACCGTGCTGATCTGTTCCTGTGTCGAGTCCTTCAGCGTGGGCAGGGTCAAACCGCCCATGGCGGCGAGATCCGTAAAGGTGACGGCCGTTCCTCCGCCCGCCCCCAGGAAGCCGACCCGCGATCCCCGGGGCTTTTGGCGGCAGACGGCCAGCATGGCCACGTTCACCAGTTGCTCCAGGTTGTCGACCAGTATGGCGCCGTGCTGCCGCATGGCGGCGGCCCACACCTTGTAGTCGCTCGCCAGGGCACCGGTGTGACTCGCCGCAGCTTTTGCGCCCACGTCGGTCATGCCGCCCTTCAGGAGGATCACCGGTTTCCTTTCGGTCGTCTGTTTCAGCGTATCGAGGAATCTCCGGGTGTCCTTGAGGTCTTCCAGATAGGCGGTGATGACCCGGAGGCGGTCGTCACGGGAGAAATAATCAAGATAGTCTTCGGCCCTGATGTCGATCTGGTTTCCGAAGGAGACAACCTTGTTGAGACCGATGCGGTGTGCAATGGCCAGGTGTACGTAGTTGGTGGTCACGCCTCCCGACTGCCCGATAAAGGCCGTATCGAGATCCACATCCTCCTGGACGCTGAAGCCGAAACTGACGTTGCCCTCGGACGAGTAGACGCCGATGCAGTTGGGGCCGACGATGTGGATGCCGTTTTGTTGTGCTTCTTTCTGGAGTTCCCCTTCGAGTTCGTAATTGCCCGCCTCGCTGAATCCTGCGGTGAAGTAATGAATGAATTTAATCTTCTTCCGGATTGCCGCCCTGAGGATGGCCAGCGATTCCCGTGCCGGTGCGGAGACGATGGCAAAGTCGATTCCTTCGGGCAGATCGTCGACGGAGTGATAGAACCTGGTGCCGTCGACCACATCGTACTTGGGATTAACGGGGTAGAGATCGCCCTTAAATCCCACCATTTTCAGTATAAGAAAGTAGGGAAGTTTGCCTCCGCCTAACTGGGCCGAGGCGCCAATTACCGCGATGCTGCTGGGATAGAACAGTTTTTCAAGATCCACAGGTACACTCCCTTCATTGATGGGTGGCCTTCATCTATTATGGATGTGACGGGGAGTCAATCGAAAATGTCAATATTTGTGGATTCAGTGTTGACAAATGTCAATTTTCTTTCCATAACGTGTCTGCATGTTTCAATGGATACCTGTCATCCGGGTTCGCCCGGCGAAGGGCAGGGGGCTGCGGGGAACGCAGTGGGGGTAAAAAAGGGCTTGCAGAGGCGTAAAAAGGCGCTTAAAGATATGCTGAAATCGGGAGGGAATAAGGTATGAGCTGTGTGGAGGCGGAAAAAGCTGAAGCGGGTGTCTTTGAAAGAATATTTTATCCAAGGCGCATTGCCGTCGTGGGGGTTTCTCCCAACGGCATGGGGTTCGGAAGCGGCATGCTTGCCGCGCTTCGGGCGATAGGGTTTGAGGGGACCATATATGCCGTCAATCCCAGGGGGGGTGAATTCTTCGGCATGAAGCTCTATAAAAGCATCGGGGAAATTCCGACGCCCATCGATTTTGCCGTTATCGCCGTCCGTGCGGCCATCGTGCCCGAGATGCTTGAAGCCTGCCGGGAGAAAGGCGCCGCGGGGGCCGAGATCCTGTCGTCGGGCTTCAGCGAAACGGGTACAGCCGAAGGGATTGCCCTGGAGAGAGAAATCCGGGAATGTGCGCAAAGGGGGATGCGGATAATCGGGCCAAACTGCTTCGGGATATACTGTCCCGGGAGCGGCCTGACGCTGCTGCCCGGTCCCGAACTTTCGAGAACAAGCGGTCCCGTCGGGTTCCTTTCCCAGAGCGGCGGCATGTCGATCGACTTTGCCCATCTGGGAAAGTGGATGGGTGTCAAATTCAGTAAAGTGATCAGTTTCGGAAACGGGGCGGATCTCCGTGAGGCAGAGCTTCTGCGATACATGGGCGATGATGCCGAAACGGACGTGATTACCATGTACGTGGAAGGCGTGGAGGACGGCGAGGAGTTCTTCGATACGTTGCGAGACGTGACCGCGGAAAAACCGGTGATAGTCTACAAGGGAGGTCTTTCCGACGCGGGAAACAGGGCCGTCCTGAGTCATACGGCATCCATGGGGGGAAGCGCGCGGATATGGAAGTCGGTGCTGACGCAGTGCAACGCCGTACAGGTGCATGACCTCAATGAAATGGCGCAGGCAAGCCTTGCCTTTTCCTGCCTTCCCGGGAAGGTCTATCGCGGCATTTCCGTCGCGGGGGGAGGCGGTGCACTGGGGGTCAGTGCCTGTGATTCGGCGGAACAGTTCGGATTCGAACTTCCACCTCTTGAAAAGGGGATCAGTGACCGCATTATGGAGATTCTTCCGAAACCGGGATCGAGTGCCGGAAATCCCATCGATGTGGCAAATCCCATGGTGCCGCCCGAAGTACTCAAACAGACCTTGCTGTACGCGGCGGAAGACAGCAGGGTTGACATCCAGATTCTGGTACAGCTGCTCTATCACTATAAGTCCGTTGCACTGGGCCTGGGCGTCGAATCGGTAAAGGACGTGACTCCATACGGGGCTCTCGCCGATGCCGTCCATGACGTGGTAACAACCACCGGGAAACCGGTGATTCTTGTCCTTCCCAACAACAAGCGGGACAGGGAGTCCCTCGATATTGAGGATATGATGCGTGAAGCGAGGGATATTTTTCTGGAAAAGGGGATACCGGTCTTTGACGATCTTACCGACGCGCTGCGGGCGGTGAGTCACGTATCGAATTATTACGAAACCAAACAAAGGAGACAGCAAGGAATATGAAGATCATCGAAGATGCGTTGAAAAGGGGAGCAAAGGCACTGTCGGAGCATGAATCCAAACTCTTTCTGGCCGAACAGGGTATTCCTGTTACCCGGGAGACCGTGGTGACCACCGAAGATGAAGCGGTGGCCGCAGCTGCAGCAATCGGGTATCCCGTTGTCCTGAAAGGCTCCGGCGAAGCACTGAGTCACAAGACGGAACTTAATCTGATAGCCCTGGATATGCGTGATGAGGCCGATGTCCGCACCGCCTTTAAGGGGTTTGTGTCCCGTACCGATGTTGAGGTCAAGGAAGTACTGGTCCAGCAGATGGTCAAGGGAGACCGCGAACTGGTCATCGGTCTGACCCGGGACGATCAGTTCGGTCCCTGCGTCATGTTCGGTCTGGGTGGAATCTTTACGGAAATCCTCGAAGACATATCCTTCCGTGTGGCCCCCCTGGAGCGCATCGATGCGATGGAAATGATGGATGATATCAGAGGAAAAAAGATACTCGGGCCCGTCCGCAGGAAACCGGCCGTCGACCGCGACGTACTGGCGGATATCCTTATCGCCCTCGGACAGATCGGGCTCGATAACGAGAAGATCAAGGAGATCGATATCAATCCCCTGAAAATCGTGGACGGAAAGCCGATTGCCGTCGACGCGCTGGTCGTACTCGATAATTAGTGTCCTGTCGGGTGCAGGACGCAGTCCTGCGCGAGAAGCGGTACGGGATGATTCGATGAAAAGGGTGTGTCCTCTATGATTGCCCTGGATGACGATACGTGGGAAGTGGTCTTTGTCGCTTCGGGGATGGCCCACGCAAGTATTATCGTGGGACGACTTGAAACGGAAGGCATCCCCACAAAATTGAAATACGAAGCCGTGGGCGCCATATATGGTCTCACCCTGAACGGCCTGGGGGAGGTGAA
>Ga0272441_10016114_pt1 | contig 10376 bp, 6 predicted proteins | sample SSMProp6N_FD_193582 | JGI IMG/M metagenome (GOLD analysis project Ga0272441, IMG submission 193582) | Marine sediment archaeal communities from Little Sippewissett salt marsh, Falmouth, MA, United States - SSM-Prop-6N | ecosystem: Environmental > Aquatic > Marine > Wetlands > Sediment ... | reverse complement strand
CCGCTGGGTCCGAGCCAGTCCCGCCATCTGGCGGCTTCCCTCGAGGTACACAGCGCCCCCGGACATGTCCACGGCGATGTCGCCCGCGCGGCCCGACGCCACCGGGTTCGTGAACATGTCCCGAATCGTGATCTGCTCATCGGGCAGGCAGCCCAGTTGCGTGGCCGGCACAGGCTCTATCCCCTCCGGACGGTCATGCCAGACCACCGCTACGGGGCCCTCGAAGGAGACCTGGCTTAGATAGCGGCCGATCCGTGCGCGCCCCAGGCATTCCTTCCCGTCGAGCTGCCGGGCCACGGCCGCCAGCGCCGCGTAGGATAGCTTGGGCAGAAAGCCGATGTACAACACGCCGATTCCGGCATCCCATGTCCACTGAGACTCGTGGGCCGGGTCTCGGGGGTCGTAGGTGCAGAACCAGAAGGCCTTGGTGTCGGGCCCAAAGGACAGGGCCTGCGCGTAGTTGGCCGTCAGCACATGGGCCTGGTTGGCCTCCGAGCAGCGCATCTTGGCCGAGTACTCCGGGCTGAAGTCATACGCCGTGGCCCCGAACTCATTGACCCACATGGGCTTGTCGGCCATGCCGTAGTAATCGATGATCTCTCTGCGGCGTGACATGTGAGCCACGAACTCGTTGGGCGCCGCATAGGTGTGCACAGTGGCAAGGTCCATGTACTTGCCGGCGCCCAACTCGCCCACCCTCCGCAGCCATTGCTCATACCCGGCGTGTGACAGGCCGTGTATGACGCATTCCGGGTCGGCCTGTTTGGCGGCCTCGTAGGTGGCTTTCAGCATCTGCACGTAGTGCTCGCCCTGGTGGCGAGTGGTTTCGGGCCACATCAGGTCGGGCTCGTTCCACACTTCATAGTGCTTGATGCGCCCGCGGTAGCGGGTGACAAGCTTGCGCACGTAGGCCGCCCACTCGTCCATCCGGTCGGCCGGCGGCGCCCCCGACCTGGCGCCCCCCGCAAGCCACTGGGGCGCCGAGAACAGGATGTACTCATAGCGCAAACCGAACTTCTCCATCCTGCGCAGTGCGGCGTCGAGAGCGTCGGGATGCCACGCGCCCTCCTGCGGCTCCTGCATGCGCCACGTGTTCTCCCACGCCAGCCACGGCCTGATCCAGTGTACGCCGGCCTTCGCCATCATCGGCGCCTGGTGCGCGTACCACCAGACTTGCTGCTGGAAGATGTTTATCCCGATGCAGGACTCATCGGGCGGGACCTCTCGGGGCCGGGGGATACGGCACACTCGCAGCCGCGCACGCTGCTGCCCGGCCACCGCCTCGACCTCGAGGATTCCGAACCGGTCCAGGGGGAGAGTGCGGGGCCGGAGGGTCGCGCTTCCCGCCGCGCAGGGGAGCGTTTCGTCGCCCTGCCACACTTGACGGCCGGTCGCGTAGTCGGTCACCGTGAGATGCACGGTCACAGGCGCGTCCTGTGACAGGCACAGGCCCGCGATGTGTACGCGGACCGGCTCACCCTCGGAGAAGATATGGCCGACGCGGTCGGTTAGCATTCTCAGGCACAGCCCATCGGTGTCCTTGCCGGGAGCCAGCCACAGGGGCGCCATCTTATCCCCCGCGACCAGGTACATGGCGGCCACGTAGCGCTCACCTTGCCTGGCGCGCTCCAGGCCGATGTCCTCAATCCGGCACCCCAGCGCCCCCGGCGCCACGCGCTCCACGGCAAGCCCGCAGGCCAGGAACGGCTCCCGCATGCGGAACCACGCCTTGTCGGCCTCGGCTTGCACCGGCGGCGCTAACTTAAGGATCGCGTGAGATAACTCCTCGGGATACTCGGGGTCGCATAGCAGGTATGCGAGCTTCAGGTCCTGTACGGATGCACTCGTGAAGGCGTACGCGTCCAGGGATCCTTCGAGCTCGAGGCGAGAGCCCAGGGCCCCCACGAACCGCCACTGGGTGCGGCCCAGGTCCAGAAGCTCGACGGTGAAAGGTTGAAGTGGCAATGCCGCCCGCGGCTTGTCGATCTCCTCCACGGCAGGCAAAGGCGCGAAAAGCGGCGATTGCACCGCGCGGATATCGGCGATACTCACCTCGTGCGGGCCGCTCCGGTGCCCTTGCCAGGCGCCGAAGCACAAGCGCAACTGCCGCGCAGTCGAGGGCTTCAGAGCCCCATCCTTCGTGCTCCACAGGGGGCCCGTGTTGTGGGCCCCCAGGGTGACTGTGCGCCACGTCTTCTCCAGGGGTACATCGGCCCCATAGCCGCCCTCGGGGGTGATGAAGCCGATCTCCAGGCGCCTTGTGAGCTCCGACCCTCTGACCTGCAGGCTGATGGCGTTGAACCGTGGGTCGATGTCGGGCAGCTCGAGTACGAAGGCGCAGGCCTTCTCCTCCTTGTCTATATCGGGCACGGTCACGGTGAGGGCGGGACCATCGCCGGGCCCTTGCGTCCAGCCTGCCTTGGCGGGGATTCTCGTGCTCATCTCCACAGGCGGGGCAGCGCCGGCGTCGAAGGCGATGATCTCCTGTTGGGCGATGATATCCGCGGCGCCGGCGGGCAAAGCAATGAGCATCATAAGAGCGGTAAGCATGGCGCAAATCTCCGTGTTCGTGTCAGTAGGCCGCATCAGGCGCTGAGCAAGGGCCGGCCGCTTCAGCTCCCGTCGACCTGCCGGACCTTGCAGGCGATGTCGCCGGTGAAGGGCGGCGCCTTGAGCACAAGGCCCTCCTTAGTGGCGGTAACGGTGGTGGCGCTCACGATTCGCCCGCGCCACGTATCCCACCACTGGACCAGATAGCTATGTCCGGCTTTGGCCGGCAGGAGAGCCATCACACCCTCGAAGGGCTGCGGGTGGGCGCCAACGACGGAACGTTGATACCAGTTGCTGCGCCGATCGTAGAGCCACAACAGCCCGGTGCTTTCGCCGCACAGGCCGATGGCCGCCAGGCTGTCCAGGCCGCCGGCCAGGGTGAAGCGGCCTATCTCGATGCGGCGGACCGTCACCCAACCCGGCCCGTCGTTCAAAAACGTCCACTCCGAGTGCCCCTCGGGCAGCTCGAGCTCGACGGTCCGACCCAACTCCTCGGCCTGAAGATCGTCCTCGCCGTCGACATCCGGCACGCCGAACCGCCCGATCGACTCAGGGCCCCCCAGGTCAATGGTGGCAGGAGCGTCCTTACCATGCCTGTCTGACACCCTAATCCTCACGGGTCCCTGTTGCGCTGTGATGGTGAGGGTCGCCCCGGCGCGAGCCACGGCCCCAAGATGCAGCCGGGCGGTGGTGGCCACCGGCGCCTCGAAGCTCAGCTTGACGGGCGCGCGCCACTGGGGCTCCTCGGTTCCGTACAGGACCCCGATGGGCAGACGTGAGAGCGTGACGGTTGGGTCATCATCAATGTGCGTTTTGTCGCGTATAGAGTCGATGCGCCGCCCGTCAAAACGCACATCGGTGAAGGTGGGCTTGCCCGCCATGATGACCGATTCGTGGATTACATCCTCGTAGTTTTCGCCGGTCTCCGAGGACACGAAGGGCTGTAGCTCCACGCGCCGGAAGCCCTCCTGTGGCCAGTTCACGTCCGCGCAGAAGTCCGCCAGCGGCTCGAACAGCTTCAGCAGGTCCATCGAGTCCCAATACCTGGAAGGCCACCAGTGGAATACGTTCGCCGCGCCGCCACCCATGATGCTGACCCACTGGGAGTCATGGAACTGCCGACCCCGGGGGTCCTTCTCATACGCCGATTCGACCGTCGGGAATCCGATACCCGACTCGCCGCCGATGCATGGCTTGCCATAGCCTCGCTTGATGCCCATGCGCCGCCACAGGCTCTCGACGGTGTCGGTGCTGTAGTCGTGGATGATGGTCAGGCCGATGTCATCCAGTCTCCAGACATCGGGGTCTTCGCAGCTTTCCCCGGAGCCGAAGCTTGTGGTAACGGGATGTCGGTTGGGGTCGATGCGCCTTAGGTAGGCGGCCATGTCCCGGTGCCAGGCGCGGACGATCCCAGGGTCCTTGCGCGAGGCCGCCGAGTAGTTGACCTCATTGCACAACTCCCACGCCAGCAGATTAGGGCTGAAGCCCCACCGAGCCACTGCATACCGCAGGACTTGCTTTTGCACCCGCAGGGCCTCGGGGTGGGTGAAGAACTCCTCCGCCGTGGCGCACGGGCCCCCTCGCGCGGCATTGAACCGTGAGTCGCCCCAGTGCTTCTCGTCGGACAGCGCCGTGGCAAATAGGCTGAGGATGCCCCGCACCTTCCTGGTCGCCATCATCCCCAACACGTAGTCCAGCCGGGCGGCGTTTTGCTGGTCATACTTGGCCCCCAGAGGGGCGACGTAGTCCAGGCAGAAGACGCCACAGCCCAGAGTCTCGAAGTTCAGGCTGATGCAGTTGCCCTTGAAGGCCGCAAGGTCGCTGAGCCAGGAGTTGTAGCGCCTCAGGCAAGTGGGCCTGGCGCTGCCCCACAGGTGTCCTCCCACACCCAGGCCGATGAAGGGCGCACCGTTGTCCAACTGCAGGTAGGTCGGAGCCTTGGGGCTGGGGCGCACGAAGCCCGGATTGTCGGAAGGCTCACACACGAATTGCCCAAGCAGAGGCGCGTGACGCAGCCCGCTGCGGTCACGCAGCCGCAGTGTGTATCGGTAGAGTCCGGCCTCAGGGGGCGCGAACCGCACGCACCACACGCCGTCGCCGGAGGAGGTGAGGGATTCGGTTGCACTCAGGGTTATGCGGTACGGCTCCAGCCAGAAGCCCTCCACAACGGCCTCTCGACCGGACGGGCAGTGGAATCGGGCCTTCAGCGAGACCTCAGCGGGGTCGTAGGGGTTGTCGTAGTCGGCCGACAGGTCCACGTGCAGCTCGAATAGGCCGAAGCGTTGCGTGTGTGGCTTGGCCGGGCGAGCGCCATGCAGGCCCGGTCGGGCCTCCCGCATCCCCACCCGCGCATCCCCCTGCACCAAGACGTCATCCACCATCACGACACCCTTGGGCTCACATGGACCGTAGCGGCTGTAGCTGCGGATGTCATAAAACAGGCCGGTGACCGGCAGGTCGATTTGCTTGTTGCCGTCGCCACCCCAGGTGTAGTAGCCCCCTGACCACCGATCCAGGTCAACAACGTAGCGTTTCCAGTACTTGCCGTGGATGAGGCCGAACTTGTAGTAGTGGGTCTCACCAGAACTGTCCACCAGCCGGATGCCGTGCAGGTTGGCGGAGCCGTCGCCGTAGATCCACAGGGATACCCGGGTGGGCATGCGGTCCACCCCACAGCCCAAGGCCACGAAGGCGGTGCTGGGCTTGTCGGGAAGCTCATAGGCGATGCGCAGCGCCCCGTGGCCCTCGTGCACGATGAAGGGCGAGCACGACACGTCCGCCGTCGCGCTCTCGACAGTCACCGTTGCGCCCCGGGCGGTGTCGCATGCGTTGGTGGCCAGGGGCTCAAAGGTCTGCTGCGCGAGGACCGCGTGGGCCACCAGTACAAGCCCAGCGGCCACAAGGCCTCCCCGGCCAGAAGGCCCCCCCAGGCGCCCGCGGTCACCGGTGTACGGCCTGCTGTGGACTGGGCGGTCATCAGTCATCCGCCGACCTCCTCGGTGTAGCGACCTCGCGGGCGACGGACCGCCACCCGGCGCGCTACAGGCTGACGGCCTCGCCGGTGCGTATGGACTCGAGCACCGCCACCGATACCCGCAGGGCCAGCAGCGCATCCTCGGCGCTGGCCGCCACCGGCTTGTCCTCACGAATCGCTTCGGCAAAGGCGTTGAGTTGCCGGGTGTGCATATCCGCGTCCAGGCCCTCAAAGGTCTGCTCACCATCTCTGGTGCGCAGGATGAGCTTCTTGGCGCTATCGACCACGATGACCCCGTCGGGGCCCATGACATCTTCCTGGTTGGCCGTTTTGACGCCCCGAGGCAGGCCCCAGGTAACACTTAGCATGCCGATGTCGCCGGTCTCGTACTCGACAGTGAGATTGGCGGTGTCGATTTCGGGGTCCACGCCGGGGAGCTCTTCGGCCCCCTGTGAGAAGGTCATGCCGGCTGCCTTGACGCGAACGGGCTTGCCTCCGAAGATGACGCGCCACTGGTCGAAGTAGTGGCAGCAGAAGTCGATGACGGGGCCACCGCCCCAGTTCTTGTCCATGATCCAGAGTTTGGGGCGACGCTCCCAGCCGGTGACGAAACGGTACACACATGGCCTGCCAATCCGGCCGCTCTGCACCAGGTCACGCACGGTGAGTACCTGGCCCATGAAGCGCTTGCACAGGCCGATGGCCAGCTTCACACCCGTGCGGTCTCGCGTGGCAATCATCTCTTCGGCATCTTCAAGGGTCAAGGCGATGGGCTTTTCGCAGATCACATGGTAGCCCTTGTCCATGGCCGCCACGGAGCATTCCCTGTGGACGCTCTGGGGCACGGCCACGGACACCTCATCAATCCCCGGCTGTGCGAGCGCCTCGGCGTTGTCGCTGTGCCAGCTCTTGAACCCGTGCCTTTCGCACGTCTGCTTCGCGCGGTCCGTATCCGGGTCGGCAACGCTAATGAGCTCGACGTCGGGCACAGTCAGCCAGTGTTCGGCGTGGACGTTGGCCAACTGCCCCGCGCCGATGATGCAGATTCCCAGCTTCGACATGGTGATTCCCTCCAGTGGCCCCACATGCGGGGCGCAGGTCGGCGACCTGTTCATGGCTCTGGCCACGCCTAGTTTCGTGCCGCTGGGGGTGCCTACCTCCGTGAGGGCCGATGGGCCTGCAGACAGGCGCACAAGGCCCCAAGGACACCCTTCGGGCGGCGTTGCTCGGCCGCTCGGCGCTATGCTATACTCGCCGGACTGGTTGATCTGCGCCAACATCGGGGCAAGTGGTTGCCTGACAGGGGTGAATGGGCCTCCGTGACTCAGGGCCGGGGTGTGACAATCGGCGCCGGCGTGCGCTCAAGACCCACGCGCGCACACCTGGGCGCTGCCATCCTGGGGGCGACCCTGGTGACGGTGGCCTGTGTGTGGGCCTGGGCCACCCTCAGCGCGGTGGGCAACATCCCGGTGCACGTTCGGTCGACGACCGCGGCCGAGGCGCCAAATGCGGCCCATGCCCAAGGCACGGTGATCGGGCAGCCCGATGGCTCCGTGTCGGTTCTGCCCCGCCTCACAGCCCTCCTTGTGAGGCTGGGGATCGCCGGTCTGCTGGCCGCCCTTGGCGCCGGACTGGCGACGTGGGGGCTGCTGGGCATCCGCCGGGTGGCGTCTGACAGGCGCAGGGCCGTGCCACCGGAGAGGTTGCGGGGCGATGGCCGGGAGGAAGACTGATATCAGGCGGGTCCGGGCGGTGGCCACGGGCCGCGTGCAGGGCGTGGGCTTCCGCTACTTCGTGCAGCGCGAGGCCGCACGGCTGGCCCTTGATGGCTGGGTCCGCAACCTGGCAAACGGCAACGTCGAAACCGTCGTCCAGGGACCGCAGGACAAGCTCGAGCTCATGCTCGCCCGGCTGCGCGAGGGTCCGGCGCTTTCCTGGGTCGAGCACCTGGCCGTTGACCGGCTTGAGCCCGACGATTCGCTCACGAGCTTCGAGATCCGGTCCACGGGATGGTAGGCGCCTACTCTTAGGAGCACAGATGGCCCGCAAGGCGCGCACCGTGTGTGACGCCCGGAGACACACATGACAAACACTACACCTCACAACTGGTGGCGCAGCTTCTTCGAGAGTGCGGACTCTCTGGAGTTATCGTTCTTCCCCGGCGACAAGGAGACCGGCGCGCAGGTCAGGCACCTCGTCAGGCTCCTGGACCTGTCGACCGACGACCGCATCGCCGACATCTGCTGCGGCTACGGCCGGCACCTGGCCCGGCTGGCCAAGGCCGGGTACGATGTGGTGGGCCTGGACGCCTCGGAGATGATGCTGGGCTACTGCCGGGAGCTGCTCGACCACGCGGGACTGGCCTCGCAACTCGTGCGTGGTGATGCCAGCGGGTTGCCCTTCCCTGACGAGAGCTTCGACGTGGTCCTCAACTTGTTCAACAGCTTCGGGTACTTCCTCGAAGAGGGGCAGAACATGCGGGTCCTGCAGGAGACCGCCCGCATCCTCAAGCCCGGGGGCCGGTTCTTCCTGGACACCCGAAACCGGCAATTCCAGATCCTGTATGCCCCCTATTGCCAGCCCATGACGGTGGGCGATGACCGCGAGCTTGTGCTGCGCTGCAAGTACGACCGCCAGACTAAGCGGATGAGGAGTTGCTGGAGCCTGCCGGAAGAGCCCGAAACCGTTGTGCACGAGGCATCAATCCGCCTGTACGGCCTGGACGAGCTTGACGAGCTCATGCACAAGGCCGGCTTCGAGCGCACGGGTGTCTACGGCACTTACAGCGGCCAAGCGTACGCGGGCCACCACCGAGAGCTTCTCTACGCGGCCAGGAAGCGGGCGTGAACCGGTGGAGGGCTTTTGGCGTTGTTGTGCATGCGCCCTGTTGGCTTGTCCCAACGCTCCGTGGTAGGATACGGGCCGGTTGTCGTCAGAAACAACCGATCGCCGTTCCTGCACTCTCCAGACCGCCGTCGGCGAAGGAGAGGGGCGGGGGCGAGACGTAAATCAGGCTTTCCTGAACACAACCGGATCAAGGCCTCGCCGCCGAGCGCATCCGGAAGCGGCTGCTGACCATGGCAAGCGCCGTCTGACGCCCGGCGCCATGAAGACCGGTGGGGCCGGGAACCGGGTACGGCTCGGCGTCTTTCTAGCGCCGGCCCGTCACGGGTCGGCGCAAGTCTTGCTCTCGTCCGGAGGTCATGGTGGATGCCTCCTGCCCAGGACATGCCTCAGCCTCGCATCACCCTGTCCTCGCTTGCCGAGATGGGTTTCCTCGCTGCCTTTGATCCGCCCACGGGGCAGTTCGACCCCCACGGCGATTGGGCCCATGGCTACCTCATCTTCGGCCTCTCCGGCTGGGAGCCCGCCACCAAGCTGGGGTTCCTGAAAGTCTCCCGACATCGCGCCCCCGATGCCCCGTGCGTCACCCTGACTGTCGAGAAGCGCCTGGCGATGCTCAACGCCCGGACACACCGCACCTGCGCGGAGATGACGTGCGCCTGTGATGCGATGTGCAGTCTCATCTCGTGGAGCGTCCAAAGCTGCATCGTGGACGAAGCATCCGGTGAGTCGGCCGGGGGCCTCCCGGCCGAGGAGACGGGGAGAGTCGATGACCAAACACTACATATCGACACCCGCGGCCGGGGGTTCACCCGCTCGGTGCGCGGACCCGTGACCGCCGACTGGTGCCTGGTCGACGTGGTCCAGAGGCTCCCCTTCGATCAGGGGGCACACGTCGAACTGGCCGTGCTCGAAGAGCTCGAGATGCTTCAGCAGCGTCGACAGCTCTCCTATGCCGGCGTCGAGACGCTCACCACCCGCGGGGGCGAAATGGCCCTGCACCGCTACAGCCAACCCGGGCACGGCGTCTCACCCTCTGACTTCTGGGTTGACTGCATGCACCGCCTGGTCGTCGCTGTCAGCGACACGAATGCGTACGTCCTGGACCCCACCGCGGAGGCCGCCTGGCCGTCAATCTCGCGAGACTTCGGCGCCACGGCCGGCCGGTGATCCCCCAGGGCGCCGTTGTGTTGGCCCAGCCGCCGGATCACAGGCGCGCAGACTCGCAGTCGCCAGACAATCATTCTGCTCGAAGCATGGGGTGTGGTTGCGCATATCGCAGGCACATCAGGCGGAGGCACCCGAACGACCATCACCATCATCCGGCGCTAAGCCGAGCGGCCGGCTTGCGCTGCAGTTCCTTCCCCGTACGGAGCATGAAAGCATGGCGATCTGTGGACGCCTCTCGCGCGTCTTGATCATCGGTTGCTGCTGTCTGGCGGTCTCCGCCTGTCAGGCCTCAACATGGTCTGTGCTACAGCGAGACGGCGCGGGACGCCATGTGGCCCCCTATGTGTCCTCTCTGGGCGGCGGAGAGCGGGGCATTGGGGCGGTCCGGTCTGACACCTTCGACCTCGACGCCGACATAGTGTCCTTCGAGATGTGCGGGGCCGACGGCTGGCCGGGGCAGCGCCGCTTCAAGAGCTGGTTTGCCCTATGTGACGCCGACACGGGGTTGGCCCTGCGCCGCGTAGCCCCACCCGGAAACGACCAGATGACCCCCGTGCGATGGGATGTGGTCGAGTTCATCGGCCGTCGTGTCTACTTCCGAGCCGTGGACGCCCTGGCCGAGAACGCCTTCGCGTGGATCGGCTGGCAAAATGTCCGTGTGGGCGACCGGGCCACCATGGCCCCACTGACGCCCGGGCAGCTCCCCGCCGGGTGGACCGAGGAGTCTCAGCCCGAAGACTCTTCTGTCGATGAATGGCTCAACTGCGAGCCCGCAAGCTCCCACTGGGCCATGGAGCAGGAAGCCTCGACGCCCACCTGGGCCGTGATGAGCGTCAAT
>Ga0272441_10016113_pt1 | contig 10376 bp, 8 predicted proteins | sample SSMProp6N_FD_193582 | JGI IMG/M metagenome (GOLD analysis project Ga0272441, IMG submission 193582) | Marine sediment archaeal communities from Little Sippewissett salt marsh, Falmouth, MA, United States - SSM-Prop-6N | ecosystem: Environmental > Aquatic > Marine > Wetlands > Sediment ... | reverse complement strand
ATCAGATGGAAGCTTGGGATAATAAACACCACCAGCCCATTCAGCGCTTAATTTGGTGCTGTCTGCCATATTGGACGATGTAGTCGCGCATCCAAGAAATAAAACCATAAGTACTATACAACTACTGAAGACCAAAATACTTTTCTTCTGACCCATAACAGATTATTCCTCCTCTTTTCAGAGTAATTAGGATTTTCGGTCTGAACAAATACGGCAGGTGGGTTTTAAAGAAAAACGGATATTTTCCGGGGAACCTCATCTGCATAAATATGATAATGTCTTTCAAGTGCCCCTGCTTTCTCGGCGTGATCATTCTAAGTATGCAGCGTTTATACTGCCAAATCTGTTTTTTGGCAAATGAAAGATATCCTTATTATGGATCTTGTTCTCCGGGATATGAAAGTGAAGAAGAGTGCACTCGATACGTTCTCCACCTCCGTTTTCAGAACAAAGGTCGAGTTTACCGACAAGATCTTTGATGACAATCCTGCCCTCTACGGAACGATCATTGCGGAGAATCCCCGTATCCGAAGGATCATTGAGGCCTATCGGAAACATCTACTGGGATTACAGGATCTCCTTGCGAAGAAAGATAGAAAGGCTCTCGTTGACTTGATCGCTAAAAAGTCGTAAATAAGAGCAACGACAGTATCGAAGTAAAGCGTAATTGATATTCCTTGACGATCAATTCATTTTCTTCTTGACAACTCAAAAGGCTTCCTGTTAGTTACCCTGATTCTTTAAAATAACATGAGGGGCCGTTAGCTCAGCCCGGTAGAGCAGTTGACTTTTAATCAATTGGTCAGGGGTTCAAATCCCCTACGGCCCACCAGATAGAAGAAAAGGGATTGAACGTTTGTTGGAAACGGTCAATCCCTTTTTTTGCCTTCGAGTAAGGCCCTGTTAATCCTCGTCTTCGTAGGCGGTATATCGTATATCACTCACCGGAGTCCCCACAAGACCGGTATCGAGACTTTCTCCCGGTATTTTTTTCAGGCACTCCTCACGGGTTATCCTACCCGTCGAATACTCGTAGGCTGCCATCATCATATCATGCGCCCTTTCCTTCGCCACCTCGAAAAGCTCCGCCACCGAGGTAATCTTTTCTTCACCCGACACAAGATCCCGGTAGGTCACCTTTTCTTCCGTGGAGAAATCATGACGCTTGACACTTCTGTAAAAAAGAGGCGGCAGATCGGGATATGTCAGCAACCCGAATCTATTTAATACGAGGGCGACGAAGTAGGCCGCAGAACTTGCGAAACACCTGTTGAATCTCAGCTGTCTCACAAAGGTGCGGCGTATGATCGAGACGGGTACAGAGAACCTCTCCGAAATGAGCGGTTCGAAGGCGAGGCCCTCCGGAAGTCCTGGGTCCAAGAGGAAATGCATGCGGAAGGTATTTCCGATGGCCATATCGAGACAGGTTTCCATATACCGGTGTCGATATCTTTCACTCCCTTCTGTCGTTTCATGTTTATAGTAATTACCCGTCAGATAATAAATGACGGGATGGAATGTCATATCGAGGGCGCAGTGGGTGATATACCCCAGGATGTGAGCCAGGTCCCTGTCAGTTTTTCCATTCTCAAGAACATCAATGATTATTTCGTTGGTGAGATTACCGTCTTTTCCGTGGAACCTATCCGATATTTTTATGATCGATTCATCCCTGCTATAGAAAAATGAATCGGGATTGACGGCTCCTAAATGGTAATATTCCTTCTCCCTCGAAAGGAGGTCAAAAATATCGGAAACCTCAAGCCCTCGGCGCGCCATCTCCGCAAAAAAGATATGGGTATTTTCCTTCGGCATACATGACCCTCAGCTACTCCTCACTTCATACCATATTTGTACTGAAAATTGATCTCCTATTTTCTGCACCATTATTCCGGGGCAAGAAATGATATGAGATGTTGCACGACCTTCGGGTCCAGGCATATACAGGGACCGTGAATCCATAATGTCTCACCTATCCGGCATGTTACCTCTCGTGAATGAAATTGGACGCAGCAGTCCAATCATAAAAAGAAATCCACAGAGCTGTTGACAGAACTGTTGATAAGCCTGTTTATAAAGTCCGCAAGTGTGCCAAAGTTTCAACTTTATACCGATCTGCATATTGTATAGGCAAATAATAATGCATTACATATCAAGTACTTAGGATATTTACGTCTGATTTTAGCAAGTTACCGAACTCCCATAAAAAAGATATTAACAGCTCCTTAAAAAATAAAGGAATATCGGTCAGTTTCGGAACCATGGTCAGCAACTCCACGTCTTTACCGCCCCCACAAAGTATGGTACCTATATTTTTTTATTGAGGTTGTTTTTATTCGCTCGCTAACCCCGCTGCAGTCAATGGGGGAATGCCCTTGCTGTTCAGTTCAACCCAGGACAGGTTTCGCCTATGAAATATAAACGAGAGCGACAGGATGCTCCCAAAAAGCCGAAAAGACAGAGGCATCACTATCGAAAGGGACCCCACACCAGGACACAGGAACGATACGAACGAATGAAGCCGGAGCGCGACCCGGCGTTGAAGGAGATCTTTTCGCGGATCGGGAGACCCAAGCCGTCACCTTTTGTTCCCGATACCTTCCAGGAAGAGGCCCTCGTTGCAATTACAAAAACGGACTGTCTCGTCATCGCGCCAACGGGTGCGGGCAAGACCTGGATTGCCGAAAAAGCGATAGACCATACCTTCGCAGGTGGCGGCCGTTCCTGGTATGCCTCTCCCCTGAAGGCCCTGACCAATTCAAAATGGGTGGAATTCGGAGCCGCCTTCGGGCAGGATAATGTCGGTATCCTCACGGGAGACACAAAGGAAAACTCCGACGCCCCCGTCATCGTGGGAACCACAGAAATCCTCAGAAATCAACTCTATGACGCCATGCACAGGGGGGAAGATTTTAACTGTGATCTCGTCATCCTCGACGAAGCGCACTACCTCGGCGACGAAGAGCGGGGAGTCGTCTGGGAAGAGATCATGATCTACCTCCCCCCGAGGATCAACCTCCTCCTTCTCTCGGCCACCGTGGGAAACGGACGGGAAATCGCCTTGTGGCTCGGCTCCCTCAGGAAAAAGGCCTGCGTCGTCGTCGAAGAGGACAAACGGCCCGTGCCACTCTACCCCCTCTTTCTGCATCCGTCGGGGCGAGTGATGCCCCTTCTACGGGGTAAGAAGATCTTCGACAGAGTCCTATCTTATCTCGAAAAGGAATCAAAAAAGAGAAGGACACGATATAAACTCCCTCCCTTTGACGAGATCATAACGGTGTTGAGAAAGCTTCATCTCCTCCCGGCTATATTCTTCCTCAAATCAAGGGAAGAATGCAACGTGGCCGTGAGTTTCTGCAGGGCTCACCTCGACCGGAAGGAAGAGGACTCTCTCGAGCGGGACCTTGACGGAATCCTTGCGGACTATCCCTATCTGAGGAACCACCGGCAGTTTGAAAGTCTCTACCGTTCACGGGTGGGAGCTCACCACGGGGGACAGCTGCCTGCCTGGAAGCTCATGGTGGAAACCATGATGAAGAAGGGACATCTCGATGCCGTCTTTGCCACATCGACGGTGGCGGCGGGCGTCAATTTTCCCGCGCGGACAGTGGTACTCTTCAATTCGGATCAGTTTAACGGTCACGAATTCCTTCCCCTGAATGCCACAGCCTTTCACCAGATGACGGGACGGGCGGGGAGGCGCGGTCAGGACAAGATCGGATTCATGCTGGCCTTCCCGGGGAAGTTCATGGACATCGGCCTTATAAAAAGTCTCGCTTTCAAGAAACCGGAGAAGATAAAAAGCCGGATCAGAAACGACTTTTCCATGATCCTGAACCTCCTCCTCTCCCACCGGCCCGAAGAAATCAAGGATATCTTCGAACGGTCCCTGGCAAATTACCAGGATCGAAAGAAAACAAAGAGCATCGATCTTATCAGGGATTTCGAGCGGCATCTGGGATTTCTCATCTCGGAGGGATTTGTCAGAGGCGACGGCCACCTGACCGGAGAAGGTGAATGGACATCGCAGTTGCGACTCGATCAGCCGCTCCTCATCGCCGAGTGCATACGAAAGGGCGCCTTCCCCGAAGACGACGAGGCCCTTCTCGCCGCCATCATTGCCATTTTCGTCTACGACAGGAATCAGGAGATAACCATACCCGGGAAGAAGGTCCCCGAGAAGATCAAAGTCGCCTACGGCAGGGTCATAAAGACCGTTACGCCACTTCTAAAGAGAATGAAACGGGCGGGTTTTCATACGGCGCCCCTGCCCTTCTGGCCCTCCATTGCCATCTATGACTGGGCACGGGGAAGTGAATGGGACAGGGTCACAAAAAAATTGATGATCGCCGACGGCGATCTTGCCATGCTGATATCGAGAACGGCGGACAATCTCAACCAGCTATCGTCCCTCAAAGATACCCACCCCGCGATAGCCGACCTCGCATCGAAGGGGAAAAGCGCAATCCTGAGAGAACCGTTGATATTTGAGTAACGAAACACTATCCACTTCAGTGACACAGAAAGTTCCAGTCATACCTTGACGTAGTTCCGAAAATTATATAAATAAAATAGCGTATATATTCTTTGATTTTTTCTGGTCCCTGTTTCAAAAAAAGAAATAGCAGGAGAGAAAAATCATATGAACAAACCTTCGAGAATTATCACCGCTTTCTACCTTATCTTCCTCATCACACCCTTCATCACATCCTGTGCCGCGACAAAAACGAGAATGATGGTCGACTCGATGGATCCGCTCATGGAGCAGATGTCCCTTGCCATCAACAAGAATGTCGACGTCGATATGGTACGCGACGCCTATCCCGCAAACCTCATTCAGCTCGACGGATTGATAGAGGCCTCGCCCTATAACACAAAGCTCCTCCTCAAGGCATCGGAGGCATATTTTGGCTACAGTTTCGCCTTCGTTGAAGACGCAGACGAAGAGCGAGCAAAAAAACTCTACCTGAAGTCGAAGGATTACGCGCTGCGGGTCCTCGAAAAGAACAGGAACTGTAAAAAGGCCCTCGACGGACCGATCGATGACTTTGTCTCATCCCTCCAGACATTTGACAAAAAAGACGTGCCCGCCCTCTTTAGATGCTCAACGGCCTGGATTGCCTGGATAGCGCTCAATCTTCATGACCCGGCGGTACTACTCGATCTGCCGAAGGTCGAGGCGATATGGGCAAGGATTCTCGAACTTGACGAAACATACTACTACGGAAGCACACACGCATCTCTGGGCGCCTACTTCGCATCACAGTCGTTGTCCATGGGCGGTGATCCTGAAAAAGCGAAGTATCATTTCGACAGGGCCTTCGAGATATCGGAGGCCAACCTGCTCGTCGTTCACCTCATGTATGCGCAATATTACGCCTACCAGATACAGGATAGAAAACTTTTTACAGAAACCCTCGAGGAGATACTCTCCACACCGGAGAATTTCTACCCTGAACTCAATCTCATAAATGAAATAGCAAAGAGGAAGGCCAGAGAACTCCTGGACAACGTTGATATGTATTTCTGATTGCCGAAAGCCATCACCAGAAAAGGGGAAAGGGAGCCACTCAATGAGAAGATACAGTGCAATCGTATTCGCCCTCCTGATCGGCCTGGGAATTTCCGTCACTCCCGTCGAGGCATGGGAAAAACCAAAGATAGTTATCAAGATGGCAACGATTGCGCCCCGCGGCTCTTCCTTCATGAAGGTCTACGAGGAATTCGAGAAAGAGGTACGGGAGGCCACAAACAACGAGGTGGGATTCAAGATTTACTGGGGCGGTGTTCAGGGGGAAGAAAAGGATGTCATACGCAAGATCAAACTGAAACAACTCCACGGCGGGGGATTCCTGGGTACGGGGCTGGGGCACATCGTTCCCGAAGTACGGGTTACGGAAATACCCTACATGTTCTGGAACTACGAAGAATTACGATATGTCAGATCCAAGCTGGAAGACAGGATGAACCGGTATTTTGACGAGGCGGGATTCGTGGTTCTGGGCTGGATCGAGGTCGGCTTTATCTACTCCTTTTCGAAAGTTCCCATCACATCGTTAGAGGTTGCACGGAAACAGAAATGGTGGTCCCTCGACGGCGATCCCATCGGAAAGGCCATGTTCAAGGCCCTCGGAATATCCCCCATACCGCTTTCAATCAGCGATGTGGCAACGTCACTCTCCTCAAAACTGATCGATACGGCAAGTTCAACACCCTACGGGGCACTGGCCTTTAAATGGCATACCCGTTTCAACTATATGTCAGAGTATCCCACGACGCATATCCTGGGGGCATCGGTCATCACGAAGGAGATATGGAACACAATTTCGCCCGAAAGCAGGGACAAAATCCTCATTATAGCCAAAGGTTATCATGATAAATTTAACAGGGCGAGCAGAGAGGAAAACGCCAGAAGTATCGAACTCCTCAAGCAATCGGGTATCTCGGTTGTCAGCGTCGATATCAATGATGACCAGATACAGTTTATCCTCGACGCCTCGGAGAAGGCGAGTGAAAGTCTGGTGGGCATACTGTACCCGCAGGAACTCCTGGATCAAACCTTATCCTATCTTGAGGAATACAGAAAAGCTCATCCCGGAAGTACGTTGACAAAAATCCATTAGATAATTTCGGCTACAGGTAGAAGGCGGTGCTATTCAGGTGAATGCATGGAAAGCCATCTCTGAGAAGATTGCCGGGGTCGAGAAGTTCCTCTTATCGGGACTGCTGACGGCGATGATTCTCCTCGTTTTAATCCAGATAATCCTGAGAAACTTTTTCCACTGCGGAATTATTGGGGGGGTCGAGATCGTTCGACATATCGTCCTCTGGATAGCCTTTGTCGGCGCCGGACTCGCAACAAGAGAGGGAAGACACGTGAGGATTGACATGGCCTCCCGGATTCTCTCCCCAAGGGGAAGAAAGATAGCCGAAATCGCAAGCGCCCTCTTTTCCGTTGTTATCTGTACCATCCTTTTTGTCGCCTCATGCAGATTTGTCTACATGGACTATACAAGCGCGAGTGTTGCGTCCTTCCTTAACGCTCCCCTCTGGATAATGGAAGCGATCATACCAGCGGGATACCTGATCGTCACCCTTCGTTTCTCGGCGAACGCAATCAGCGCTTTTTTGCATATCGCACAGAGAGACAAGCCATGACTCTCCTGATCGCACTTTTCATTATCCTCATGGCCCTTCTGGGCGCTCCCGTTTTCGTGGTTATCTCCGCCTTCGCAATTCTCGGGTTCTACGTCGCCGATATTCAGATGGCAGCCCTGATCGTGGATATCTACAGCAAATTTGCCAGCAATCCCGTCCTCTACACGATACCGATCTTTACCTTCGCGGGTTACATACTGGCCGAAAGCCGAGCATCACTCCGGATCGTCAACTTTTCAAAGGCCCTTCTGGGGTGGCTCCCCGGCGGGCTTGCCATCGTCTCCCTCGTTGCCTGCGCCTTTTTCACGGCCTTCACCGGTGCATCGGGAGTCACCATCATTGCCCTGGGCGGACTTCTCTATCCCGCGCTCATGAAAGACAATTATTCGGAGCGGTTTTCCCTGGGCCTTCTCACCTCCTCGGGAAGCCTGGGACTCCTCTTTTTCCCGAGCCTCCCCATCATAATCTACGGTGTCGTATCAGAGGCGAGCATCACCCAGCTCTTTGCCGCCGGTCTTCTGCCGGGGATACTCCTTATCATCCTGCTTTCAATATATTCCGTTTGGGCCGGCAGAAAAACAGTTACGACAAAGACCGTTGTTTCCATCGGTGAGATCGCACAATCGGTGAACGAGGCAAAGTGGGAACTCCTCATCCCCGTCATACTCATCGTCGGAATCTTCGGGGGATTTGTCACCCTCGGCGAGATTGCCGCCATTACCGCTGCCTATGTCCTCATCGTGGAGGTCTTCATCTATAAAGATATCAAGATAGAGCGCCTCCCCGCTATAATGACAAACAGCATGGTCCTCGTGGGGGGCATATTCATCATCTTCGGCTCGGCGCTGGCGCTGACGAATTACCTCATCGACGCCGAGATCCCGATGATTATTCTGGATTTCATGCAGGCCCATATCGGCTCAAAGATAGTCTTTCTTATCACCCTCAACATATTTCTCCTGATTGTCGGATGCGTCATGGACATCTTCTCGGCACTCCTCGTTGTCGTTCCTCTTATCGTACCCATCGCCGCAAGCTACGAGATCAACCCCGTCCATCTGGGAATCATATTCCTGACAAATCTGGAAATAGGATACGCCACCCCTCCCGTGGGAATGAACCTCTTTATCTCCTGCTTCAGGTTCGACAAGCCCGTCATCACCCTCTACCGAGCCGCCATCCCCTTTCTCATCATCCTGCTTATCGGACTTGCCATCATTACCTACGTCCCCGTGCTCAGTCTGGGGATCATAGACCATTTCGGCATTAAATAGCAGATCGAAAGGTCTTCACTTTTCACCAAAAAACTGATATTTTTCAGGCTCTTAATTCTTTTTTTGCATTTATGAGCGATAAAGGCGATTTTGATGCTTGACATAATCGGAGTGAAAGATATATAAGTCGCAATTCACGCTTTGCTTTTTACGCGCGTCCCCATCGTCTAGAGGCCTAGGACACTGGCCTTTCACGCCGGCGACCGGGGTTCGACTCCCCGTGGGGACGCCAGAAAATATAAAAAGGGGTTGCGACACTATCGCAGCCCCTTTTTGTTTTTCTGAGAAGTGAATCCCTGCCATTACTCCATTTTTCCTGCAAATCGTCAGGTGGATTTCGCGTCAACAGTAACAACATTTTATATGTATGCGAACCTTGACCTATAGTCGATTCTCGACAGCACCTCCCGCTCCTCTGAATTGTTTTCCCGGAAGATCAAATGTTACCAACCGACCACTTCTCACATTAGGTACGTGAGATTGCATAATATATTTTATAATATCATAAACTTGTAATTCGACAGTGTTGTTTCAACTGCCTGTGCACATTGTGGATCTTAAAAATCGCCATTGCAACGATGGAATAACAAAAACAGGCTCAAAACTTGACAGGAAAATATTTTTAGTCTACAAATGGGCCCAGAATGCTATCGAGCCTTAAAAATTTAAACAACATTATGACTGACATTATCCGCTATCCACAAAACATTGGAGTTAGGTGACTCCGGCTTTCGGCCGGGATGACAAAAATGGCATTTTTGGAACTTTTTACGAGTATATCAAGTTTATTTTCTTGATTATCACGGATTGTTCCCTACCAGTTTCGTAATACTACAGTTAATAAAATCAGCGTTGGAAACTATGCAAAAAATTGTGTGCGAAAAAGTGTGGAAAATCTTCGGGAAAGGCGCGGGGAAAGTAATTAGCGCACCACCTTCAGACCGCGATGCCTTAGCCGCATCTCACCGCTGCACGATCGCCGTGCGCGAGGCCGATATCGAGATACGGGAAGGTGAACTTTTCGTGATCATGGGGCTTTCCGGAAGTGGAAAGTCCACCCTCCTGCGGTGTCTTAACTACATGATAGAGCCGACCGATGGCCGGGTTGTAGTAGACGGAAATGATCTCAGCGCTTTGAAGGGAAAAGATCTCCGGCAACTGCGCCAGGGGAAAATGGGGATGGTCTTCCAAAATTTCGGGCTCCTTCCCCACCGAAACGTTATCGATAATGTTGCCCTCGGTCTGGAGGTACAGGGATTACCACTACAGGAGCGATATAAACGGACCCGTGAAGCCCTCGATCTTGTGGGTCTCCTCGAGTGGGAGAAACACTACCCCAGCGAGTTAAGCGGGGGAATGCAGCAGCGTGTTGGCCTCGCCAGGGCGCTCGCGGTAAATCCTGAAATCCTGCTTATGGACGAGGCCTTCAGCGCGCTTGATCCCCTGATACGAAAACAGATGCAGGAAGAATTTCTCAAGCTGCTTGCTATTGTGAAAAAGACCATTGTCTTTATCACCCACGATCTTGACGAGGCGCTGAAACTGGCCAGTCGGATTGCCGTAATGAAGGACGGCAGAATCGTTCAGATCGGTACACCTGAAGAAATTGTCATGCAACCGGCGGATGACTACGTGTCGGAATTCGTCGGTTCCGTATCGCGAACCAAGGTCGTCTCCGCCAAAAACCTGATGATGAAACCCGACAGGTGGATATCCGCCGAAAAGGAAGATCCCATCGCCGTCCTCAACAAGATGCGGAGAAACGAAATCAACAGCGTTTTCATTACCGACTATACCAACCGTCTGATCGGGGCGGTGAACAAGGAACGGCTGAAAAAAACCATGCTCGCAACGGCGAGCGCAAACCGATTAAAGCATATGATACATCAGGATTATGCCGCCGTCCCTCACGATACGAATCTGGAGGATCTCATCTCACAGGCA
>Ga0272441_10016111_pt1 | contig 10377 bp, 8 predicted proteins | sample SSMProp6N_FD_193582 | JGI IMG/M metagenome (GOLD analysis project Ga0272441, IMG submission 193582) | Marine sediment archaeal communities from Little Sippewissett salt marsh, Falmouth, MA, United States - SSM-Prop-6N | ecosystem: Environmental > Aquatic > Marine > Wetlands > Sediment ... | reverse complement strand
CATCATCATTGTCATTTTCATCATCATCTAGGTCGTCATCCTCTTCATCATTTTCATCATCATCTGAATCATCATCATCTTCTAGCTCATCATCTTCATCATTATCATTTTCATCTTCTTCATCATCTAGGTCATCATCTTCTTCATCAGTATCATCATCTTCTTCTTCATTGTCAAATAGCAGTTCATCATCTTCATCTTCTTCATCATGTGTTATAGATATATTCTCTAATGGTACTGGTGGTGGCGATTGGTCTGATGCTTCTACATGGGAATTAGGAATTATACCAATGGAGGGATTTAGAGTAATAATAAGAGATACAGATACTGTAACTATTGATGATGCTGCTGATGCTACTATAGTTGTAGGTTTAGATATTGGTAATGCTGTTGATATATATGGCACACTAATATATCCTCATACTGCCACAGTAGACCATGTGTTGAGATGTAAAGGAGACTTGTACATTGAAAATGATGGCACACTGCAGGTTGGTACTTCTGATAACCCAATACCAATAGATAGGTCATTTACAATAGAACTAAATTATTCAGATTCTCCTGCTACCAACAAGTATAGATTGTATAAAGATGTAGATGGTAACATAATAATGCATGGTGCTGAACTCAATTGTATAAAGACTTTGTTGTCTGTAGATAGAGAAATAGGAGATGAATATATTGATGTTGATGATGTGATTGATTGGCCCAGTGGCTATGAGGCTATACTTGGTCCCAAATTGGGTGACTATGCGTCAACTGATGTTGAAGTTATAACATTGGGTTCTGATTCTTCTGATGGTTTAGATTGTAGTACATTAACAGAAAATCATGCTACTGGTGCGGTTTTGGGTGTAATTAGTAGAAATGTTGTTATAAAGAGCTATAATCCAACATACAGAGGTGAAATTTATTTAAAGGGTGTAAGAAGTGGTGGGGATCCACCAGCAAGAGAAGATGGACTGGTTGATTTTGAGTGGGTTGAGTTTGATAGTATATACAGAATATATTTGTATGCTGTTAATTCTGAATATTTTAACATCAATTTTATATCATATCATGATGGTTATTATGGCATCTATGCATGGGGTGGCAGTAGAAATTATGAATATAATTGTGAAGGATTTGTTCTTTACAATAACTATGATTGGGGTATAGAATTTGAAGCATATTTTACACTTACTAATTTTGTATCATCTGGGCCAAGTGCATCAATTTCAAATCATTATCATGGAATAAGACTTCAGGATTGGGATGAATATTATGGTGTAGTACTTGAGTTGTCAGATGGTTACATGTTTTGTCATGCTAGTGGTGTAAGATATGATGCTGGTGGTTATTGTGCTGGTACATTATATTTGCATGATATTGATATAACATTCTGTACTAGAGTTGGTGTAACTACTGGTACTCCTGACAATATTAAATTACATAATGTTAATATTAATGGTGTACATAATGGGTATGGTTCTGCTATTGGTATGAGAGTAGGAGATGATGATACCTTTTTGAAGCCAATATGTGTTCAGTTAGAAAATGTTGTATTTGGTGAGCATGTTGTTAATGATACTGACCTTGACTGGTATTATGATAATAGTGGGACTTCTGCTATTATAATTGGTAAAAATGTGTCATTATTGAGTTCTTCAATGATTCCATATTCTGGTAAAAGTAAGACAGTTCTTATATCAATTAGTAACTATGTTGATGCTATTCAGTCTGGTGACAATATATCTGGTATGCATGGTGGTGTTATATGTTCAAATGATGTGTATGGCTATGATGGAATCAGTTCAGACAATAAATGTGTTGTGTTAGACCCAAAATACACCGATAGATATCTTTTATGGAAGTCTGAGACTAATTGGGTTGGCTATACTGATTCTGCTAAGCATGGTTGTTATTCATTCATGATACCAGTAAATACTGGTGATTCAGTTGCATTGTCATTTTATGCTAAACATGAGCCAGCTGGGTCTAATCCAGTTGCTAAGATAGATGCATATGGATGTGGTATAGATTACAATGAAGATGACATAGTTGCTGGTGATGACTGGACAGAGAATGCATATGATTTTGGTATAGCTGATAGTGATGGTTTAGTAAGAGTATTTATAAAGGCCATGGATGGCGCATCTAGTGGTGACATATTAATAGATGATGTTGTATTAGGGAGTGTGGTTTCATGATAGGAGTAGGCAAGATACAGTTTGGTGATTTTTCTAGATGGGAAAATGGGATGCCATCTTCTATGATGTATTTTAGTGATGATTATAGAATATGCAGTTTAGACTATTTATCAATGGGCATGGTTGGTGCTATAATGTATGACAGTATTGGCAGGGTTTATGAATCTGATAGTACTAACTATCTACAAGATGGTGTTGAAGAAGGTTTGGGTCATAAGATTGCATGTATTGGTGATAGGTCTGATCATGGTGGTACTATAATAACACATAATCAAGTAGATGGCAAACTCACTGCTATGGATGAGTTGGTTGCTGTAGAACAAGCTCTGCATTCATGTCCCATACCATATCATGGTGTTACACCTATATCACCAATAACTGTAAAGTCATATCATAACGGTAGACTTATATTGACAAGGGGTGCTATAGCAGGGTGTGGTGCACTTATAAGACCTATTAAAAACAGGAGAACATATGTTGAGTGATTTAATGAATAAGTTACTGAATATAGATATAATGGAAGATGATGAGAAGTACAAGTATTTTGTTAATAGGACCAACAAACATATTGGCTTAGTCAAGAAGGCGGCCAGAATGATAGTTGATAAATATCCTGAATTTAAAAAGTTGATTGATAGAGCTGAGGTGCATGATGCAAGTAAATTTGAGGAGCCTGAGTTTACTCCATACATAGAGTTGACATGGAACAAGTTCAAAGGAATAAAAGATGCTAACCCAAGAACTAATCAGGCTACACTACATCATATAACTACAAATGCACATCATCCAGAGTTTCATTTGAAAAATAAAGAAGATGCTAATATAAATAAACATGATAGAGATAAATCTAATAAATGTGTTGATGCCTCTCTGATGCCTGATTTAGATATAGCAGAGATGATTGCTGATTGGCAGGCTATGGGTTGGGAATTAGGTAATGATGCTAGAGAGTGGTTTAATGAACAGAAAGATGTTAGATGGCACTTCTCTAATCATCAAGTTGAGTTGATAGATAGACTATTAAAGGTGTTTGAAAAATAAGAGGTGAATTATGGCTACTGAAATTTGGTCTGATTTAAGTCATGAGCTAATTACTGATGCTAGAGGCAGTCTTAAAAAAGTTATAAATATTAATGCTGTTAAGACTTCAATAGACAACATAATTGGTACATTTACTGGTGAGAGAGTGATGTTGCCTGAATTTGGGTCTCCTGCTAGAGATATGTTATTTGATCCAATATCAGAGGATGAGTTTGACTCTATAGCTACTGATTTAAAAAAGAATATTGAAGCATGGGATGATAGAGTAATGGTTGTTAGTATGAAGTATAATGCTAATCCAGATGATAATTATGTAGGTATTTATATAGAGTTTTCAATAAAAGGTTATTCAGATATATTTTCTCATACTAGCACAATAGAATCTGGAGGTTAATGATGTCTAATGAACTTAATTATGTTGACTATGACTTTGATGAACTATATCAACAACTGATTGATAGGGTTAAATTGAGGGATGCGTGGAAGGATACCTATCGCTCATCCACTGGCCAGATGTTGATAGAATTGTTTGCATATGTGGGCAATCTTGTATTGTACTACATTGAAAGAAGAGCAGAAGAGTCATATATTAGTACTGCTAAGTTGAAATCATCAGTTGTGAACTTAGTCAGGTTGTTGAACTACTTTCCAAGAAGAAAAACGTCTGCTACTGGTGTGTTGACATTCTCAATATCTTCTGCACATACAAAAAGAATATATGTGCCAAAATATACTGAATGTCAGACAGTTGATGGAACTAAATACTTAGTATCTGCAGATGCTGTAATTATAGCTGGTCAAACATCTGTTGCGGCCAGTGGCATACAGGGTGAATTAATTGAACTTACTAGGTCTGGTGATGGTACTGCTAATCAGGAATATCAAATAGAGGATACCAGTGTTGAAAATTCAAATTTGTTTATTTATGTAGATGATGTTGAGTGGACTGCAGTTACATCATTTGTGTCTTCTGTTAACACTTCAAAGCATTATAAGATAAGATGTGAACTTGATGATACTATAACTATAATATTTGGTGATAATGTGTTTGGCATGGCTCCTGCTGATGGTAGTGTTATAGACCTTAAGTACATAAAGTCAGAAGGACTTGATGGATGTGTATATGAACTAGACAAGGTTACCACACTAAATTCAACAATATATGATGAGGATGGTGATGCGGTTGAAAATGTTTCAGTAACAAACTCTGACACATTTTTAGGTGGTGATGATGCTGAAGACATTGAAGAAATTAGGTCAGAAGCACCACAAGTTTTTCAGACTGGAGATAGAGCTGTTACCAAGTCAGACTTCTCAGCTATTATAAACAACTATGCTGGTGTTGCTACTTCCAATGTGTGGGGCGAAAATGATGTTACTAATCCAGACTATGACATGTTTAACACTGTAAGAATATGTATTTTATTGCAGGATTGGGCTCATCCGTCAATTACATTTAAGAGTGAGTTGTCTGATTATTTATACACATTGTCAATGATAACTGTAAAGTATGAATTTGTTACTGCTGAAATAATTTACATCATACCAACATTGGATATAAAAGTTGTATCTGGTAATTCATTATCAGATATACAGTCAAATGTTGAGTCTGCATTGGAAGATGATTTTGTAATTGGTGACACAGCAATACTTGGTACTTCTAAGAGAATATCTGATTTGGTTTCTATTGTTGATGCAGTTGAAGGAGTGTCATATCATCATATGGTTCTTGAAATTAGAGAGGAACTTTCTTTTGGATATGATTCATATTATGAATATGGCGATATGTTGGATATGTTGAGTATAAAAACTAGTTCTGTCAGAGTATTTATTGATGATACACTGATTGCTACTGATGATGGCGCTGGTGGTTTTACTGCAGAGGTAGGATACACTGTTACTGGTGAGATTGATTATACTACTGGGTATATAGGAGTGAATGTTACACCAGATGTAGTTTCTGGTGAAACTATATATGTCAGATATCAACAAGATGAAGATGGTGACATTGTTGTTGACAATAATCAAATATGCAAAATATATGATATTGATGTTACTGATATAAGCTATGATACATAAAGAGGTGAAATATGTCATATGATATTGAGTTGATAAATCTAGTTCCTGAGAAGTTTAGAGATTCAGACATTTTATCAGAATTTCTTGAAGAGATGTCTGATGTTGTAGGTGAGTGGTTGGTAGACATTGATGGTATCATGGAGCTTTATGACCCATGGAATGTTGAAAGAGCGTATACAAAATATCTGGCTGATTTATTAGGTCATCACTTAGATATTGATGATGACATTTCAACTTATGATTTAAGAAAGCAGATAAGACAGATAATTGATTGGGTTAAGATGAAGGGCACATACCATGCACTTACTGTTGTTGCATATCTATCAAACATAAACATCAATATATATGATATGTTTACTAATGACTATGTGAACTTTGTTGAGGTAGCTTGGGCAACATATGATGAAGGCGAGAATCCAACTGGATTAGACAGTACATATTATAAATCTCCACATTTTGGGTTGCAGGTTTTATTGAATACGGTGTACACTGTGTCCTCTACTGGTATATCTGGAACAGAGACAATATACTATTTGTGGAGAGAGTCTATGTTCACTAACTGGTATGGTCTAGTTGAAATGATTAGACCTGTTCATACAGTGCCACATTATCAATTGTTGTTGAATCCAGTAACAGATGAGACTGGTGAGGTAATGACAGTTGATGGTGACATAAAGACTAGAGTTACAGAGAATTGGCACTATGTTACACTATATTTTGATATGTGGGATATAGGTTCTTCATATGCGTGGGACTTTGATGATGGCTACTACTTTGATTATAGTTATTCATCATTTATTAGTTCTATTACTAAATACAAGTTAGGTACTGGAAATAAAGGTGTGTCACCAGATGATTCTGGATTTGCTCTTGCAAATGTTGTGATAACTGGTGATATAGAATCTACAACTATATATGATGATAGAACTGAGTTTAAGTTTAGGCTTGATTCATCTGTTGTTCAGTCTAGTATATCTGAATTAGGTTTGTTTTTGAGTGATGAAACAACTATGGTTGTAGCGTCAACATTTCCAGATATAGATAAAAACAATGGTGTTGAATTAATAGTTACTGTGGCTGTTTATAAATAATTGAATAATTAGGAGGTGTACAATGGGGGCAACTGATTATGGTACTCAAACAATAACTCTTGACTTTAGGGCTTCTGCTGATTCTGTGAATATAAATAGAAGGCATGTTGATGTTGTAGAGACTGGTATATATACTGGTGGGTACCTTACCAAAATAAGCAACACAATTGTATCATTAGGTGCATTGATGTGTATGATTAATGATGGTTCTTATCAGGTGAGAGTAAGCACATCTGTTGCTGTCAATGTAACAGTATCATCTGGTGCAACATATGTTATTTTGAGATGGGCATACACTGGTGCTACTGGCAATTATATGGATGTGTTGGCTGTTGGTGCTGGTGACATACAAGATACTGATTTAATAGTTGGTAAGTGTTCATATTCTGGCTCAACTCTTACAGGATTTGATTATTCTACTAGGTCTGATCCAGAGACATTTGGTAAGTTTCTTAAAGTTGAGCCAACTATTGCTGCTAGTATGGCTGTCAGAGTTAGGTCTGGTAGAGTAAGTTTTGGTAACACATGTTATGAAATTGAGAATCAAACAACATCTGTGATGGTGGCTCCATCATCCAATCCAAGAATAGATGTAATATGTATTGATACTGATGGTACTATAACAATAGTTACTGGCACAGAGGCTGCTTCTCCATCAGTACCAGCACTTGGTGATAAGATACCATTGGCACAGATAGCGTTGACTACTGCTACTACATCAATTACTGCAGATGAAATCACTGATGCTAGGCCATTTTTAGGCTGGTTGAAGAATGTAGTACATACAACTGGCAATCAGACAATAGCTGGAGTCAAGACATTTACTAGTATTCCAGTTGGCCCATCATCATCGTGTACTACTGATAACCAATATGCTAGAAAGAAATATGTTGATGATTTGATATCTGCTGTAATTGCTATGATTCCATCAGATAGGGTTGCTAGTCAAGCTACTGGTACCTCTACTGTGACTATACCATTAACTGAATCAGATGCTGATAATATGTCTGTCACATTGACTACTACTGGTACTAAATTGTTGGTGATGTTTTCTGCTACATTCTATAACCCAGGTGCTGACCACTATCTTTCATTATATGTGTATGTTGATGGTGTTTCTAAGAGATTCTCATATCAGGACATAGCATCAGAAGTCAATAATCAGCATGTAAATACACATTGGCTTGAAACTGGTTTGACACCAGGTAGTCATACTGTTAAAATCAGATGGAAAATTTCAGACTCCTCAGTGGTAGTTCAGAGAGGTACTACTGATGGGCCGAGAGTACTAACTGTGGTGGACTTAGATTGATTAGAGAAAATATAAAAGAACACAATGTTACTTGGAATATAAGAAAGTTCAAAGATAAATCACAATATCTTATGAATGTTCCATACTTTATTGGTCAAGTAAAAGGCAACTTGGCATTGAATGAGGGTGTTAATGAATTATGGACATTAGTATGTGGTTCTGGTGCAACCAAGTTTGACCATGCAAATGCATATTTGGGTGTTGGTGACTCTGATGTTGCAGTTGACAAGACACAGACTGGATTGCAGGCTACTACTAATAAGATGTATAAGTCTATGGATGATGATTATCCAACATATGGTGAAGACTGTAGAGCGTGTTGGTTATCTACATTTGACGCTGGTGAGGCTACATTTGATTGGAAAGAATTTACTGTTGCTAATGGCAACGGTGATTCATATAAAAATCTATGTAGAAGAGTTTTTGACTGGGGCACTAAAGGTGCCGATGAAATATGGGAATTAGCGTTAGAAATAGCGTTAATTAGTGTTTAATGAACTCCAAACAAAAAGCAAAGGGGAGTCAATTATGTCTAACAAGTTTTTACACACACCTATGGGATTGAGTCTGTTTTATCCATATGTGCCTGATGAATCCAAAAGACTTGTAAATGAGGTACTCAATACAAGATGGATTGGTCAGGGCCCAATGGTTAACAAGTTTGAAGATGAGTTTAGTAAATTGTTTAATGTCAAGTACCCAGTTGCTTTAAATTCTGGTACATCCGCATTAGAGACTGCGTATGACTTGATAGGTCTTAAGAAAGGTGACAGAGTAATATCTACTCCACTTACATGCACTGCAACTAACTTAGCATTGTTAGCAAGAGGAGTTGAGATAATATGGGCAGACATATTAGAAGATACACTCTGTATAGACCCATCTGATGTGTATGACAAATTTTATAGTATTAATAATATAAAAGCAGTTGTGCAAGTTCATTTAGGTGGCATTGAGGCTGAGGTTGATGTGTCTCGTATATCTGTTCCATTGGTGTCTGATGCATGTCAAGCACTAGGTATATTTAAAGGTGACTATACTGCATGTTCATTTCAGGCAATTAAGCATGTAACATGTGGTGATGGTGGCATGTTAGTTGTTGATGATGAGAATGATTATAAAAAAGCCAAATTGATGAGATGGTTTGGCATAGATAGAGATAAGAAGATGAAAAACAACTGGCAGGCATACAAAGAGAGAAGGATGACATTTGATATAGAAATGATTGGGTATAAGAGACAGATGACTGATATAGCTGCTGCTATGGGTATAGGCGGCCTGATGAATTATAACACAGTAATGGAACACAATAATGAGTTGTTTGATATGTATAGTAATATGTTGTCTAATGTAGATGGTATTAAAGTTATTGATGGCAACAATAACAAACATTGGCTTATGACAATATTGGTTGAAAGAAGGGATGACTTTGCCAAAATGTTGTTTGAAAATTCAATTGATACCAACTTAGTTCAGGTTAGAAATGACGTATATAAGATATTTGGTGGAAAGAGAGCAAATTTGCCAGTAATGAATAGAATTGAAGACAAGTACTTATCACTCCCAATAGGTATGCACATTACTGTTGATGATGTTGAATACATATGCAATCTAATAAAGAGGGGGTGGTAATTATGGCTGAATGTCCATTTTGCAAGGCAGATATAAAACATTGGAATAGACCTCACAATGCTTATCTAATACTTAGTAAATCTAATATTGAAGACCATATACATGTACATGGCACTATAGAGAAAAAGAAAGAGATAAAAGAGCTGATTGAGAGTGCTATTATTGAAGTAGGTTTAAGTGAAGAATTTGCGGCTGATAAGAAGAAAGGTGTGGTTCCATCTGAGGTTGTATTCAAAAATAGACAGAGAATTGGCGATATACTGATGTTTACATGTGGCATTAGAGATTTTAAGAGGGCATTCCCAGATACTAGAGTGAATGTAATGTCAACATGTATGCATATTTGGGATAATAACCCATATGTTGATAATACTGTAGAGATTAAAAAGGACAAGATAATAGATATTGGACCAGGCAAATTAACAAACATGAGTAATAGAATAGATTGGCACTTTGCTAACGCATTTAGGATGTCTATGGAGAATGCATTAGGTGTCACAATACCTCAAGGGATTTCTAGGCCTGATGTGTGGCTTACAGAAGAAGAATATCATGCTGAGCCAGTAACTAAACAGCCATATTGGCTTATAGTTGTTGGTGGTGAGAAATCTTGGGGCTGTAAGATGTTTCCATTTGAAAAGTGGCAAGAATTTGTCAATCAAAATCCAGATACATTGTTTTATCAGTTAGGTGCTAGAGAGGATAGGCATCCTATACTACAGGGTAATAATGTTGTTAATTATATAGGCAAGACACAAGATAAACATACAGGCATTAGAGACTTGTTTAAATTGTTTCTTAATGCTGAAGGCTCTATTGGGTTAGTCAGTTTTCATATGCATTTGTCAGCAGCCTTTAATAAGCCATGTATAGTAGTTGCTGGTGCTAGAGAGCCAGTGAGTTTTACTAGATACTATGGTCATCAGTATTTGACTACAGAGGGGTGTTTGCCATGTTCATCTGGTAATGCATGTTGGCACTGCAATATTAACTCATGTAGTCATTTAATTGAATATGATGGAAACATTGAGAA
>Ga0272441_10016109_pt1 | contig 10378 bp, 11 predicted proteins | sample SSMProp6N_FD_193582 | JGI IMG/M metagenome (GOLD analysis project Ga0272441, IMG submission 193582) | Marine sediment archaeal communities from Little Sippewissett salt marsh, Falmouth, MA, United States - SSM-Prop-6N | ecosystem: Environmental > Aquatic > Marine > Wetlands > Sediment ... | reverse complement strand
CAAAGGGTGCTCCAATAATAAAAGAACCAACCGTATAAAATCCCATTTTATTACTAAGGTTTACTGCATGTTTTATTTCTTCAACTGTTATTTTTTTATTATAGAAATCAAGGACATCTTGATTTCCGGATTCGAGGCCGAATTGAATGAAAACAACTCCCGCCTTTTTCATTTTTTCATATAAATCTTGGTCTGCAGAATCAACTCTTGCGGCGGCAATGTAAAATTTCATGTTTAAATTTTCTTTTATAATCCTATCAAAAAGTTCTTTGGCTTGCTTTTTGTTTGACAGAAAACAATCATCAACAAAAGCAATATATTTGTAGCCTGATTCTTTGATTTCCCTGATTTCTTTTAAGATGTTTTCCGTAGAACGCGTAGTGTATTTTTTCATACTAATGGAATTTCTAGAGCAGAATCTACAGGAAAATGGGCAACCTCTACTTGTTACAATTGAAGTAAATTCACCTTTTTTAAAACCAGGATTATAACCTATTCCATAGGCATATCTATTTACAAGATGTCTTGCCGGGAAAGGATATTTATCAAAATCATTTGCATCATTGTATGGTAATCCTTGTTTAATTTCAGAACTGGCACGATAGTAAATACTGGGAATTTGTGCAAGCGAAATTTCGTGTCTTAAAGCCTTTTTAATCTCAAGAATTATTTGTTCACCGTGTCCTTGAACACTGATGTCTGCCTGTGTTTCCTTAAGGGATTCAAATGGGAAGAGTGTACAATGTGGGCCACCTATTATTACCTTTATATTCGGTTTTATTTTCTTGATTTGTCTAATAATTTCTTTAGTCTTTTCAGTTGATAAAGATAGAACAGTTAACCCCACAACATCTGCTTCGTCTACTGCATTTGCTAATTTTTTATTATCATACGATTCAGCAGAAAAATCAATGACTTTGACTTGGTCCCCGTTGTTTTCAAGTATTTTTGCAATATATAGTAATCCCAGGGGTGGGGCGAAACCTGCATGAACCCTTTCCGATTCCAGAAAAAACATATCCGTTGGGGGATATATTAGTAAAAATTTGATAAGTTGTTACCTCCTGTTAAACATAATAGACAAGGTTTTTTTAAGATGAAAATCAATTTTATAATATTTACCACTTTTTACTAAACCTTCAGATTTAATAAAATATTTTAATACTCAAACCTGGTATGGTGTATAATCTGATGAAGATATTGATAGTGGAAAACGTCGGGATGAGCGACAAACGTTACGATTTCTTCGAGAAGACTTACCTAACAATGTTTTCCATATTACCAACTCTTTATGCCCGTCATATAGCAGCAATTACACCTAAACACCATTCAGTAGAAATCATTAATGAAAGATATAAAAAAATAGATTTTTCCCAGAATTATGACATCGTCCACATAAATTTTACTACTTCAAACGCTCCCCGTGCATATCAAATAGCCGATTCATTTAGGGCTAACGGAATAAAAGTCGTCTTAAGTGGTCTACATGCTTCTGCCATTCCTGAAGAAGCAAAAGAGCATGCTGATAGCATTCTTCTTGGTTACGGTGAGCTAAACTGGCTTGATTTTTTAAAAGATTGCGAACAAGATACCATTAAACCGCTTTACGATAATGTCCCCTATTCTGATAAAATTGGGCTTCCACCTACTAACATAGATCTTCCAGGTCTAGTGCTTACTGGGGCGGTTGAGGCTACTAGGGGTTGTCCCTATAGGTGCGAGTTTTGTAGAGAAACAAATGTTGCAGGGGGCTCAAAATTCTATGCAAGACCAATTAGCGATGTAGTTGATGAGATAGAATCGCTACCTCAAAAAGCTTTCACATTTTACGACACTTCTTTGACAATTGATCCAATTTACACAAAGAAATTATTCAACAATATTAAAGGTCTAAAAAAAAGATTTTCTTGTAATGGTAATGTAGATATTCTTGCCAGAGATAAAAATTTAGTAAGTCTTTCAAAACAGGCTGGATGTGTTTCTTGGCTTGTAGGCTTTGAATCATTTAATCAATCAACTTTAGATGGTGTAAGTAAGAGAACTAATATTGTTCAAGAATACCAAAAAGCAGTTGATAACATACATGACAATGACATGGTAGTAATTGGATGTTTTATGTTTGGATTCGATACAGATACACCAAATGTATTTGATGATACATTTTTAATGGTTAATGAATTAGGAATTGATGCTGCAGATTTTCTCGTTCTTACGCCTTTTCCAGGAACTCCTTTATTTGACAAGCTTAAAAAGCAAGACAGAATACTTACCTTTGATTGGGGAAAATACAATATGAAAAACGTTGTGTTTGAACCAAAAAACATGTCATCAAAGGAATTATTTGATGGAGTAATAAACTTGTATAAACGTTATTATTCTTTCAATCACAGTTTAAAAAGATCTTTACGCTCTATGGGATATGGGATGTATCCATTTTCTATAGTTCTGGAGAGAAATTTCATGGGATATCTTAATAAACGAAAGCTAAAAAAAATAAATAAGAACTAAGGCAAGGTTGTTTAATATGAAATTTCAGAGCAAAGGCATGCTTTCACCATTTACCGTATTAACCTCCATTTTAACTGGCGTTGGTTTTCCCTTACTTGGTTCATTTGTAGCATTAGATGTTGGTGTCGTAAATTCACTTTACATTGAGGGAGTGATTTTGGTTGCCATTGGCGGATTTTTAGCACAATGGATTCTAGCCCATTGCATCCATGACATCTATCATATTGATATTCAAAATCGTGTTACCTTTTCAAAAAAAACACTGAGAATATTACTTATAATCTCTATCATTATTCTATCTGCGATTGGTTTATATCTGGCGTTCCAAAGGGGTTGGCCAATAGTAATTTTTGCAATAATTGGACTTCTAGCAAGTATGTATGCAGAAGGACTTTTGCATTTTTCGTCCCAAATGGCAATCGGTGCGATGTTTCTTGTGATAGGTTCGTTTTATGTTCAAGTTGGGACCTTGGATCTTGACTACATTGTTTGGTTGAAAGTTATTTGCATTGCTGTATTTTCATTCATTTCACAATATGGATGGTTGAAAATATATAGACTTGATGATTATGAGTACAATGATAAAATAAAAAATAAAAATATTTTAATTACAAAATCAGCTTTGATTTTTTTAATACTCTATATCTTATTATGAATTAATGGCCCTAAACAAAATGAAGGCATATATATCCATAGAGTCAGAATTGGATTTACCTTGATCATCTACTGCTACTACATCTAATGTGTGTTTAAACTTAAATAATCCCTGTCGCCCTAATTTATAATTGTATGGTGGTGAAGTAAAGTTCTTGACTTCGGTTCCATCGATTGATAATTTTACATATTTAATAGCGGAGTCATCTGATGCTTTTATTGTTATATCCATTTTACCAATTACAAAAGTGTTTAAGTTCGGTGTGTTTCCTATCTCTATCCCGCGAATATATAATTTGCCTTTGTTGGGGGATGTAAAACCAACTTGGGGTCTTTCGTTTTCGGCTTCAACAATAGAAACGCCGACTGTTGCATCTGCAAAATATGCGTCAAAAGGATTTTCGTTCGGTGGTTTTGAATATCTCTTTTCAGATTCATCACTAAAGACAGTAGCGATTATCATTAAATTTTCATAATCTACGCCGGTTACAATTTTTGTTGTAATTTCAGTTGCTTTTCCAAAACTAGGAACGGCTATTTCCTTGTTGATAATATATTCCTTTAAGTAGAAACGGTATTTATCTCCGTCGTAATCACTTACACTAGATATTTTTTCTACGAGATAAACCTTCAATCTGCCGTTATATGTATCTTCCTCAAAATTTTCTATTGTAATATTTATCTCAAAAGAGTCTTTATTTTGGCTTAGGGTAGCAATGGCACTTAGATTTATCTTTGGAACATCACGATTTTGTGCACTTTGGATTTCATCGGCAATAGATGATTCTTCATGTTGTGAACCATATATTACTTTATATCCTCCATCAAGGTAAACGGTGGGATAGTCAGCAATATTTAATTCATTCAAACGTTGTTCTGCCAGACTACTAGCATCTGAAACCAAACTAACGTAATAAAAATTATAACTTCCAGTTTCAAAAAGGTTGTGTATTTTTTGCGAAATTTCTGGACAGTAAATGCAGGTTGTAGTTGACGCTTCTTCAATAAGAACAGTATGAACTAGATCATCACCTTCATAATCATTGACGGTAATTGTGTAATATTTGCTACCATTTGCTGAAGGGTCACCAACAGGCCCATTTCCCGCTTCATCATCAACTGTAGCATAATAATGCCAGTTTTCCTGGGCACTTTTAGGAATTTCTAAATCTGCAGATCCATCTTGAAACAAGGTATTTTCCCATTTATCCGAGCTTGCGGATCGATAAAAAAGCGTTGCATTTACAACACCAATGTTGTCATCATAAGTAGCAATTATTGTCGTGCTTTTACCGGCACTTATGGTTAGATTACCTGTTACAACATCAAGAATTGGGGGTTCAGTATCTTTATTATCGTCATTATTTGAGAGATATATAAAACTGGAAATTCCTACCGCAGCAATTATTACGATAGCAACTATGATAATTAATAGTCTAGGAGATAGTGGTAGTTTCATCTGTTATTGCCACTAAATAAATAGAATTTATTTTATATTTAAATATTGTGACTACCAATTATTTAATAATAGTTGCGACATGGGTTTTTTAGAATGGCAAGAGAAAAGCATGTATTGTTTAATATAAATGAAAAAATTTTAAGATTTTTCCGCAACAATTATTTCATAACTACAAACTTTCAAAAATCCAAAAATACAATCGAAAAAAATCAAAGGAAAATTATTTCTATGTTTTGTATCTCTGACATCTATTTTATTATTAGTTTTTGTTACCGAGGATTTTAAAATCTTTGATGCATTATTAATTAACAAAAGATAAAAATTCTTAGAAATATTCATTGATAAGTCTCTGAAAAAGGTTATTTGAAAACCTTTGGATTTTAATTGTTTTAAAAATTTTTCTCTAATGATTATATCTGCACCCCCCGATTTTTTTTGAAATGGTGCTTATAAATTTTATACATGAAAGATTTAGGATTCATGTCCTTACGAAAACCATCAATAATAATTAGTTTACCACCAGGTTTTAAAATCCTGTACATTTCGTCTAAGAATAAATCTTTACGTTTAGCATAACTCAAAGATTCTAAAGCAAATACTCCATCGAAATGACTGTCTGAAAACTCTGTGTTTAGGTAGTTTTTCTTAAAAAATTCAACATTATTCAACTTTAATCTTTTTGATAAATCTCTGGCTAATTCTAATTCGTTTTGGGCAAGAGTCAAACCTGTAAATGATACATTAGGAAAAATATCTGCTAAATATAAACTGACTACCCCCATTCCACAACCAGCATCTAATATTTCCTTCTCGTCATCGTGATTTAATTTGAGATGCTTTCCAACATAATTATTCATATTAACGGATGCTTCACGCCATGTCTTAGTCCCTTTCTCAAAAAGACCCCAATGAAAACCAGCAGGTATTATTATTTCCCCATTTTCTGATGTTTTGATTTGTTCTTGGGATCATGCTGAATCATAATATTCAATTGTGGTTTCAATATTATCTACCATGTTCAACCAGAACCTATATCAATTTAAACTAAAATTATTAAAATGAGTTATTTCTTGTTATTTTAACCTCCCAAATGATTCATCATTACACCTAATGCAGTATTAAGGCTTAAAATTTTCGTATAACAGTAATATTAGTATCGGTGAAAAACAATTTTAATATCTCTTCAAAAAAATCCAAAAAATTTTTTACAAATAAAATTTCATAATTTTTACACATATTGAATTCTTACTACTTTACTTGAAAATTGTATATGGGGTTGAAGAATACTAATTGAATTTAAATAAATTGAATTCTATATTATGGTTGCTCCAGCGGTTTGATCAACAACAAATGCCAAATATGTTTTTTCTCTATATCCTTCTCTCACTTTAGGCAACCAATGAGAAACCGTACTAATTACCATTATGTTTTCCTCAGTTATGTCATTGTATGCTTCTCCATTACGCTCAATGTTTCCATCCCAGACTTTTGAAATTGTCTTTGTCTGTCCAGGTAATAGTAATATAGGTCTGTTAATTGCAAAACCAAGCATTGCATAATGGTATGGCAAACCATCGTAGTTTAGCCAACGGGATTCAATTTCAGTGACATAGGCTTTTAATATGCCAAAGTAGAAGGCATTGTCATTGTTTTTAATTTCCACATTAACTTTGATTTTGGCGTTTCCTTGCCAAATGACTTCAACATTTACTTCCAAATTTCTTTTTGCGGGTCTACTGCCCATTTCTTCAATTATTGTAGAATATACAGAGTCATTGTAGGCTCCCACAATATTTGTTTCTCCCCCGTCGTAATATACTACAGGGACTGCCCGAGCTTGTAGAAAGGTAAGTCTTGTAACGGCATCGTAGTTTACATCTGCAACAAGTGATACATAATAAAATGGATAATTTCCACTCTCAGAAATATTGTAGAGACTTTCAGAGGTTGGAGGACAAGCAGGACAAGCAGTTGTTGTTCCATACTCTGCAAAAACCGTGTGAGTAAAATCGTTATTTGTAATTGCAATATTTTTTTCTGGGACATTTATTGAGATGACTGAAGGAGCTAGAAGTCCCATTACAATGAATGCTAAAACAATATATTTTTTCAAATTTTAAACCCCCGGATATGTATATATTTTATTGGAATGTATATATTTAAACTTAACCATTGTTAACTATTGGATATTTTGAAATTTAATGCGATAGTTAAAATTATTAATTGCTCTTCCTTTCATTTTAAAAATTTCATTTATCAATTGGAGGATAAATAGTATGTCAAATCAATTTATTCAGTTGATTAAGGAACGTAGGAGTGTAAGATCTTTTGATGATAAACCTTTAGAAAAGGAAGTTTTGGAAGAAATAATTCAGGCTGGCAAATATGCACCATCGGCAATGAACAAACAACCTTGGAAGTTTATAGTTATTACTGATAAAAAAGTAATAAATGACTTGTCTAAAAAGGTCCAAAAGGAACTTCAAAGCATCCTGAAAAAACGATTCATCAGTCAATTTAAATTTAAGGAACTAAAAAATGAGGAACTGCTTCATCACCTCGCTGCATTTGCTTTTTCAGAAAAAGATATAATATTTTTTGATGCACCTGCTCTGGTGTTTATACTTACAACAGACAGTCTATTTTTTAATGAATCATGTGCATGCTGTGCAGAAAATATGATGCTTGCAGCTCATTCTCTTGGCATAGGAAGTTGTTGGATAGGTTTTGCAAGTGTTTTAGGAATGAATAAGAATATTATGAATTCTGTAGGAATTCCAGAAGATTACCATATTGCAGCGGCAATTGTTTTTGGACATCCTAAAGGCAACATTGGAAGAGCATCCATTAGAAAGGTTGAATCTGATGTTATCAATTGGATTAAATAATGTTGAAATCTAGAAAATAAATTCATTGAATCCTAAAATTTCGCATTATTCCAAATTATTTACTGGATAGGTTTATTTAAAATACAAATCAACGCAAAATAAAGAAAAAAAAGAAGGGTTTAGGTTTCAGGAATTATTATTTTTCCAACACTCCAACCATTTCCTAGTCGTGTCATCCATCTTAATTTTAATAATCGTTCTTCTTTATCCACTTTATATAAACCAATAACATGGCATTTAGTACCATCATCCTTGATAATTTTTCCATTGAAATACCCGTGTTTCATGACGCCAAAGATTCTTGTTTTAGTTTCATTTCCAGTTAAATTATAAAGTCCTTTTAATACACCAAAACGACCTCTTCTGGTAAGATATCCGCCGAAATATCCATCTGATTTGTTGTCTCCAGCATGACCCCAGATACCGCGAACTTTTATTTTTCCAGAAGATTCGTCTTCGGATAATCCGGCAGCCGAATCGTATAATTGGTATTGATATTGGTATTCATAGGATGGTTTTTCTTGTTTCAAAACTTCCTTTGAAACAACATTAGGTTCTGCAGTTACCGCAATTGGCACCATTACCAAAAGCAATAGTGTTGCAGCCAATATTCCATAGATTTTTTTCATGCTTGATCACCTTGAGCACTAATTTGCTTTCAAAAGCTTATATTCATTTACCAGAATGAGGCCCAAATTATGCCCAAGATTGACCCAAATCTTATTCCATACTAAGATAAAACAGAATAATGAGTGCAATGGTTTCAAACATATTTGGAAGAATAATAAATATTCCTGACTGATATGCAGAATTTCCTAGCATAATACTTATTAAAGGTAAATTTAACAATGTCTGTAGAACAAGAACTCCAATAAACAACACCAAACCTAATAAAAAATTAGATTTTGTCCTACGAAAACTTTGCAGATAAGACCATAAAAGCCCCACTAAAAGTGTTAGATTGATCGATATGATAATTGTACCCAACATGTAATTATCTGCAAACACGCGCCAAACAGCTCGCTGGGTTTCATCAAGGCCAATTCGGCCCTTTGCAACATTTAAACTTATCAGTGAAATGGCAATGCCGACAACGGCACCCACAATTAATAATACTAGAAGAAGTACGAGTGCTTTTCCCTTCGGATCCATACCGGGTTCTTTTTCATTCATGATTTATATTTCCTCCAGTTGTTTATTTTATTTCATTTTTTTCCCAATTTTACCCCAAATCTCATCAAAAATTGCCTTATTGTTCTCAATTAAATCTGACGGAAAAAACATCCTGCCATAACCAGTACCTGTGTACATTACAAGATTATTTTTTTCTAAAACTTCCAAATGATGTCTTATAGTTTTGTAATCCAATTTTAGAGTTTTTGATAGCTCATTTGCGTTTTTAGGCTGGTCAAAAAGAGATTCCAACATTCTTCCTCTGTTAAATCCGCCAACGGAACCTGCAAGAAGCCACCAAAGTAGCCGTTTCACACCGTGCATACTGCGAAACCTACGAAAAACGAAAGTGGCTGACTTTTAAAATACTTTTATGAATATGTCGACATAGTATGGAATTTTAAGCTTCCGAACAAATGTTTAATAGATTGAATAGTATTTTATTACTGGTCATTACATCACCGTTTTGACCAGGTAAGGGGGGTTGTGAACCTTTTAAAATTATTATCAAACAGATTATGATACTTCTACTCTTACAACACCCATTTCTTTTTCAACATTGAACCAAATACGACCAGAGTAATGCCACCAACCTTCCTCATTTATTTCTATATATCCATCAAGAAAACCAAAACGCCAGTCAGCACCTTTGTGAATAATTGGCACTTTAATTTCCCATCTATTCATGGATGAATAAACACGCATCTGTTGGAGTAAGGGAACAGCATTTTCAGAATATGTAAAATTGTTGTCCCTTAAAATATCTAATGATGATTCCCAGAACTCCATAACATGAGATTCAAACAAATCCCTTGCACTTGTTTCCGTGGCAACGCTTTCATTGGTCTGCCAAACAACATGTTCAGAGATTATAAGTCTGCTAGTGGTTTGGATAGGTATACAGCGATTGATAATAGGCAGACTCAAAATTAAAATAAAAACTACAATAATTGTAACTGAGATTCTCATTTTTTTCTTACCAAATTTTTTGATTTTTTCCCAAAAGAATCGAAACAATCCAACTAAAAAAAGAACCGCACCTATAAAAAATAGATAAAATGGAGGGAAATCTGGCGAGATAATTCCTTCGGGTAACATTTTATTGAAAAAATAACTAACAATAGATAGTCCAAATCCTATTAATACTATCAAAATTGAGACTATTGATACAAGATTTATCTTTATATCGTTCTTCATCTTCTTCTCACCATTTAAAATAAAGTAGGTTATAAAAAACGTTCTTAGATCTTCATGTTTAAAAACGCGAAAAATAAGGTTTTAAAACTTTTACAAATATGTAACATCACCACTCAATACCCGAATTTTTCTCTCAGGTGTTTCAAGGATAATACATCCATGTTCATCGACATCCTTGACATAACCTTCAATATCGCCTCTTTCTCCCGCAACTCTAATTTTTTTTCCAACAATATTTGCAAATGTAGACCATGAGTCACGAACATATCTGAAATTACCTGTAAGAATTTCATTATACATTTCATCAAATTTTGTAAGAATTAGTTTAAGAAGATTCACCCTGGAAACTTTTGAACCCATTAATTGTTTCAACGAAGCCGCAATTTTTGAAATGTCTTTAGAAAGTTCATTATTTACATTTATACCAATGCCCACTACAACATAATTCACTCTATCCATCTCGGCGTCAAACTCGGTTAAAATACCACACACCTTTTTA
>Ga0272441_10016108_pt1 | contig 10379 bp, 12 predicted proteins | sample SSMProp6N_FD_193582 | JGI IMG/M metagenome (GOLD analysis project Ga0272441, IMG submission 193582) | Marine sediment archaeal communities from Little Sippewissett salt marsh, Falmouth, MA, United States - SSM-Prop-6N | ecosystem: Environmental > Aquatic > Marine > Wetlands > Sediment ... | reverse complement strand
AGTAAAGGAGAGATGGAAGCATTATCACGGGCAACCTGCTGAAGAAGCTATCCGCTCATTTATAGGCTTTTCTGAAGAATATTTAGATAAGTTTCAGCATTTTTATAATTATAATGTGCCACAAATAAATAATTTCCCTATAGTTAATTATGATATATCAGAGGTATTGCTCGAATTTGCAAAGATAGAGAGAAAAATGCAAGAGGGGTCTAAAGGAATAATACCGTTAGATAAAATGGGTAGGGCAGAAGAGATACATGTCTGTAGCGATCCTAATTATGTATGGTTTGACTTAAAAACTACGGACTGTAGAGAAGAGTCTGATGCTATGGGGCATTGCGGGGTTGATTCCTCCGGGGACACTCTGTTCTCTTTGAGAGAAAAGAAGTTGAATAACGGTAAATTGGTTGGATATAAACCTCACGTTACAGCGACATTCCACGAAAAAGATAAAAGGCTGTCTCAAGTAAAGGGTAGAGAGAATAAAAAGCCCGTAGAAAAGTATCATCCGTTTATTCTTGAATTACTGGAAAAAGGGATTGTTGAGGATTTCGGAGGAGGTGCTTATTATCAAGACGAAGATTTTGGGTGGGGGGATATCTCGAATGCTCTGAAAGATAGCATAATATCTTCTGGATTCATGTCAAATTATTTATTTATTGATTTAGTGAGGCGTGAGGATATTGAGAAAATAAAAGAACATATAGATGAAGTGGATGTAACTGAGAACGATGATGAGGCAGTAGGGATTGCTATAAAAAATGGAAATGAAGAAATTGTTAAATTATTGGTTGAACATGGTGCTGAAGATAAGAGTGATTTTGAACACTTTAAGGAGGAGCAGGGGTCTAATTGGTTCTGGGATTTACTCGGGGGCAGTGTAGATTTATTTAATTTTATTGATACTCATAGCAGTATAGAAGATTTAGATAAGCAGCTGTCAAATCCTGTTTGGGAAGAATCTGCACTAGAGATTGCAAGAAATTATATCCCGGAATCTTGGATGGAAAGGAAATTTGGTGATTATTGGAATTGGGATTCTATAGCAAAGGGGTTTGCAGAAGAGTTTAATAAAAGATACGGGATTGAATCGGATGATCCATTTGTTTGGGAGGAAATTATGGAATACTTCGAGAATGCCCAGTTAGAAGAGGACAAATCTTATATGGAATCTGGGAAACATGACCCAAAGTACCCGTTATCTGTATATAAATACTATAGAAGATATGAAGGGTATATTCATTCTATGAAGGAAATAGATAAATTAAGTGAAGATATAGTTATAAACGGGGTTGCAGAATTGCTTGATATGGAAGATGGAGAGTTGAAAATGGAAATTGAGGAGTGGAGATCTCTCGGTGAAGATAGAGTGTATGAAGATATTGATATAGGATATTAATTTTGAAGATTATAAACACAGATCAAGACGCAATACAGTTTTTCAACGATAGTGTTGAATGTACTAATGTTTTATTCAACGGGATAAATTTTAAGCAAAATGTGTTGGAAAAATTTCTTGGAGGATATTACAATTTAAAAAATGTAATATTCAAGGGGTGTACTTTTCAAGAAGGATATGAAAGGGCTCTCCCTAGTTATGATTTTAAGTTTTCTGGGGTTCTAAAAATACAGGGGTGTGTTTTTGAGAATATGCCATTGCATTTTTCCTCAAATGTTAGTAGTAGTCTTCTTCTATTAAATTCTAAATTTAGGGATAGTTCTATAGTATTAAAGGGGGGGATTAATAATATACTATTTGACTCTTGTGTTGCAGACCGTATCCTTACGTTTTTTACCTTTGAATTCTCTCCTAAATTGCAGATAATTAACAGCAAAGTTCATAGCATAAAGTTTGACGGCATATATCCTTCTAGTAACATGACCTTTAATAATAATACTCTGAATATAGTAAGTTCAAAAATAGAACGAGTTAATCTGTCTACGTCTGTAAAACTTTTTGCACTTTCAAGTGGGGGTTCCACTATAAAGTCTTTATTTAATAAGAATTTAGTAGAGGAACTGTATATGTCTGTAAGCACATTTAAGGAATGTGATTTTTCAAACGTGTCTTTTGAAAATGCATCAATAAGAGAGAATAGTGCATTCATTAATTGTAACATGAGAAATGCAGACCTATCAAAAGTTATTTTACAAGATAGGCGTGTCTTTTCTATTCTTATTTCTTTTGATAAATGTAAAAATGTACATACGATGGAGATTCCAAATGATTTATTGTTAAGGAAAGGCAATTGGATTTCAGATAGATATGAATTAGTTCATAAAGAAAGGGGATCCGGGAGATGAAAGTAATAGACACTATTGAGAAATTCGTAGAGGAGTACTCTTCTGTGTCTGAGGAATATCTTAACATAATTTTTAAGGATATTTCTTTTAATCAATTAAAATATATAAATTATTTGTCTCATAAAGAACTTTTTAATGTAATATTTGTTAATTGTAAATTTGTGAGGGATTTTGACAATAATGAAGTAGATATGATTTTAGACATCTTTGCAAATAGAAGTATTTCTTTTAGAAATTGCTTTTTTGATAGATGTAAGTTAAATATACGAGAATCTGTTTCAGATAACGCTGGCCCGAAAATGTATTTTAGTAATTTGGTAACTAATTCAAACATATTTATTCCAGATTTATATAATACTCTTACAATAGTGAACTCTCATATAGAGGAGAATCTTAAAATATTCAGGTTTAGGGGTCATAAAAAAATCCGTATATTAAACAGTAATATAGGGGTCTTTGAAATAGGGGGTGGTTCAGAAGTATCAAAAGGTGCTGTAGGTAAAAATATAGAAATACACAACTCTGAAATTAAAGGTTTAGATTTACAATATGGGGTATACCTGTATGGATGGAGTAAAGACACTTCATTTATAAAGGAGTGGTCTAACGGAAATATAGATGAAATAATTCTCGATGCAAATATTAAGGATGCTGATTTCTCAAATTTACGGTTTGGTAATCTTTACTTATATGGGGTAACAAAAACCTTTCGAGAATGTGATATGACAAACGCAGAGTTTACTAAAATAACACTTAGAACAGACAGCTCCCACCTTACTTTTATTGATTGTGTGGGAATGGATACAATTAAATTCAATGATAAGGAATTAAAATTACACAGAGCAAGAGGTACACAAGAGTATGCTCTGTTTAAGAAAGACGCAATGAAATGAAAGTAATAAAAGACATAAATGATTTAATTTCACTATCTAATGATAATTTTAGAATAGAAAACGTCGTTATAAGTGGTATAACTATTAATTTAGATAATTTTAACATTGATTCAATGTTTTTCTCTAATGTTATATTCAATAATTGTTACTTTGATGCCAGTATTACTACAGTAGTAATGTTCTCTTGCAGTGGAGAAATTCGGTTTATAAATTGCAATTTCTCTGAAAAAGTTGAATTTAGCGTTTATAAAGATAGGTCATCCAGAGAAAATATTGACTTACTTTTTAGTAATGTTAAGAATTTAAGTAATATATATCTATTATTGAGCCATGACAGTTTAACTATAATAAACTCAGAGATGCAGATGGTCGTGTTAAAGAGAATATATGATTCTGACGTGGCCATATTTAACAGTAGCATTAATAAGTTGCATCTTGGTTACGATAAACATGGGGAAAGAACTTCAGTTATTAGAAGTAATGAAATTAACATTAGTTCCTCGATAATTTCAGAGGCCGTTGTTTCAGAAGATGCCGAATTAATTGCAGATAAAAGTGGAACCACCTTAAAAAGCCTCATGAGTTCAAATATTAAAAGACTCGTCTTAAATTGTGAGATATGGGATTCTGACTTAACAGGCGTTGATTTAGGAAATACTTCCCTATTTAATAGTTTTAGACTATCTAATTGCAATATCCGTGATTTAGATATTAGAGGATGCTCTATAGATTCTGAGGGATTTGTAATCAGTCTCGATTGCAAGGGTGTTGAAGACTTGAAAATTCCAAATAATTATCGTATAATAAGGGTAGGATACGCCTATGAAGTGAGTCTAAAGGATTAATGCTAGAAAATTTAAAGTATGCTATCAAAAAATTATAATATTTCTACTGTTCACGAACTCCCGGGTAAAGGTAAAACAGGTTACTATAATAAAATATTTATTAAAGAATTGGATAAAAAAGATATCTCCCATGATGTTACTTTAATTTACCCTGAGTTTATTAAAGTAGATTTAATAAACACAACAGAGTTCAACGACCCAATGGTGTTCAATATTGGTGAACACACTCAAATTGTGTCCTGTACTATCTCCGGAACAAGCCGTATACAATTTAATGGGATCCCGGGAACAACAAGCATTTCCATTCATAATTCCGTACTTTCTGGTAATATTACTTTTGGGAGCAACATAAATTTTATAGAAGTATTTGATTCTCATGTAGAAACTTTAATTCTCAATAACTTATCTAGGTACACTTTAATTAAAATTGTTAATAGTGCTATAGGTGTTTTTGACCTTACTAATTCCGTAAATAGTCTCATAGATTTTAACTTAATAAAAATATTAAATACAACTGTAAAAAGTATGAAATTACCAACTATTAAAGAGTTTATGAATGAAAGTCGTTGATTGCAGAGGATTGAACCTTTTTCGTACACAGGATCGTTTTATAAAGAACAAGATGTTTTTGAACGCAGAAGTACCCAAAGGTGTCCTTAATGAATCGGTCGTTGAAAACGTTATATTTAAGGGATGCAATTTCAGGGGGGCAGATCGTAGTCTTATAAGGACAGGCAATAGGTTACATTTTACAGACTGCTCTTTTTTAGATCAACAGGGATCAATATCTATTTTACCTTCTCAAGATGGGATCAACTCTATAAGAAGAGAGCACTATAATAGATTAATTCATATAAAAGGAGGGGTCTCAAATGGACAGTTGTTCATAGATAACAGTGACAACTCTATTACAGTCATAGAAGGTTTTAAGGCAGATGTTTTATCAATATCCTATCCAAATAAGGTTTATATAATAAACTCTGAAATAAATGATTTACAATTTAATTCCCCAATGACTCCATTCAATTTGGACACCTGTACCGTAAGTAATTCAAATATAGGTGTTTGCTACCTACAAGGTAATATATCTTTAGACCATTCTCCAATAACGGTGGATTTAAATAACACAGTTTTCGGAGAATGTGTTGAAAATTTGGAAGTAAGCGGGACTCTTCTCCATCTGACGGACAAGTTAGATTTCTTGAGAAATGTTAAATTCTGTTCTCCACTCACAATTAAAGATTCTGATATGAATGGGATAAATGTAACTAGGTACACTTTGCAACTATATAAGGAGAGTGTTCCTCTATATTTTAAGGACTGTAAGAATACAGAATTTATGAAAGTACCAAATGATATCCCTATATATAGAAATGGTAAATATTTATTCTTATACAATAATAAGGTCTATAAATGAAGGTATTAAAAACTTATAAAGAGGTAAGTGGTTACCTTAAAAAGTATAGAACGTTATCGGGATGCCTTATTGATGGTATTGAATTTTCTGGAAGGTCTAGTGAGATACTCTTATACAATAGTAATATTTTTGCTAATACTACCTTTAGAAATTGCTTATTCAAGGCAGAATCTCCTGCAAACATAAAATTTTCTTGCTCTGGAAAAGTTATTTTTCACGGATGCTCTTTCGTTCATTATGGCCTTTCAATTGAAAGTATTACATCTCGTAGTTCCGGTAAAAACGTTTTAAAGTTTATAGATAGTAAGTCTAATTCTTTTGTAGACACTTATACTGGTTTTGATTCTATAGTCTTAGAAAGATCTTCATTGAAATATTTTCAGGTGGAGACCTCTGTTGCAAGTCATTTAATGGTGTTATCTTCGGATGTTAAAGAAATAACTATTGGAGACCCACAGAATACGGGGTATTTTCAAGTTACGTTAGATAGATCCTCTCCTCTTATAATCAATAATTCAAATATTGACAAAATTCTTTTTGAATCTAACGTTAAGATAATGCATATTACAAAGGAATCCCCCTTATTCAAATCAATATTTGGTAAGGGTATAAAAACCTGTATTTTGGACTGTAGAATATTTAATTCAGATTTAGAAGGGGTATCTTTTGAGGGAATATATTTTGGATATGACTTTAGAATTATAGATTCAAACGTTAAGAATACTGATCTTTCAAAAATTAAATTCGTACATGGATCTTGTTATTATGGTAAGAAACATATAACATTAGTAGATTGTGAGGGGATAGAGTTAATAAAAATACCAAAAGGATTTGAATTAAAAGAAGGGCCAGTAAGAATAAACAGTTATTTAATTGTGGAGAAAGATTAGTGAAAGTAATAGACTCATTAGATAAGGTTAGACAGGAAGTGGGAGATGCGTCGTATGATACATCTTTATATAATGCTATTGTTAAAGATATTAATATCCCATCAATTGAATCAAATATTCTGTTAAAGTATGGGCTATCTAATGTAATTTTTATAAATTGTTCCTTTGATATTTCTTCTAAAAAGATACAGTCAATTATAAGCGGTAAAGTATCTTTCATAAACTGTAGTTTTGGGAAGAATTTTGAAATAGTGTTCAAAGGTATGTCTTATTCTGAGAAGAAAGGTTCTGTTCTTTTAATAAGAAGTAGTAATGCAGAAAAAGGATTAATCACTTTATCCGGAAATATAGACATTATAAATATAATTGATTCGTCTATTGAATGCGTTATTGTTTCAAGTTTTGAAAAAAGCGATACTCTTGCTCTAATTAATAGTAATATAAAAAGACTACTATTTGGGGACAGTATAGGGTACTATAAACACTTTAGTGTTGTTGCAGATTCATTACATTTTACAGGAACAAAAGTTGTTGATTTTATATTGTTTAATCAGGCTCTGCTATCTAATCTAAATATACACACTTCACTATATAATTTTATTACTAGCAATAATGTTAGTAATGTGGAAATATGTGGGGAAATAAGAGATTCTGATTTGAATAATGCTAAATTTGATGATATTGAGTTCAAGGGTAACCATTTCGTAAAATGTAATATGCAAAATTCAGATTTTTCAAAATCTAAAATACATGTATCAGGATATAGGGGGCCAATTAAACTTATGTATTGTAACGGGATGGATACAATGAAATTACCTGAATATTTGTCTTTGTTAAACATGAGGGGTCATCACACTACAATAACAGATGTTTCTGACCCAAGACTTAAGCGGGAATCTTAATAAATGAAGAAATCCCTTGCAAACATACTAATCCAAAAGATAGATATGATAAATGAGTCTGACGAAAATCCTATGATTATAAAAAGGATAGAGGAGTCTTGGGTTCCTGCAAATGGGGACATTGTATCCGGAGATGTTATTAAATTTAAGGAAGCAGTTTTCGGAGGATCTTTCAAAAAACCTAAATATATGGGAGATCGAGTAGTAACTGCTGAGGTAATTAGCGATTCTTATGGCCAGAAAAAGCAACAGCACACCTTTACAATAAAAATTATACAATGTACTGGATTTAAGGAGATAAAAAGTGGTACAATTACAACAAGGAAAGGAAGAAACCTGTACAGGGATAATCCTGACCGATTACAGTGGGAGGATGAGGATTTAAGGAATAGTGTTGCAGAGGAAAAGCACGAGCGGGGAAGATTAGCGAGAGAACAAAAAAAGATACGAAAAGAAATGTTGAATTTAGAGATGTAAAATTGTATAATAATACCACAGGAGAAAATAACATGTGTAAAATTAAAGACGACGATATAGATGAAGGTTTAAGTATGCCTTCAGAGTTAGACCCATTAGATAACCTTTGTTCCATATTGGGGAACGATTCTTTATCTAAAATAGCGTTGGATCAATTTAACGGAGATAAGGAACGATCTTCATGGTTTATCAAGAATAGCATAAAATCAAAAAAAAGAGGTATGAATTTATTCTTTATTCTAATGCAGTACGGTCATTATTATAATTTCGGAATAAAAGAAATTGATGAATATGATGTTACGAAACATGAAAATGTGGAAGAACCCATTGCTATATTTGATTCTATATACGATACTTGGATAGAACAGGATAGAAGTTTAATTCCTTTGGATCAAGCAGAACAGAGAAAAGTGTTTTTCGTATGCAGTAATCCGGACTTTATATGGTTTGATTTGGAAACAACCAGAAGCACGGAAGAGATGATTGCAATGTCCCATTGTGGCACTGACCCTGCCGGGGATACCATGATATCGCTACGTGAAAAGACTTATTCTGAAGAAGGGGAACTATTGGGGTATAATGCCAGAGTAACCCTCACATATAATTTCGAGGATAAGTGCGTAATTCAGATTAAGGGAAGAAGAAATACAAAGGTGCCAGTGGAATATCGTAAATACTTCTTAGAGTTGGTTGAAAGTGGTATTGTAAACAAGATGGATCAAAAAACTTCTTACAATCCTGTGAACGATATTTACTGGTCTGATTTCCCTGATGATTTGGATAGGCTTATCAATGCAAACCCGGGTATGATGGAGGATGAGTTTATAAATTCTTACGTTAATGGTGAGAAGAATAGGATAATCCATTTATCAAGGACGAATAAAATTGTGTTCGACGAAGAGGGCGAAATAAATTTCATTTATAATTTAGGCAATATGTGGGGGTTTTCAACAGGGAATAAGTTCTTATTGAGGGAATCAGATGGAAGCACAACTCCGATAAATATCAGTGGGATGTTGTCTTTTATTGTGAATTTCCCTACAAGAGATTGTACCCAAATTGTTGATTCTTCCGGTTCAATTCTTGAAACGGATCCATTTAATTTCGATGAATTAATGCTTGGGAACGTAAAAGATATTATTGTAAAGGAGATTAAAGATGTCTACAGGGTCATGCAAGAAGAAGTCTGAGCTGTGCAAGTTGGCAAAAGAAGAGATTGAGAATGAAATTCGTCTACTGCTTCTTGAATTATGTGTAATTAATTTTGAAGAAGGTGTCTGGGATGAAATACAATCAGAAGAATACCGGGACGTAGCTGCTAGGGGGTCAATTGAAGACGTAATACAAATACTTGAAAATGATGAAACATATCAGATACAAGATTTGAAAGAGGCACTTGAAAAATAATTAAATAATTTTCTTGACTTTCTGATCCTTTTATTGTATAATATCTACATAAAAGCGAAAGGAAAACAATTAATGAAATTCAAGTATGTCATTTTAGAGGAACCCGTAGAGAAAAGAGAACGGGTATTTGTAATTGACGGTGGGATGTACCATTCAGATATATCTGATCATTTCCCAAAATGGAAAGTAATCTCTGCGGGATTTTGTACAATTGATTGCTATAATGAAGATGATTTTGAACATCCAAAAGTACAGGCATGGGGGGAATCAATATCTCTCAATGTAAAATCTCGTAAAGAAGACCCGGAAGTTATATCAAGGCATTTAACTGCTGTATAATTAAAAAGGAATTGGATTATGCTAACCAGAGAATTCTCTTTTGCGTATGTTGATGGACAACCTGTAATCAATCGTACTACAGGAACAGAAGAAAATGGAATTGAGACAACAGTACAAGTGTTTTTCCGTGGGGATTTTGAGGACGGAAAACCAGTGTTTTGTGGAAAATTAATGGATCAGGACGGTAATGTTCATGGACAGATCATAAAAAGCCCCGATATTGAACGCTTATGCAATAGTTTCAATAGCCCAGAATTCTTCTTACAGGACAGGTTATTCCATAAACAATCATGAAGACTCAGTATGAAATAGACAGATATACCTTAAAAAAACTCCGTAGGATTGTTAAGGATTATGTTAAATACTGTGACAAGAATCATATAGGAGCTGGTGAGAGGTTTCGTGGCACGGGTGCCATGAAAAATATGCTAAGGGACTACCCGCTTCCAAAGTTACCTGATAATATTTCAAGATCTATTACTAACTGGGCATTTTTCTTTTTCATGTTGGAATATGGAATATTTGCAAACAAACCGAGTTATGTGAACTGGATTATGCTTGGAGATGGTAAATCAATCAGACCCCCTTTTCATGTATCTGATAAAACAAACAACAGAAAAGGGGTACAAGCTTTCAGACAATTTAGTAAAGTAAGTGATTTTTATAAAGAAGTGCATGATTTAAAGCATTTCTATTCTTACCCTGAAGAAGTGGGTATATGTGATTTCAAAATAATCGGATATAATGGAGAAAAGCCATTATTACAGGTTTTTCATGGCATGGTAGATAAATACTATAGTAAAAAGAAGGAAGTAGATCGTAAAGTAGGGGTAAATGAAGAGATTGATAGTGATATATTGTTTATAACAAGTGACGGTAATTTCGCTTGGATGGACTTAAATACC
>Ga0272441_10016106_pt1 | contig 10380 bp, 13 predicted proteins | sample SSMProp6N_FD_193582 | JGI IMG/M metagenome (GOLD analysis project Ga0272441, IMG submission 193582) | Marine sediment archaeal communities from Little Sippewissett salt marsh, Falmouth, MA, United States - SSM-Prop-6N | ecosystem: Environmental > Aquatic > Marine > Wetlands > Sediment ... | reverse complement strand
GAAGACGCGGGTCGAGATTGACATCATCCTGGCCTCACGGGGGTGTCTCGTTTTAGTGGAGGTGCTTAATGGTGCGATACAGTCACAGGCAAATAGGCTGGGTGACGTTGATGGCTATGGCAGCCGGCCTGGTCATCGTGGGCACCGCGTTGGTGAGCGCCGACGAGAACTGGGTTGCTCTAGCTGTCCTGGTGCTGCTCGTTGTGGCAATGGTTGCCTACTCAAGCCTGACGGTCACCATCGCGGACGATACGCTTGAGGTGCGCTTCGGCCCGGGGTTCATTCGCCGAGGCTACAGAGTTGCTGATATCGAATCGAGTCGGGCCGTCAGAAATCCCTTCTACTACGGCTTCGGTACCAGGATGACGCCGCATGGCTGGCTGTATAACGTGTCCGGCCTGGACGCCGTAGAGGTCGAGTTCAACACGGGCAAGAAGATCAGGATCGGCACGGACGAACCACAGACGCTGGACGCCGCGATTCAGCAGGCCGCGCGCCTGACGCGAAGACGGACGTCGTGATTAGCGCTGGCAGATGGAAGAAAGGAGCGGGAGAGAAATGAGCACAAACGACCTCAGCCAGAGCGTTATATTCCCACTTGGAGAGGAAGTAACGGGCGACAACTTCAGTGGCAGGGTATGGATAAGCTCGCTGACGCCCAGGGACTCGGCTTGCCCCGTTGGGAACGTGACCTTTGAGCCGGGGTGCCGCAATAGCTGGCACACACACGCGGGCGGACAGGTTCTTCTAGCTACCGGTGGCAGAGGCTACTACCAGGAATGGGGACAGTCCGCGCGGGAGCTACACCCGGGCGACGTTGTCGAGATTCCTCCGAACGCCAAACACTGGCACGGTGCCGCGAGGGATAGCTGGTTCGTGCACGTCTTCATCGTGGTCCAGCCCGAGAAGGGCTTCATTGAGTGGCACGAGCCAGTGTCAGACGATGACTACAACGCCCTGAAGTAGATCGCTAGCAGGTTTTCGGGGACGCTGCATTTGGCGGATGTCCGGTGCGGTGCTCCAGCGGTGTCTTGAGTCGAAGTAGGTCTGTAGCAACCGCTTCCACTCAGCGATGAACTCGCTGTAGTCGCTTGCGGTGAAGCCTTCGATGAACTCCTCGCCCCTCTCGCCGAGCGCCGTGTACTGGTAGGTGACCTCGACCCGATAGAACTGCACGAAGAAGTCCGCAGGCTCGTACCGCTTGACCAGCCAGATGGCGTCGGTTCCCGCGTGGTCATAGGTCTTTGTCAGGAATACGTAGTCCTCGTGCAGCTCGGTTGAACCCGTGACGCTCACGTAGTCCCACCCCGGGACCCACAGCTTCTCCCCCTCCGCACTGAACAGGGGAAACAGCACCTCCGCCGGCTGGTCGATGGTGAACCTTTCCCAATGCTTGACCGAATTCATCTCACCTCAATAGTACCAGCAGCTACTATGCGGGCAACGGTTAGCGGACCGCAAAGTGATCCCTCTGAGAAGTGCGCTCGCGTTCGCAACTGCAGTCACCCTCGTGCTGTCGATCAAGAGACCATCAACACAAGCGTCGTTGCTTTCCGTGTATCGGTGTGCAACGATGGACCTATCGACCTCGCCATACGTCGTGTCGGGAGGTGGCAATATGGGAATTGTGGTGAAGTGTCGGGCCGGTCACAAGTCGTCGAGTCGAGAGACCATACGGGAACTCGCCCACAGGTTTGCCGAGTTCGGGACTCTTGGACCCTGCCCTGAGGGGAGGGGCCGATGCAAGGAAGTGCGTGACTTCTCTGTGGTGCATACAACAGCCGGCGAAGGGAAGCGCGACTATGAAGTCGTCTCGGTGCGCCCCACTCGCTCGCTTGAAGACGCGGATAGGATAGGGCGGGATGTCATCATCTTCTTGCTACGCGACAGGAATAGCGGGGCTCACAGCCTCTGGACCTACTACTGGGTCAAGAACCGGCACGGCAAGTGGGCAAACGGGCAGTTCCCCCCGTTGTTCTCCCTGGACGATACCGAGATACTGCGAGCCAGCATCGATGAAGTCCAGCGGCTGAATCGCGAGGCGAACAAAGCAGCCTAGTACGGCACACAAGTTGTCAGGTGAGTTGTTAGCCTATGGAGTCGAAATAGGTCTCCAGCTGTTGCTTCCACTCACTGATGAACATCTGATAGTTGCTTGCGGTGAAGCCTTCGATGAACTCCTCGCACTTCTTGCCCAGAGCCGTGTACCGATAGGTGACTTCTACTTCGGTGAGTTGCCCCTCCAGGGGGGTGCACCGTACCGAGACAAAACCGACCTTGTCCTCGGGTTCAACCCGACAGAATTGTACGAAGTAGTTTTCGGGTTCGTACCGCTTCACCATCCAGATTGCGTCGGTTCCCGCATGGTGATGGTTCTTCGTCAGGAAGATGTAGTCTTCATGCAGCTCGGTTGAGCCCATGATGTTCACGTAGTCCCACCCTGGAACCCAAAGCTTCTCGCCCTCAGGACTGTGCAGGGGAAACACCCTTTCTATCGGCTGATTGATTGTGAACGCCGCCGAATGTCTGACCGTGCTCATAACTCGACAGTACCAGCTTCTACTTGTTGGTTCCAGCCTTTGCCAGATTGGCCGCGGTGGAGTACGGACAATCGTGTCTTTCTTGCTGTACAGTAACCCACAAGAAGGAGGTCATTGTGAAGGAGAGGAATGTACTCAGGGAGCTTCTGAACGACGGCAAACCAACAATCGGGACTCAGGTCATCAATGCTTCGCCTCAGATAGTCGAAATAATCGGACAAACGGGCCAATTCGACTATGTACAGCTATCAGGCGAGTACTCATCATGGACACTGCCCGATCTGGACAACTTCGCTCGCGCCGCCGAGCTGTTCCCTTCCCTGACGGCCGTGATTAAGGTAGAGGACGAGCCTCGAACGTTTATCACTCGCAGAGCACTACACGCCGGTATGCAGGGCATACTCTTCTCGGACTGCTCGTCAGCGGACGATGTGAGGGAGTGCATACGCGCTGTGAGACCGTCAACGCCGGAAGACGGAGGAACTAACGGGTGTTCAATGACACGCGATGTCGGCTTTCTCATCACCGGAGTTGGGAGTGAGGCTTGGATGCAGGCCATGAGAGACATCGTGATCATGTTGATGGTTGAGAAGAAAGAGGTGATGGGCGAACTGGAAGAGATACTTGCCATGGATGAGGTAGACATGGTGAACTTCGGCCCCTGCGATTTCTCAGTCAGTGTTGGCAAGGCCTTCAACACGACTCGCTGGTGTACCGAGGCATATAGGGCGCACAGGGACATGCTGGAACTCGCCCTGAAATACAAGAAGCGCGCGAGAGTAGAGATCTGGAACTACGAACAAGCCCAGGAATACATCGACATGGGAATCCGCGATTTCAACGTCGGAGTGGACCTGCTCGCCATCTACGAGTACTGCAAGCAGAACGGTGGCGGCGTGCGCGAGTTGCTATCCAAGAACGGCTAGTCTCCAGATTGCGTGGTCCCAGACATCAGTGCCTAGTCTCCTTCGCGGCGCCGGTACTGGAGAGCCTCAGCCACGTGAGGCGTGTCTATGCGGTCGGCGTGGTCCAGGTCGGCGATGGTGCGGGCGACCTTTAGGACACGGTGGTAGGCGCGCGCCGAGAGATGCAGTTGCCGTATTGCGGTCTCCAGGACCTGCTTGCCACGCGGCGTGAGCTTGCAGAACTCGACTACCTCACGCGCCAGCATGTCCGCGTTGCAGGTGGTGTGGGTGTCCGGGAATCGGGGCACTTGAGTTTCACAGCGATTTTCGACACGGCGGTGAATCAGGTATTGTGTTTCATGCGGATCCGCTCGGTGGCTCCGTTTGACAGAAACAAGGGCAGTGAGAAATGTGGCAGTTCGAGACGACTCTGCTGAACGTGATACGGAGAACGCCGGACATCAAGACCTTCCGGTTGGATGTCGATGGACGGAAGGACGTCCTCTATGAAGCCGGACAATACTTGTTCGTGACCATAAGTGTAGATGGTGGGGAAGCGGTGCACACCTTCACCATATCGAGTTCACCGACTGAGACGAGGGAGAAGGGATATCTCGAGTTCACGAAGAGGATAACCTCGAGCGTCTATTCCAAGACACTGGATGCGATGAAACCGGGAGACAGGGTGAAGGTGAAGGGCGCCGCAGGCGACTTGACTCTGCCTAGCACGGAACAGCGCCTGTGCTTCTTGAGTGGCGGCATTGGCATCACTCCGTTTCGAAGCATGCTGCGCTATGTCGCAGACCGCCGGCTTGACCACGACATTGTCCTGCTCTACGGCAACAGGACGTGGAACGACATCGCTTTCCGCGACGAACTTGGCGCGATTGCCAGCTCGAACGGGAGCATACGTGTGGAACACGTACTTTCCGGGCCTGACTTGCCGTCCTGGTGGAAGGGGAAGACGGGGCGTATTACCGGCGAGGTCATAGAGGAACTGGTGCCGGACTACCGTGAGAGGATGTTCTATGCTTCAGGACCGGTCTCGATGGTGAAGGCGCTCGAGCAGCAGTTGGCGGCCATTGGAGTTCCCTGGTCGCGCGTCAAGCACGATTACTTCCCTGGATACGATGACAAGAAGAGCTAGTGCTGAGCCACGGGGTTTTGGGAACCGCAGGCTCATTGCAGTGAGCGGGTCAGGTCGGGCCACGTGCTCGCTGCTTCAGGTGCCTTCGTGAGGGCGGTATTGCGGCGCTTCCGCGACGTGAGGCGTGTCGATGCGGTCGGCGCATGTCGGCGATTGTGCGGGCGACCTTGAGGACGCGATTGTCAGGCGGTGCCGCTAGCATCCCGAGGTGCAAGGAGGAGAACCAGGGTGCGATTCGGTGAGCGCCTGCGAGGAGGGTTGCACTACGGCCATGTCGTTGTAGGCGTCTCCTTCTTGATCATGGCGGTATCCGATGGGAGCATCTACAGCTTCGGCGTGTTCTTCGAACCTCTGGTGGAACAGTTCGGATGGACACGAGCCCTGATCTCTGGAAGCTTTGCTGCCTTCTCTGGTCTCTACGGCGTGTTTTCTGTCGCCTCGGGCATGCTGACAGATAGACTCGGTCCACGGATCGTGGTAACTATCTCCGGCCTTGTTCTGTGCTCAGGTTTCCTCCTCATGTCGCAGGCGACCTCTGTGTCGCACCTCTACGTAGCATATGGTTTGTTGATTGCCGCAGGATTTAGCGGCATGCCTGTCCCGCTGCAGTCCACCGCAGCGCGGTGGTTCAAAGCGCAGAGAGGCCTCATGACTGGCATCGTCATGGCGGGGACCGGAGCAGGCACGATGTTGATGCCATTGCTGGCGAATTGGCTTCTCCGTGGGTCGGACTGGCGTATGGCATACATGGTTCTCGGACTTGTGCTCGCCGCGGTTGTCGTTCCTTCAGCGCAGCTCCTCAGACGGAATTCGGGCAAAGACGTGCGGTCTCGCGTCAATCCTCGCGAGGCACTAACAGAACGCGCTGCGACTCAACCAGAACAACCAGGTCTTGACCTGAAAGGCGCAGCCCGGACCGGGCGGTTGTGGCTGCTCTGCCTGGCCTTCATGAGCTTCGGCTACGTGATGCATGCGGTCATGGTGCATATAGTGATACACGCAAGGGGACTTGGCGCCACGCCCGCCGAAGCGGCTGGTGCCATGACTGTCATTGGCTTCTTTGGCATGACAGGAAGGATAGGAGTCGGGAGCTCCGCCGACAGGCTGGGCGTTAGACGCCCTCTGGTTTCGATGCTGGCGACGCTCTCGGCCGCCCTCTTCTGGCTGACGTTCGCGGCACAACCTTGGACTGTCATGGCCATTGCTGCTGTCTTCGGGTTCGTTTACGGGGGGACGCTACCCCTGTTGTCGAACACGGTCGCTGAGTTCTTTGGCCTTCGCGCGCACGGCGGCATACTGGGAATGCTTGTGTGTTTTATTGGGATAGGTAGTGCAATGGGACCGGTCGTCACGGGGTACCTTTTCGACTTACTCGGTTCTTACTTCGTTCCTTTTGCGGTCTGCGGTGCGACTGCTGCGCTGTCTGCCGCGCTCGCCGCGGTTTCAACCGCCCCAAATAGAGGCAAAGCGTAGAAAAGACATGCGTGTGTGCTGCGTACACGTCGAGATGCTGTCTTCACTCGTGGGAACATCACGGAATGGCCCTGAAGAACACCTTTTTCTTCGTGGGCACATCTGGCCAGACACCCGTTCGAGAGTTCTGGGGACACCATACTTATTACGGCTCAGCGGATTAGGCAGCGCCACCTGTTTGCCGCTCTAGTCCCCTTCGCGGCGGCGGTACTGCAGCGCTTCGGCGACGTGGGGTGTGTCGATACGGTCGGCGTGGTCCAGGTCTGCGATCGTGCGAGCGACCTTGATGACACGGTGGTAGGCGCGGGCTGAGAGATGCAACTGCCGCATCGCCGTCTCCAGCACTTGCTTTCTTCGCGGGGTGAGCTTGCAGAATTCGGCGACCTCGCGGGCGGACATGTCTGCGTTGCAGGTGGCTCGGCTGGCTGAGAAGCGCGCCACCTGGGTTGCGCGGGCGGCGACCACGCGTTCACGCACTGCTGTTGAGTCTTCTCCAGCGGTCTCCACGCACACCTCAAAGACATGCCTCACATAGGTGCCTAGCAAAGTGGTTGTCTCCAAGGAGGATTGATGTCGGAGCGCCCGACACACCGAGACCTTCTTTGCCAGAGACTCCAGCCTCATCAGCAAATCGTGCTGTTTACCGAAGGGCCCTGAGTCACTTGGGAGCTTCTCTACTTGCCCTGCGGCCTCGGCTCAGACCCGTGTCTGAAAGCAAGTAGTGGCATAATGGAGGTGGACTTTGTGGATCTGTTGAGTCGCCAGCCAATGGGGGAGCAATGCGAAAGATACTGGTAACCGGAGCTTGTGGGCAAGTAGGACACGAGCTAGTACCCGCGCTTAGGACCAGATACGGTAGTAGCAGCGTCATCGCCGCAGGTCATAAGACGGCTCCTGACCATGTGTTACTGGATGCAGGACCATTCAGGTTTGTGGACTGCACGAACCTAGAGTCGATTGGACGCGTCGTGAAGGAATCAAACGTAGGAGTGATTTACCATCTATCTGCCATGCTCTCGGCGGTGGCCGAGACGAATCCGCACCAGGCCTGGAGCGTGAATGTAGATGGGCTGCGAAACATACTTGAGATTGCCCGGGAGTTTGGATGTGCCGTCTTTGTTCCGAGCTCGATTGCAGTCTTTGGCCCTGGCACACCTCTGGACATGACGCCCCAAGATACTATTCAACGGCCCAAGACAATCTATGGCGCCGCAAAAGTCACAGGCGAATTGCTATGCGACTACTACTACCACCGTTTTGGGGTAGACACGCGTGGCGTACGATGGCCCGGTCTTATCTCCTATGTGGCACCTCCCGGCGGTGGGACCACAGATTATGCCGTCGAAATGCTCTACGCGGCCGCCAACGAGAGGAGATACACGGCTTGCTTCATTGGGAAGGACACGCATCTGGACATGATGTACATGCCTGACGCAATACGAGCCGCGATCGAGATTATGGAAGCAGAGCCAAGTCGGTTGAGACACAGGAACGCATACAATATCGCTTCGATGAGTTTCGCTCCAGAGCAACTGGCCGAAGAAATCAGGAAGCACGTTCCCGAATTCGTGGTTCACTATAATGTTGATCCGCTACGCCAGAGAATCGCCGACTCGTGGCCCAATCAAATGGATGATACGGCGGCGCGTGAGGAATGGGGATGGAATCCGAAATATGATCTTCCTGCGATGACCAGAGACATGTTGAAGAACCTCTCGACCAAACCAAGTACAATGTCCTAAGAAGACGTCGACAGGGGAGGCAACCGACCTGGACCACGGGGACACAATACTCATTTCGTACGTGCCGTGGTTGGCAACACCGGGTGTTCAAGCCTCCAGACTCTTGGTGCCATCAGTCGTAATGAGGCTTCGCATCTCGCAGCACGGCCAACGACGGAGAAGTGGGTTCTTCGCTCGGGCACACGATGGAAATGAGTATTGAGTCCCCGCAATCCTGTTCGCTGCTCTAGTCACCTTCGCGGCGGCGGTATTGCAGCGCCTCGGCGACGTGGGGCGTGTCGATGCGGTCCGCTTCCTCCAGGTCGGCGATGGTGCGGGCGACCTTGAGGACGCGGTGATACGCGCGGGCGGAGAGGTGCAACTGGCGCATGGCTGTCTCCAGCACCTGTTTGCCACGCGGCGTGAGCTTGCAGAACTCCATTACCTCTCGAGCGGACATGTCCGCGTTGCACGTGGCATGGTTTCCGGAGAAGCGGACCCCTTGTGTCTCGCTTGCGGCAACGACGCGGTCACGCACCGTTGTCGAGTCCTCTCCTGCAGTGTCCGCGGTGAGCTTGTCGTAGTCCACCCTTGGCACGTCGATGAAGATGTCTATTCGGTCGAGCAGTGGTCCGCTCAACTTCCTGCGGTAGCGGATGATGTCTGAGACAGAGCACTTGCACTCGTGCAACGGGTCGCCGTAGTGCCCACATGGACACGGGTTCATCGCGCCCACGAGCATGAAGCTTGAGGGGAAGGTCACGCTTCCCTGCGCGCGACTGACTGTCACCACGCGGTCCTCCATCGGCTGACGCAGCGAGTCGAGTGTAGAGTGGCCGAACTCTGGCAGCTCATCGAGGAACAACACGCCTCGATGGCTGAGGGTTATCTCGCCAGGACGTGGCGTCTGGGTTCCGCCGACGAGTCCAGCGTGGGAGATGGTGTAGTGAGGACTACGGAACGGACGTTCGCGCACCAGCGGTTGGCCGCTGGAGAGTAGACCCGTAACGCTGTAGATTCTTGTGACCTCGAGGGCCTCATCAGGAGTCAGTTGCGGAAGTATTGACGGCAGGCAGCGCGCGAGCATCGTCTTGCCGCTTCCCGGTGGCCCCGTCATGACCAGGTTGTGCCTGCCCGCCGCGGCTATCTCAATCGCTCGCTTCGCATGTTCCTGTCCCTTCACATGGCTCAGGTCGAACGAGTGCTGCGTTGTCACGAACTCGGCTGATGGTTCTTCATCGACGGGGTCGGGTAGGGTGACGTCTCCCTTGAGGAAGCCGACAAGCTGTGCCAGCGACTCGGGCGCTACCACGCCCATTCCCTCCACGAGCTTCGCCTCGCGGTGGTCCTGCAGTGGGAGGCAGACGCGGGACTTTCCGCCGTCACGGGCGATGGACACCATTGGCAGGATGCCCTGCGTGTGGCGCAATCGGCCGTCCAGCGACAGCTCTCCAAGAAAGACCGAGTCGCGGACGTCGGCCAGCAACTGCCCCGAACTCATCAGTAGTCCGATGGCGATAGCGAGGTCGTACGCGGGGCCTTCCTTCTTCAGGTCGGCCGGCGCCAGGTTGACGGTGATGCGCTTTCCCGGAAAGCGGAAGCCCGAGTTGCGGATAGCGGAGCGGACGCGCTCGCGCGCCTCCTGTACGGCCTTGTCAGGGAGTCCGACGATGGAGAAGCTGGGAAGCCCGGCGGAGATGTCCACCTCCACCTCGATGAGGGCGCCGTCCAATCCCACGACGGCGCAGCTCATCACCTTGGCGAGCATGTGGCTAGTGCCTGGCCTCTCTAGCTGCCAAGCGCCACCGCTACGGCATGTTCTTTGCTGTCGGAAAGGCTCACGGTGATGTTGGTGAGCCCGATGGCTACGCACCGTTCAGCCGCGCGACCGTGTAGATGCACCTCGGGCTTGCCGGAGGGAGCCGACAGTATCTCGATGTCTTTCCAGCCCACTCCGCGCACGCCCGTGCCGAGCACCTTCATCACGGCCTCCTTGGCCGCGAAGCGGGTGGCAAGCGACGAGGGCCGCTTGCGGTACTTCTCAATCTCCTCAGGAGTGTAGATGCGACGCAAGAAGCGGTCGCCGAAGCGCTCGATGGCTTCCTCGATGCGCGGAATCTCGATGATGTCGACGCCAATCTCGGGCATTGCTTCCTGAATGCTCGTTCGCCAGCGACCTTGCTGTATTGAACGCGACACGAGCAGTCACGAATAGTACCAGTCGTCATCTGCCGAGGCAACGTGACCGTGTAGGCTCGCGACTACAGGAATCGGTCGACGCGGGCCCATGACCTGTAGTCCAGGGACCACATGTGTCCGTCAGTCTCTGTCCGACTTTCGACGTTTTGGCCTCCGCCGTCGGGCTTTCCGGCCATCATCGCGTGGTATCATCCCTTCGCACGCTTGGAGAAGGCTATGGGCGCTCTGAATCCACCCGAGTTCACTGTCACGTGCCAGTCTTGTGGCGCGACTGTTCCTGCCGAACCGTGGTCATGGAAACACGAGTGCGGTGGCACGCTTCACGTGTCCGTCGCGACCGACCGCGAGCGTATTCTGGCGTGCCGGTCGCCACACGACGTCCGCATGTGCCGTTT
>Ga0272441_10016105_pt1 | contig 10381 bp, 8 predicted proteins | sample SSMProp6N_FD_193582 | JGI IMG/M metagenome (GOLD analysis project Ga0272441, IMG submission 193582) | Marine sediment archaeal communities from Little Sippewissett salt marsh, Falmouth, MA, United States - SSM-Prop-6N | ecosystem: Environmental > Aquatic > Marine > Wetlands > Sediment ... | reverse complement strand
GACATAGCTACCAGTTTAGCCTCGAGTGAGTTCAACGAATCGGTTTCGGTATCAAAACAAAATTCACCCAGTTTGTTCAATTTATTTACCAGGTCTTTTAGTTCATCCTTTTTCTCCAGCCTGATATATTCATGTTTAATGTCAGTCAATGTTTTCAGGTTGCCTGCAACACTGTCAGTGGTGGATGCACTGTCAAACAATGATCCCTGTATTGAGCCATCGTGTACCGCGGCTCTTCCGGTCTCAGTAGCCTTACCTGCTGTTTCTGTCTCCAGTTTTTCGGCCAGGCTCCTGAATTCAAGTTCAGAAAAGATCTCCTTAAGCCTGGATTTATTCAATTCTTTCCTTATCATCTCTTTCTCGCTGAGATCAAAAGGTATATTTGTTTTAATAGTGACGAGCTTTTTCGAGAACAATATTTCGTCACTATTATTTTTTATTATTTCCTTCTTTTTACCTTTGAGCTTATCGCTATTTTCTATAAGGTTTTCAACGTTCCCATACTCTGAGATAAGTTTTTTTGCTGTTTTGGGTCCTATACCGGGTGCTCCTGGTATGTTATCAGCTGTATCGCCCATAAGTGCAAGAATATCTATCACCTGTTTCGGGTTGTTAATCTCGTATTCCTGACATACTTCATCCGGCCCCATTATAATTGCCGCACCACCCCTTGTGGCGGGTTTATACATCTTCACCATTTCAGTAACAAGCTGGGTGAAATCCTTATCGGGTGTCATCATATATGTACTGAAACCCATCTCTTCTGCCTGCCTTGAAATTGTACCAATCAGGTCATCCGCCTCATATCCTTCAGCTTCATAAACCGGTATTCCATATGCTTCAAGTATATCCTTTATATAAGGAACTGCTTTTTTTATATCTTCTGGTGTTGCATCCCTGTTCGCCTTATAATCCTTATACATCTCGTGCCTGAAAGTTGGACCTGGAGGGTCAAATACCACTGCTATATGAGTGGGATTCTGATTCTGCAGTATGTCATCCAGAGTGAGTAAAAACCCGAAAATGGCAGAGGTGTTAAAACCTTTTGAGTTTATCCTTGGATTACGTATGAAGGCATAATACGATCTGAAGATCAATGCATAGGCATCGAGAAGAAAGAGTTTCCTGTTCGAAGTATCTGACATAATATTTACTTGTTATCGTCTGCAAACCACTCTGCATATGATGTAGCAGTCTCATATAGTCTCAGGCTATGCAGGCTGATTTTACCGGGAAGTTGGGCAATTATACGGTCAGCAATATCCGCTACAATATTTTCACATGTTGGCTGGTACCCTACTACAAGCACATTTCCGAACATCTTATTCAGTGCTTCCAGCTTTTCTTTTTCAACTCTGTTGCTTATAACAACAGAATGATCAAATACCTTTACAACATGCTTGCTAACTATTTTTTTAAGATCACCGAAATCGATTACCATACCGTTTTTAGGATTTTCGGGGTCATTGATCGGTTCTCCCGATATAGTTACAAAGAGCTTATAAGAATGTCCATGAACATTCCTGCAAGGACCATCATAGTTCCATAGGGCATGTGCCGTTTCAAAGGCAAATTCCTTTGTAACTCTTACTATACTCATGATCTGAATAAATGAATTTTATACAAAAGTAACCAATAAAAGTAAGATTTATTAGCAACGCCGGTAAATCAGATAAGGTTGAGCTTACTTCTTATATATGAGCTAATAAGCAACCAAAATTTGGAAGTATTGTTTACCCTTATCCTTTTATTCATCAGCGTTTCCACATCGGTTTTGCTTATTACCCTGAATAATTTGAAATAATACTGGTAAGCAAGATATACTCCAAAGCGTGCGTCCTTTTTCAATGCCCTTATACCTTCCTTCGAGTCAATAAATGTCTTCCTGATATCTTCTTCAATCCTCTTTTTTATTTCAAGGGTGAAGTTCTCCGGCTTAAGCTCCGGAAAATATACTCGTTCTCGTTCTTTTAAATCAGCATTAATGTCCCTGAGGAAATTGACTTTCTGAAATGCCTCCCCCAGCTTACGTGCATATACCTTTAATTTTTCAAACTTCTCAGGCTCGTCCTTATAAAAGATGTGCAGGCACATCAATCCCACCACTTCGGCCGATCCAAATATGTATTGTTCATATGTTTTCTTATTATGCCTTGATGGTTCCAGGTCCATGAGCATACTGTCGAAAAAAGCCATAATAAGATCCCTGCTTATTCCAAACTCATTCACCACCCACTGGAATGAGTGAAGGACAGGATTTGTTCCTAGCCCCCTGTCAATTGAAGAATATGTTTCCTCAATATATGCTTTAAGCAAAGTCTCTTTCTCCTGATCGTGAAAAGTATCTACAATCTCATCTGCTATGCGTACAAATCCATAAACCGCATAAACGGGATCACGGTACTTTCTACCAAGCATACTTATGCCCCTCGAGAATGAGGTACTGTATTTTTTGGTGAAAACCTTACTGGTTTTAATGCAGGTCTGTAAGTATAGATCCATATTTCTTCTCTATTCTTTCAGTTACTAGTTTTGAGCTGATAATAGCCATGGGTATTCCTGTTCCGGGTAGTGTGGATGAACCTGTATAAAATAGGTTTTCAAATTTTTCATCCCTGTTGGATGGTCTCAGATAACCCATTTGCCTCATACTATGTCCCAACCCCAGTCCGCTGCCGCGGTGCAGGTTAAATTTATCCCTCCATTCAATTGGAGAGAGTATGGTTTTACTAATTATTTTATCGTTTATATCATAGCCTGTCCTGCGTGAAAGGTCTGTTATAATTGCATCTGCTATTTCTCCTCTGTCTGACCAGTCAGATTTGAATCGCAGGTCGGGTACGGGGCATAGTATAAAGATGCTTTCCTTTCCTTCCGGTGCTGCCTGCCGGTTAAATCTTGACACCACGTTTACATAATAATATGCCTGTTCCAGTGAAGCCTGGCTGGTATATATCTTATCCGAGTATTCCCTGAAATTTCCTCTCAGAAAATAGTTATGCATCTTCAATTCAGGCAGCTTCTGGTTTATTCCCAGGTAAATTGTAAAAGGTGCCATTGTCCACCTCTTCCTGTCCAGGTTCTCCTCGGAATATTTTTCTCTTTTCAGAACCTTTCCTCTGAAGAAAGCTGCATCGGAGTTTATCACGTAAATATCTGATGTCCATTTTCTGTTATTCTGGTCCACCAAAGACTGCAGTTCTGCGCCGTTTGTCTCTATATCTACAATCTCAGTATTGTAATGGACCTTAACCCCATTTGATTCAAGCATTTGTACAAATCCTTCAACAATCTTATACATTCCTCCACTGACATTATAATATCCATCGTGTACAAACTCGGTAAAAGAAAGCATTGTGAAAACAGATGGTGTGTCGAATGGGGTTCCCCCGAGGAAGAATGAAACAAGTGATAATATTTCACGGACATCCTCTGATTTAAAATACCTTGAGACTTCTTTCCAGAATGTCCTGAATAATTTTGGAAAGTGGACCATAGGTACCCTGATGAGTGTTGATGCATAATCCATCAGCGAGTCAAAATTATTCTTAATTATGAGGCTTTCAGTGTCATAATATAACCTGGCTGTTGTCTCAAGATAGGCTTCCATTTTCTCCCTGAAACCAGGTTCTACTTTTGCGAACTCACTGGCCAGTTTATCCAGATCTTTATATATGGTGTATCTTTTACCCGGTTCATCATACCATACCGTATACAGAGGATTCAGCTCTTTAAGCTCAAAAGGAAGTTCTTTTTGAATATCAGCAGCCAGTTCGTCAAATTCGTAACTCATGCTGAAAAAGGTAGGACCCGTGTCAAATTTAAACCCGTTTTCCTCTATCAGGTTCATTCTCCCTCCCGCCATACTGTTTTTTTCAAGTATTTCCACCTCATATCCTCTTCTGATAAGCCTCAGGGATGTTGCCAGGCCCGCAATACCTGATCCTACCACGAGTATTTTCTTACCTTTCATCTAATTGTTTTTTGCTATATTCGGTTTTAAATATACTATTTATTACATCTATAGGACACAGTAAAATGTCATTCAGTAATATAACAACAAATATAATAGGTTCAGGTTTAGGAGGACTGGCTGTTGCCATAAGGCTGGCCAGGAAGGGAGGTAAAGTCAGGGTATTTGAGAAAAATCACGGACCTGGCGGTAAGCTTAATTCCCTGGATATGGGAAAATATCGCTTTGATACAGGCCCGTCTCTTCTCACTCTGCCTGAAATGGTTGATGAACTATTATCTGACGCCCCGGAAAATATTAAATCTCTTTTCATCCCCCGGAAACTTGATAAAATATGTAAATATTACTTCTCCGATGGAACAGTAGTGGATGCACCCTCTGACCCGGAAGCATTCAGTAGGACATTTTCCTGCCTTACAGGTGAGCGGAAGGACAAGATCGATAAGTACCTTAAAAAAGTCCGGGAGCTATATAATCTAACTGCGCCTGTCTTTATCTTTGGTAATTTTCACCGCAGGAATGAGTTGTTTCAACCGAAGAACCTTAAAGTTCTTTTTAACCTGCACAGGCTTAATCCACTTGCCACCATGCACGGGTATAACAGCCGAAGGTTCAGTCATCGCAATATCATCCAGCTTTTTGACAGGTATGCAACCTATAATGGTTCCTCTCCCTATGCAGCCCCTGCAACATTGAATGTTATTGCACATCTTGAACATAATAAAGGCGCATTCTTCCCTGAAAACGGAATGTATAGTATAACAAGAGCCCTTTATGAATATGCTCTCTACCTGGGCGTTGAATTTATATTTAATACTTACGTAAGTAGAATAAAGCTCCATGGAAAGAAAGTTGCCGGTCTCATTGCAGGTAATGATGAATATGAGTCAGATATTGTGGTGAGCGACTGCGATGTGTTTCACCTCTACGAATACCTTCTGCCGGGAATAAAGGCCCCGGCAGGAGTCAGGAAAAAGAGTCTGTCATCTTCGGCAATTATATATTACTGGGGCATGAATATCGATACTCCTGCCCTTGATTTACATAATATTTTCTTTGCATCTGACTATAGAGAGGAGTTCAATTGTCTCTTCAATAAAATGACAATGCATGATGATCCTACGGTCTATGTATTTATCAGCTCGAAAGCCACAGAGAGAGACGCACCTGAGGGTAAGAGCAACTGGTTTGTAATGGTTAATGCTCCATATGATAATGGCCAGGACTGGGACCAATTAATCGCACAAACAAAAAAGAACATAATCAATAAAATTGAATCCAGACTTTATTTTTCCATACAGGATAAAATTGAAGAGGAGTTTATTATTGGTCCACCTGAGCTGGAAAAGAACACCCTTTCATCTGCCGGGGCTCTTTATGGAAACAGCTCCAATTCTGCCGGTTCCGCATTTAACAGGCATCCTAACTTCAGCAGGAAGATTATAGGATTATACCTTACGGGGGGCAGCGTGCACCCGGGAGGTGGCATCCCCCTGTGTCTTGCCTCTGCTGCAATTGTCGAAAAGGAAGTACTGAACGAATATAAATACAGTTGATCAAAAATGCCAGCAAGAATCAATATTCCTGACCAGGATAGAATTAAGTCCTTTCTTATGTCCTATTATATAATCGGCTTTGCTGGTTTTTCTATCACCTATACATACGATCTTTTTCGCCAATTAATTTCTTTCTCAATCCTTTTGTCCCTTGCACTTCTGTTACTCTATCACAAGAACTGGAGCAGAAGGTTTATAACTACAGGCCTGATTATAATCTTAGGAGGCTGGCTGGTAGAACTGATAGGGACCAAAACTGGTTTTCCCTTTGGTGAGTATGAATATTCCAGCCTTCTCCGTCCCCTTATTGCAGGAGTTCCTCTTATACTGGGCTTAAACTGGTTATTTCTGGTTTACTGCAGTTTTGTCATTACTTCCTTTATCCCTGCCGTTAAAACAATTAGGGCACTGGCTGGGGCGTTTCTTATGACCGGTTATGACCTTTTGCTCGAACCTTTTGCCATACATGCCGGTATGTGGAGCTGGCAGGATCATAAGGTGCCAGTATCAAACTATATCGCCTGGTTCGTAATATCATTTATCTTTATAAGACTGATGTATATTAACCCGACTGAAAAGAATAATAAATTGGGCATCTTCCTGTATGTTTATCAGGCTGGTCTCTTTGCAGCACTGTTGTTAACCTGGAAACTACTCAGCTTATGATATATGCACGTCATACAAAGTTGCATACCGCCTTCTTCAGGTATTATTCAAGGTATTTGATGCGGAAAAATTTCAGGGCTGTAAGCTTTGTTGATGATCCGGGTCCGACAGACGAGTCATTGCTTATCATAGGCAATCATTTCAGCTGGTATGACGGTTTCTTCATGAACTACTACAATAATGAGATCCTGAAGAAGAAATTTCATGTGATGATGCTCGAAGAACAGCTGCAGGGAAGAATGTTCCTTAATAAATCCGGCGCTTTCTCAATAGATCCAGGCACACGTAATATCATTGAATCTCTAAATTACAGTGCTGAAATACTTAACGATCCGTGTAATATGCTCCTTATGTATCCTACCGGTGAAATACAATCGAGCTACAAAAGTACATTCAGGTTCATGAAAGGACTGGATAAGATACTATCCGGGAATAATGCTGAAATACGTTTTTATGCCTGCATGATTGATTATTTCTCTGAAAGGAAGCCTTCGGCATGGATTTATTTTCATGTTGCCGACAGTAAGCACAGAAGCACTTTCGGGCTGGAGAAAGATTATAACGATTTTTATAATTCCTGCATACTCAGGCAAAATGAAAACCGATCATGATACGCATTATTACCATTATAGCGCTGGGCTTTGCAGGACTCCGATTGCTTGTCGTTGTTACTAACTATATATTTCTAACACTGAGGACAAGAAAAGAGCTTGATAAAGAAGGGCTGGTTTCAGTACTGATACCTGCCCGGAATGAGGAAAAAAACATTGGCAATCTGCTCGACAGGTTGTATGAACAAGATTATCAAAACCTTGAAATAATAGTCCTTGACGATAATTCCGATGACAGAACTTCTGCAATTACCAGGGAAAAAATGAAAAGGGATAACAGGATACAACTCATACATAATGACCATGTAAAGGAAGGCTGGACGGGTAAAAACAATGCCTGTCGTATCCTCTCTGAAAATGCAGGTGGCAGCTATTTTCTTTTTCTTGATGCTGATATAAGCATCAGAGAAAATATAATCTCCGAAATTATACAGTACACGAAGCTCAATAACCTTGTTCTTGTTTCAATATTCCCAAAGCAATTGATGAAATCATTTGGCGAAAGGATTACTGTTCCCAATATGAACTGGATTCTTTTAAGCCTGCTGCCACTTTATATGGTACAAATAAGCAAGCGCCCTTCACTGGCTGCGGCAAACGGGCAGTTCATGCTGTTCAATGCTGAAATCTACAGTAAGATTAAACCACATGAAATGGTTAAGGCCTCACTTGTTGAAGATATCGAAATGATACGTAAAATTAAAAAGATGAGGCCTGACGAAAACAGAAGGAAGTCTCTGAGAAACAGGTACCGGACAGCTGTGCTCACAGGAGACAGGCGGATTGAATGCAAAATGTATGATAGCTTCAGCGATGCTATCCATGGTTTCAGCAAGAATGTTCTCCAATACTTTGGCAACAGTCTACTCTGGACATTAATATTTATTTTTCTTACCGGCCCGGTAATAATATTCACCCTTATATATTCATTGAAATTAACTCTCGTATATCTTATTACCGGTATCCTGGTAAGGATTTTTATCTCCCTGTGCAGCAAACAGAACCTTGTTTACAATATTCTGTTTGCCCCTCTTCAACAACTTTCTTTCTATTTGATGGTTTATAAAGCAGTAAGGATTAAATTTGCCGGATCATATACATGGAAAGGCCGAAGAATAGAAACATGAAACATTTGAAATCAATAACATTATATTTAGTTGTTCTGCTGGCAACTTCCTTGTTCACCCCTTCTGAAGCTGTTAGCCAGAGCATAGCTGACTTCAGGTCAAGGGTGTACAACTCATATGTGGCAGGTAGAATGAATGACTGGAAAACTACCCTTGGTGAAATGGAGCAGGCTTATGAGCGTTCGGGCAGTGATGAAATGCTTTATGAGCTGCTCATGGCGCAATATGGTTATATTGGTTTCTGCCTCAAAGAGGAAAAGAAGAAAGAAGCTTCCATATTGCTTGATAAGGCCCGATACAACCTTGAAATTCTCAAACGGCAAGATCCTGGTAATGCTGAATATCTGGCCCTGGAAGGAGCTTTTCTTGGTTATGAAATGGGATTGCATAAGCTGAAAGCCATGGTGCTGGGGCCAAGGGCCAAGGATAAAATAGATGAAGCCGTGGAAAGGGATCCTGGACTGATAAGGACATTGCTTGAAAAAGCAAACCAGCTCTATTTCTCTCCAAAAATCGTCGGAGGTGACATTGACGAAGCAATAGAATATTATAAGAAAGCCATTAAGAAGATCGAGTCACAACCCCTTCATTTGAAACAGAACTGGGTATACGTGAATTCCCTGCTTGTACTCGCACAGGCTTATGAAAAAAAAGGTAATTCAGCCTATGCTTGTGCCATTTATGAAAAAATAATGGAATATGATCCTGGTATAAAATGGGTTAGAAACGATCTATATGTCGGATGCAGGGGTAAAACCGGCCCTGGGCTGTAATTTCCCTTCATAACAAGATAAAAATTATGGGTATGCAGAAAATGGCTACCTTTGCAGAGTTTTATTTGTAGGTAAGAAAGGATAATAATGAATAACTATATTAACCAGACGTTTCAGTCAATAATAAAAGAAGCAGCCGCTAAGTATTCAGATAAGCATGCTTTATCTTTCGTTGATGAGGTAGGATATACTTACGGAGCGGTATTAAACAGGATTGAAGCACTTGCAGCATTCTTCGAGAAGCTTGGAGTCGAAAACAGGGATAAAGTAGCACTTATTGGGCCTAATTCACCTGAATGGGTTATAAGCTATCTTGCCATTACTTACATGGGTGCAACTGTTGTTCCGGTATTACATGATTTTTCCTGCGAAGAGGTTTATAGCATACTTGAACATTCTGAGGCAAAAGCTGTTATCGTTGATGAAAAAACTGATGCCTCTATTGAAAGCTACCCTGGCGGAATTAAACATGTATTAAGCCTGGAAGACTATAAATTGCTACAGTCTGATAGTACAAATACAGTGTTTTCTAAAACCGACATGCCGGTTCATGAATACCCGGTAAATCCTGATGACCTGGCAGCAATAATTTATACTTCGGGCACCACCGGGAGTTCTAAAGGAGTTATGCTCAGTCACAGAAACATAATATCCAATGCTTTTATGGGCATGAATCTTAAGCATGTTGATGAAAAAGACAGGTTTCTGTCAGTACTGCCACTTGCACACACTCTTGAAAATACGGTGGGCATGGTAATACCTTTCATCAGAGGTGCATCAATATACTATCTTCGCAAGCCACCAACCGCATCTGTACTGATCCCTGCGCTTAAGAAGGTAAAGCCGTCAATTATGCTTTCTGTTCCGCTTATCATTGAAAAAATATACTTCAGTAAAATAAAGCCTTCATTTACAAAGAATCTACTTATCAGAACACTCTATAAACTGCCGCCTTCAAGGAAGTTACTTAACCGAGTTGCTGGCAAAAAGTTAATGGAAACCTTCGGTGGTGAATTAACATTCTTTGGTATTGGTGGAGCAAAAATCAATCCTGAGGTGGAGCGTTTTATGTACGAAGCTAAATTCCCGTATGCAATAGGCTACGGGCTTACTGAATCATCTCCTTTGCTGGCAGGTATGGTGTATCCCCACATTAAGGTTGAATCAACCGGACCAGCTGTGGAAGGAGTAGAATTAAGGCTGAACAACCCCGATCCTGTCACCGGTGAAGGTGAAGTGTGGGCAAGAGGCAGCAATATAATGAGTGGTTACTACAAGAACACCGAAAAGACAAAAGAAGTACTTACTGCTGATGGCTGGCTCATGACAGGCGACCTGGCGGTGACTGATAAGGACGGATATCTTTTCATAAAAGGCCGTCTGAAAACAGTCATAGTAGGATCCAGCGGGGAGAATATTTATCCTGAAGAGATAGAATCCATAATTAATACCTTTAAGCATGTGGTTGAATCGCTGGTTATTGAAAAAGGAGGCAAGTTGGTGGCAATGGTTCATATCAACAGGGAAGAGCTTGAAGAAAAATATAAACACCTGAAGGAAGAGATGACTCGCGTTGTTGAAGAAAAAATGCAGGAAATAATAGCCGAACTGAAGCATCAGGTCAACCAGCGACTTAACCGGTTCTCCAGGATACACCGCTTTGTACTGCAGCCGG
>Ga0272441_10016104_pt1 | contig 10381 bp, 7 predicted proteins | sample SSMProp6N_FD_193582 | JGI IMG/M metagenome (GOLD analysis project Ga0272441, IMG submission 193582) | Marine sediment archaeal communities from Little Sippewissett salt marsh, Falmouth, MA, United States - SSM-Prop-6N | ecosystem: Environmental > Aquatic > Marine > Wetlands > Sediment ... | reverse complement strand
GTCGACGATCCGCTTGCATCCGAGCAGGCGGCCCAAACCGGGCATCTTGTCCAGACCGGTGCCGGGCCGTGCCTGCGTGCTCCACGCCATCTTCCCGGTCTTGACGTCGATGGCGCTGAAATGGTCGGCGCCCTGAAGAACAAGGCGGCCGTCGACCACGGCGCCCTTCGAGAGCGACTGACGCAGGCCGGTCCGCCAGACCAACCCGCCGTCGCGCACGCGGCGGCATTCGACGGCGTCCCAGAGAAACGTGCCGGGGTCGCCCCGATCGCGGGTAACCAGGGCAAACACGGGCTCTGACCCGCCGGGCAGGGCGGCGCCCTCGGGGACAATGACGGGCGACGCCCGCGCGGTGTCGAGCCCGGTCCGCCAGACGAGGGCGGGCGTCTCGGCCTTCCGGGCGCCGGCGGAGCGCCCGAGCTCCCGGCGCGCGGCCGGCGCGTGGGCGCTGTTCGGATAATCGAGCAGGAGCCGTTCGAGCAGGCGTGGGGCGTTGGCCTTGCGCGCGCCGTCGAGCAGGCCCGCGGCCTTGCGTTCTTGTTCGGCGTAGACGGCGCGGCCCTGGGCGGCAATGACGCGGTCGATGCTCGCCCTGGCGACGGTCTCGGCGGGCAGGAACACGCCGTGCCGCTCGATGCGCCCGCCGCGCTGCCGCTGGATGGCGAACTGGTAGGCGGCGATAGCCGCGGTCCATTTACCCCGGCGCTCGCGGCAGGCCGCTATGGCGAACGTGGCGTCGACCGACTGACGAGACAGGGGGGCGTAGCGGCGTGCAAGCAGCAGCGCCCGCTCGGCATCCTCAGACCGGCCGGCGGCGAGCAACTGCCGCCCTTGTCGCATCTGCGCCCCTGAAATGGCTTCGAGGACCTCGCCCCGCAGCTTGGCGGTGACGGCGGCGGGCTCCTCATCCAGTGCGTACAACGCGCGGGTGTAAGCCTTTAGCGCGCCGGCCAGGTCGCCCAACCGGTCGAGCCGGACGCCGCGGGCAAGCTGATCGGCGGGCTTGTCGCTGTCGGCCAGATGCGCGGCATCGCCGTATGCAGCGAGCCGGTCGAAGCCACTGACCAGTAGCGTGCGGCCGGCGAGGACCAGGTTGCCTGCCTGACGCGGCCCGTCCAGCCGGTAACGCGAGACGATCTTCCCGGAGGCGATGTCGATGCGAATCAGAGCCTCGCGGGTGGGGACCAGGAGCGCGGCTGCAGTGAGCGCCGGGCGGCCGGCGGGCGGGGCGCCGATCGGGGCGAACCAGACGACCTTGCCGGTCTTGAGGTCCACGGCGGCGGCGGTCGACCCCACCAGAAAGGCTCGACCGCCTGCGACGCCGGCCAGGTAACGCGCATCGAGCCGGGGCGCGCGCCAGACGGGGCGACCGGTCTCAACGTCGAAGGCGACCAGGTGGTCGGCGTCCTGCGGCGCGGCGAGCAGCAGGCCGCCTGTCACCAGCGGCGGACCGTTCTCCCAGCACGCGTCGGTGCGCAGTGCCACGCGTCGCCGAGCGGGAACGAACGCGGGGTAGCGGGCCAGCCAGCGGACGGAGCCCGTCTCGGCATCAAGGGCCGCGAGCGCTCCGAGGTTGGTCGATACGTAGAGCGTCCCCTCGGCAAAGGCCGGCGGCGCGGGATGCGAGCCACGGCCCAGATAGCCACGAAACACCTGTGAGCAGAGCGTCCGGCGCCAGAGCGTCGCACCGGTGGCGGCGTCCAGGGCGAGGACGACCGACTCGGTCTCCTGCTTGATGGCGGCGGCGCAGGCAAAGACCTTGCCGTCGGCTGCGAGCACTGAATTGACGAGCGTGCGCGGTGCCGCGGCCCGCTTGTCGCCGTCCGGCTCCTCGGGGCCGGGCCGGCGGTCGGCCAAGCAGGCGGTGCTCCAGGCGCAGTCGCCGGTCGCGGCAACGAGGGCAACCACCTGCCCGGCCACCACGGCGAACACCCGGCCGCGCCAGGCACAGGGGGCAAGCACGGCGTCGCGCAGGTTGAGCGGCCCAACAGCCGCCGGCTCGCGCGGGTAGCGCCAGAGAATATCGCCCGAATCGCGGTCCAGCGCGGCGACCCACTGTGTGGTTTGCACGAAGATGCGCGGACCGGCGACGGCGGGGTGCATCAGGCGCGGGACGCGGAGTACCCGGGTCCGGAGCCCGACGGCGCGGGCGCGGTCCACGTCGGCCTGGGGGACGTCGAGTGTCCATCGGGCCAGCCCGATACGAAAGGCAGAGCCGGCCAGGCCGCGCCGCATGGGGCCTCCGCCCAGCGCGGCCCAGTCGCCGGCGACACCGGGCTCGTCGTGCCGCCGGTCGAGCGCGGCGGCCAGGGCATCGCGCCGGACGGCGAGCTGCTTCGGCGTGGGGCCGCCGCTCTGTGGCAACACGATCAGGCGGTCAAGCAGACGTTTGGCCCGGCGTAGCTGGCCGCTCTGGGCATGAATGTCGGCCAGGGCGACGGCGGCGCGCCGCGCGGTCGCCGTGGCCGGATAGAACCGGGTGACGCGGGCCAGTCCGGCGGGATCTCTCTTGTCGAGCGCCTCGCGGTACAGACGGTCGGCGGCGGGCTCATACTTGGCGCGGTAGGCGCGGATCCCGGCCTCGGGCCAGGCGCAGACCTGGCGCTGCACCTGTTCGACGAACGGAACATAGAGGCCGGGCCGGATGGCGACCAGCGCGTCGCCGGCGGCCTCGATGTACTGTTGGGCGGCCTGCACGGCGGCTGGCCAGTCGCTGGCGTCGGCCAAGGTCTTGAGTCGAGCCAGGGCCGGCTCGGCCTCGTCATAAACACTGACGTAGAGGGCTTCTTTGGCGGCCGGGGGCGGCCGGGGCGCCTCGCCGCCGGCGGCGATGGCGAGCGGGGCCAGCAGGAGACCGGATAGAACGCGGACCTTCACGGGTAAACCACCTCCACGTGCATTCTAGCCCGCCCCCAAAAAAGAGTCAATCACGGGCGATGAATGCCGAGAATTTACCAGTGCTTGAGCCATCCCCACAGGGGTGGTACACTGGCAAAGGCCGAGCGGCGACGACTCAAGGGAAGCCGCCAGGGGGAGCCGGAGGATGAAGGATGCCTCAGAGGCAGAACCAACGCCGGCTGATCGTCATTGACCCCAAACTCCAGTTCCGCTACCTGATCCTCCCGCTGGTGGTCACGGTCACCACCGCGGCATGCCTGTTCACGCTGTTCATGCTTCAGGCAGAGCAGGTCAAGACACTGGCCAGCAATGACGTCCGCCTGCAGACGGAGATCAGCCGGGTGCAGACCATGGCGGCGGTCGCCGTCGCCGGGGTGTTGCTGGGCCATCTGGGGTTCATCGTGTGGCTGGGCCTGGTGGCGTCGCACCGGATCGCGGGCCCCATCTACCGGTTCAAGAAGGCGATGAAGGAGGTCGCGGCGGGGAGTCAGAACGTCCGCATCAAGCTCCGGGACAAGGACCAGTTGAAAGATGTGGCGGACGTGTTCAACGAAATGATGGACGCTCTGACCATCGATCAAAATGAGATCGAGGAGGACGACTTCGGCGACGATGAAGACTTCCTCGGTGCGACCCAGCCGGAGCGGCGGCAGGAAGCAACTGGAGCGGACGCGGAGCAGGCGACACAGCCTCAGGGGGTAGCCGAAACGTAGCCGACGCGCCGTGGCTCATCACCCTCATATCACCAGGGCTCATCGAGCCGATGACGCTGGTACAACTCAAGTTCCTCAGCGGTGCACCGTTCGCGCGGAGGGTGATAGCCGGGCAGGTCGCGGACGTAAGGGCAATCGGCAGGAAACACACCCATCTTGATGCCCTCCTCGACGGTCAGGCAGTGGGGGTTCACCTCGTGCCGACGCAGGTAAATGGTGCACAGCCGGGTGGCCGCATCGTAGTACTTGCAGAAGAAGGGGGTGTAAACGACCTCGCCATTAAGAATCATCTTCTTGCAGCAGCAACGGCCGCAGCGCTCGCAGAGACTTGGATCGGCCATACTCAGTACCCGGGCCAGGCGAGGGCAACGCCGAGCTCGCTGGGCGAGAACGTGATCCTGGGCCGGCGGAGCCCCACGTTAAGCAACAGACCGATGCCCATAAACGAAGCCAGGGTGGACGAGCCGCCATAGCTGACAAAGGGGAGCGTGACACCGACGATGGGCAGCAGGCCGAGCGTCATGGCAATGTTGACGTAGGCCTGGAAGACGAACTGGGTGACGACGCCGACGGCGATGAGACGGCCTACTGGCTCTCGGCAACGCCGCGCGATGTTGAGCCCGCTGGCGGCGAGCAGCAGGTACAGGCCGACCACGACGTTCGCGCCGACAAACCCGGCCTCCTCGCAGATCACGGCGAAGATGAAGTCGGTGTTCCGAAAGCCGAGGTAGTTCAGGCGGTTCTGGCTGCCCTGCCCCAGCCCCTTCCCACTCCACCGGCCCGAGCCGATCGCCACCTTGGACTGAATCAAGTGGTGAAACCGGCCCACGCGTTCGGCGGCGGTGAGCGGGCGCCCCTGCTGCAGCCAGACGCCAATCCGGCTGCGCTGTGTGGAGGTCATGCCCAGCCAGGCGACGGGCAACATCACCATGCTGAGCGCGGCGAGCACCGCGAGCAGCTTGAGCCGGGCGCCGGCGACAAACACCATCGCGACCACCAGCGGCACGAACATCATGGCGGTACCCAGGTCGGGCTGAGCGGCGATCATCACCGCGGGGACCGCGGTCAGCGCCAGCGCGCCCAGCACGTGCCCCGTCCGCCTCGCCCGCTGCTCCAGCGCCAGGTAATGGGCCAGCGCGATAAGGGTGGTGATCTTGGCGAACTCGGACGGCTGAAGACGCACGTTGGCCGGCAGCACCAGCCAGCTCTTGGCGCCGTTGATCACCCGCCCGAACAGCATGACCACCACCAGCATGGCCAGGCCGAGCAAGTAGAGGAGAGCGGACAACTCGGACAGGGTACGGTATGCGGGCACCAGCAGCAGGAGCGCGACCAGGACGCCTGCGGCGATCCATACCACCTGCTTTTTCGGGCTGGAGGTGTAATACCCCCTGCCCCCCGGCCCAGAGCGATACGATGCGCTCCGCATGTAGGGCCAGCTGAAAACGACCAGCGCCAGCACGGCCACCACCACCGGCCAGTCCAGTCGCTTCAAATGGCGAGCGCCGGTCATCTCTTCTCGGCCTCCTGCGCCGCGTCGAGCCCAAGCAGGTCCAGGGGGATGCGGTCGAAGATGGCACGGGCGATGGGGCCGGCGGTGCTGCCGCCGCCCTGCCCCGGGCCCAGGTGCTCGACCATCACCGCGAAGGCAATGCGTGACTTGACCTGTGGGGCGAATCCCGCAAACCAACCGACGTTGTCGCGCCCCGGCCCGCGCTGGGCGGTGCTGGTCTTACCGCATATCTTGAACGGCCTGTTGAATCCACGGAACGCCTTGCTGCCGGTCCCGCCATACTCGTTGACCACCTTGTAGAGCCCCAGTCGGACGGCGTCGATGGCCCGCTTGGAGAGGCCGAGCGGAACGGACCGGCGGCCATCATCAACGGATGTCGCAACCGGGCCGTCCGAGTCGAACGGCCGCAGCTCCCGAATGATGGTCGGCGGGACCAGCACTCCATCGTTGGCGACCACCGCCATCATGCGGGCGACCTGGACCGGGGTGACGACCAGCCTGCCCTGCCCGATGGCCAGGTTGAGCAGTTCCCCCCCGCGCGCCACGAGCGGCAGGTTCCCGCCGCTTTCGCCGGGGATGCGGACCCCGGTCGGTTGTCCAAATCCCAGCCGCCGGGCCATGGCGATCAGCCGGGTATCGCCCACCCGCTGCGCCGTGCGGTAAAAGAAGACGTTGCAGGAGTACTTGATGGCGTCTGTCAGGTCCATGGGCCCGTGGCCGAACCGTCGGTGGCAGTGGAAGGTCCAGCGCCCGAGTTGGACGGAGCCGGTGCAGTTGACCGAGGTGGGCACTGTATCGCTCTCGAGGGCGGCCAGCGCGGTCACCACCTTGAACACGGAGCCGAGCGGGAAACCACCGCCCCGCACGCCGGCGCTGACCGTGCGGTTGAACAGCGGCCGGGCCGGGTCGGAGCGGAGCGCCTGGTAGCGGTCCCGATCCTTGAGGCAGGCCGGGTCATAGCCCGGGCTGGAGACGATGGCGAGGAGGTGCCCGTTGGTCGCGTCGATGAACACCGCGGCGCCGGGCGTGTCGCCGAGCGCCTCCTCGACCAGGCGCTGGAGGCGGACGTCCAGGGTGAGCACCACGTCGCGCCCGGCGGTGGCAGGTGCATCGGCCAGCACAGCCTGGCGCCGGTTGAGGTAGTCGCGGACGATACACTCCATGCCGAACTCGCCCCGAAGCTGCTCGTCCATCACTCGTTCGATGCCGGTGCGCCCGACCCGCCGGTTCATGAAATAGGCCCGGCCGGGCCAGCCGCGGTATTTCTTGACCGCGGCCTCGACATCCGCCGGAGCGAAGGTCCCCAGGTAGCCGACCGGGTGCGGGGCGACCGGGCCGCTGGGGCGGGTGCGCTGGTAGCGTTCCCGAATCTGGAAGCCCCGGAACCACGCGGGGTGGGTGTCCAGCGCGATGACCACGTCAAGGCCCACTCCCCTGATGATCGGCTGGGCGACGTGGACCGGCGTGCGAAGCCGCGCCACGTCCATCGCGGCGGCGATGACCTTTCGAATCAAGTCGTCGCGTGGCTCACCGGTCAGCCGTGCAAGGCGGGCGGCGGCATCCACGAGGTGCTCGGGCAATGGCAGGGTGTTACGCCGGGTGACCTCGTAGATGACGGGTTCTCCGGCGACGTCTGCGACCTCGACTTCGAGCCGTGACCAGGCCTCGACGGCCAACCGGTCGGCCTCGCCGGTCAAGCCGAAATCAGCCTCGTTGATGCGCCGCAGCTTTTCGCGCCGCGGCAGATAGAACAGCCGGCGCAGCGGCCGCCGAATGGGCCCGGAGCTCTTCGGGTCAAGCTTCCCGATCACCACCGCCACATCGAAGGCGAGCGCGTCTTCGGCGAGCACGGCGCCGTCGCTCGACACGATGCGGGCGCGGGCGACGTTGACGGGCAGCAGGGCGACGCGCTGGCGCTCGGCGTAGGTCTCGTAGTGTTCGCCGCGCACCACCTGGAGGTAGAAGAGCCGGGCCTCGACGGTGAAGAACGCGACGACGATGGCTACGAACAGGACCGAGATACGGGTCCTATGCACGGCCGAAACTCCTTCGCGACCGAATACCGAGGAATTTTTCGAGCGGGCGCAGAGCGGCGAACACCAACGGCGCGACCAGGCCGGAGTAGCAGGCGGCGCCCAACGCGGCGCCCAGCACCACGCTGGCGGGTACCCCGGTGTGCACCATCAGAACCACGCCCAGTACCCCATGCGCCAACAGGCAGACAGGGCCGACGATCAGAATCTGGGCGACGGCACTGTCGAGGTACAGTTCTTCGCCCAGCTTGCTCATCGCCATGGTGACCAGGCCGAAGACCAAAGCGGTGACGCCCAGCGGGAGGTGAGAGCCGGGGGAGTACAGGTCGACCATCAGCCCGGCAGCCCACCCCACCCAGAAGGCGCTCCAGCGCCACCGTTTCTGGAGCGGCTCGCGGACCGCCACGTGGATCGCGACCAGCAGCAGCAGGTCGGGCGCGGCGCGCCCCACCTCAAGCGCCGGCACAATGGTCGCCCGGACCAGTGCGACGAGCAGGAACACAGCGATGATGCGAAGCCAGTACATGGGCGAACGTGGAGGCCTATCAGATATATCGGCACACTACCAACTAATACTTTAGCACGAAAAGCCGTCGGGCCGAACAGTGTACTGCGGGGACCGGCCCCGGTCAGCGGTCTGAGGGCGGGGCATTGCCCCCCGCCTTTTCCACCGCGAGCATTTTGAACTTCGCTCGGCTCCACTGAAGCTGGAGCCGCCGGTACGACATGGTGGCGAAGGAGCTCCGCCCGGTGTGGAGGATCAACTCCCGGTCGTCGTCGTCATATCCCACGGCGACGACGTAATGCCCCTGGCGCTTGACGATCCAGGTGACGATATCGGGCGCGTTGTGGAGCATCAGGATGACCGGCTGGCGGCCGAACAGTCGGCGGCGGAGCCGGTTGATGTCCCCGTCGATCAGCCGCGCCCGGAGCCCGTTCTGTCGCGCGCCAAAGAGCATTTCGAGCCAGAGCGTGCCGCCGCTGGCCGCGCGCTTGAGGCGGGCCTTGACCTGATCGAGGGTCACGTGGTGCCCGTGATGGCGGAGGAGGGTGGCCAGGCAGGCGGGGCCGCAGTCCCAGTCGGCCTGCTGCGGAACGTAGGCGACGGCGTCGAGCCGGATGTGTCGTTCGGGGAGCGGTTCGAGGTCGGGCACGGAGACAAAGAGCGTGCAGCCGGGGGCGAGTGCGGCGGCGAGGAGCGCGGGCAGAAGCAGGATGAGCCGCACGACCGGTCCTCGGGAAAGAGAACGGGCGGGCGCGAGAGGCTCGGCCCGCCCGTCAAGCGCTGGGGTCATTCGGCGGTCTTCGGTGTATCGTCGATTTCGGGCTCTTCGATGGCCACGAAGTACCACGCCACCAAGACGGCGACCAGGACCAAGGCGAGGAGGAAGACGATGGTTCCGACGCCGGTGCCGGACGTCATCGCTTCGGGATCGCGGGCCAGTTCGGCGATCTCCTGGTCGGTAAGCACCGCCAGGCGGTCGCCGATCTCTGTGTCGTTATATCCTTCGGCTTTGAGTTGCGCGGTGAGCCGGGCACGCGGGAGCAGCCCGGCGGCGGCCTCGGCTAAGGCCTTCTGCTGTTCGGACGAGAGCGCGGCGAGCATGGTTTTGAGCTTCGCGTCGGACAGGCCGGCCCGGGTCAGTGCGGCCTTGCCCTCGGGGGTGTTCATCAAGGACTCAAACGCGGCCGGCCCGACCTCTTCGGCAGCCTGTGCGATGTGCGGATGTCCGACGCCGAGTGCGAAGGCGGCGAACGCCGCGAGAAACAGGCCCAGGTTATACGCTTTCCGTCCCGTCATGCTACTGCCCTCCTCGAACGCTAATACGTACAACGGCTTTCGCGCTGAGCGAACGCGCTCGGCTCGGCCACAAAGCCGGTGGGAACAAGATTATTCTTCTGTGGCGCCCGGTGCCAGTTCGTTCTTCAGGGCGTCCCGCGAGATGGGTGCGGTCTCACGGCTGGCCCAGGGGGCCAACGGCCGGTTGCCGAAGGCGATCACCGCCAGCGGTTTGTCGAGCTTGACGAACAGCCCTCGCTGGTCGAGCACGCTGGCGATGAACTTGACGAACGATCCCAGCGGGGTCGCGTCCTCTTCGTCGAACGTGGCCGTCGCTTCGCACAGTACATCGTCGCCGCGCATCGCCCAGATTTTCGACATCCCGTAGGGGTCGGTGGTGACCACGGTGGTGAGGAACCGGTCGACGTCGGTCTTGCGCGGGTTGTGCCAGACCACAACATAGGCGAGTTCGTTGGAGAGCACGGCCCCCAGCACCTGAGAATGGATGCTGCTGACTTTCATTCCCTTGCCCAGCAGCGGCAGGCCGCGGGCGACCGCGTCGGCGTGGGCCTCCGGGTCCAACCGGATGCTGGTCGTAGAGCCGGTCCGAAGCAGTTCGGCGGCGTCTTCCTTGACCGGTACGGCCACCTCCAGCGGCTTGACCTGGCCCTGGACCAGATCCAGTTCGGGCATGACGCGGTCACTGAAGTACGAGCAGTCGAAGGTCCGCACTTCGGCGTATACCTTGACCGCGGGCAAGTGGACCAGGCGGGACTCCACGGTCTTGACCAGCAGGTTGCGCAAGATGACGTCGTTGTAGAAATCGACGGTGGTGGTGCGAATTTCGGGCTCGCGGATGAAGACGTCCATCACGTCTTGGAGCAGTTCCCAGAAGACGGGGATATCTTTGTCCTGCGGCCGGCCGCCCAGCTTGACCCATCGGATGTCCTTGAGCGTGACGCCATCGCGTACCCAGCCGCAGAGCTGATCGAGTTGTTCCTTGTTCAAAAAGGACTTCAGCCAGACCTCGACCTCGTGCGAGCTGGGCTGTTCGCCGGCCTCCAACATGGCCTTGAGTGCCTTGGCGGCTTTTTCCTGCTCGGCGGGGGTGAGCTCGCCCAAGAGTCGACGGAAATTACCACCCAGGTTGTACAGCACGTCGGCCAAGACGTCGAGCGGGAGACGGGTAAGTGCGTCGAGGGTCCTGCCCTTCTGCCAGAGGCGGACTATCTCCTGGTGTTTGGGCGGGACGACTTCGCGCACGCGCCAGATTTCGACCAGGTTCTTGGAGGTGCCGGGATAGACTTCGGCCTTGGAGAGGTCGAAGCAGGCGCGGTAGCGCCGGGGAAACATGGTGATGACGCCTTCGAGCCAACTGCCGACGGCTTCCAGGTCCATCACCGGCGGCTGGTCGGGGTTGACCACTCCGGCGGAGACGCTTGTC
>Ga0272441_10016103_pt1 | contig 10381 bp, 6 predicted proteins | sample SSMProp6N_FD_193582 | JGI IMG/M metagenome (GOLD analysis project Ga0272441, IMG submission 193582) | Marine sediment archaeal communities from Little Sippewissett salt marsh, Falmouth, MA, United States - SSM-Prop-6N | ecosystem: Environmental > Aquatic > Marine > Wetlands > Sediment ... | reverse complement strand
TATTTTCAGACGCTTGTTGCTGAAAGAGCGGCCTGAGCGCTCTATGCGTTCCGCTGGCAGATGTCTGGGACAGATTACACGCCATAGCGAAACCGTGCCGGCGGCACGGGCGCCTTCTTGTTGTGGTCTGGCCGCAATCACACTTTTGCCTGACGAAGCCGTTCTGGCCTCCCGGCGTCGGGTGTTTCCCAATGTGAAATTGCCCGCAGCCTGTGGCTCAAACGGATTTTGACTTGCGCGGCGCGCGAATTCGGTCCAATCAGCGAGAAAATTCAAAGCTGCTGTGGTGAGTGATTTTGATCCGCTTCTGCATCAGGGGCTTGTGATCAGTCATGGCGTGCCTTACCGATTGGCTCGCCACAATTTATGCCGGTTCGGCATCGCTCCGGCGCGGCAAGTGAATAGCAGGTCCCGTTTTCATGGCCAGAGACACGACTGACCAGACGCCGATCACGTCGACGCATGAACTCGTGTCCTATCTGGCCGATGGCTGCAAAGCCGCTCAGGATTACCGGATCGGCACCGAGCATGAAAAGTTTCCCTTTTTTGTCGATGATCACCGGCCGGTTCCCTATGCCGGCAAGCGCAGCATTGCCGCACTTTTGAACGGCATGGCGAGCATGCTTGGCTGGGAGCCGATCATCGATGCCGGCAACATCATCGGACTGGTCGAGCCGACGGGACAGGGGGCGATCTCGCTGGAGCCGGGCGGCCAATTCGAATTGTCCGGTGCCCCGCTTGAGACGATCCACCAGACCTGTCGTGAATCGAATGCCCATCTGGCGCAACTGCGCGAAATTGCCGAGCCTCTCGGCATCGGGTTTCTGGGTATCGGTGGCAGCCCGAAATGGACGCTGGACGAAACGCCGCGCATGCCGAAATCGCGCTACGCGATCATGTCGAACTACATGCCGAAGGTCGGCAGCGAAGGTCTCGACATGATGTACCGGACCTGCACGATCCAGGTGAATCTGGACTTTTCCTGCGAGGCCGACATGCGTCGCAAGATGCGGGTCGCGATGAAGTTGCAGCCCGTGGCGACGGCTCTTTTTGCCAGTTCACCGTTCACCGATGGCCGTTTGAACGGGCTGAAATCCTGGCGTGGTGAAATCTGGCGCAACACCGACAACCAGCGTGCCGGGCTTTTGCCGTTCGTCTTTGAACCGGATTTCGGTTTTGAGCGCTATGTCGAATGGGCGCTCGATGTGCCGATGTATTTCATCCTGCGTGACGGCGTCTATCGCGACATGACGCATATGACCTTTCGTCAATTCATGGCAGGCGGCCTGAAGGGCGAGATTGCCGACTGGCAGGCGAATATGGGCGATTGGACAAACCATCTTTCCACCCTGTTTCCCGATGTGCGGCTGAAGCGTTTCATCGAGATGCGCGGTGCCGATGGCGGGCCGTGGCGCAATATCTGCGCGCTGCCGGCCTTCTGGGTCGGCCTTCTCTACGATGACGGCATTCTTGCAGAGGCCGACCAGCTGACGCGGGATTGGAGCTTCGAAATGGTCCGATCCCTGCAAGGTCAGGTGCCGGCAAGGGCGCTCGAGGCGAGCATCGGTTCGCGTTCGCTCAACGAGATTGGCCGCGACGTGATCGAACTGTCGCGGCGCGGTCTGCAAAGGCGCGCAAGGCTGGACGGCAGCGGTCACGACGAAACGCATTTTCTGGCGCCGCTCGAAGAAATACTGGCGCGCCGGCAGACCATGGCCGACATGATGATCGGTCTTTACCAGGGCCGCTGGAACGGTTCGGTCGATCCGCTCTTCGACGAATTTGCTTTTTGAGCTGCCGTGACTTCATGGCGGAGAGACTTGGTGTCACGCGGATGACGCTGCGCGCTCGCTTCGGTGCTTTTGGTTTCCTTCTGCCGTGAATCTTCGCTAAAAGGAATGATGATTTGCGGGAGTGCAGACGATGCTGAAGACCAGTGACATTGTACCTTTTGTCTGGGATGACCCTTTTCTGCTCGACGACCAGTTGAGCGATGAGGAAAGGATGATCCGGGCATCGGCCGCTGCCTTTGCCGCCGAAACCCTGGCCCCGCGCATCGAAAAGGCCTATCTCGAAGAGACGAGCGACCCCGATATCTTTCGCAGGATGGGTGACGCCGGGCTTTTGGGATCAACGATTCCGGAGGCTTATGGCGGCGCCGGCACCAGCTATGTCGCCTATGGGCTGATTGCCCGCGAGATCGAGCGCGTCGACAGCGGCTATCGTTCGATGATGAGTGTGCAATCCTCGCTCGTCATGTATCCGATCCATGCCTACGGTTCGCAGGAACAACGGCAAAAATACCTGCCGAAGCTGGCCAGCGGCGAATGGATCGGCTGTTTCGGCCTGACCGAAGCCGATGCAGGGTCCGATCCGGGCGGCATGAAGACGCGGGCAGCAAAAACCGCATCGGGTTACCGTTTGACCGGCTCGAAAATGTGGATCTCCAATGCGCCCATCGCCGATGTCTTCGTGGTGTGGGCAAGATCTGATGCCCATGACAACCAGATCCGCGGCTTCATTCTGGAAAAGGGCATGCACGGCCTGTCAGCCCCGAAAATCGGTGGCAAGCTGTCGCTGCGCGCCTCGATCACGGGCGAAATCGTCATGGATGAGGTGGAAGTTGGCGAGGAGGCCCTGTTGCCTGGCGTTGCCGGCCTGAAAGGGCCGTTCGGGTGTCTCAACCGGGCCCGCTATGGCATTTCCTGGGGTGTGATGGGGGCGGCTGAAGACTGCTGGCACCGTGCACGCCAGTATGGCCTTGACCGCAAGCAGTTTGGCAGGCCCCTGGCCGCGACCCAGCTTTTCCAGAAGAAACTCGCCGATATGCAAACCGAGATCGCTCTGGGTCTGCAGGGGTCCTTGCGCGTTGGTCGACTGATGGACGAAAACCGCATGGCGCCGGAAATGATCTCGATCGTCAAGCGCAACAATTGTGGCAAGGCGCTCGATATCGCCCGGCAGGCGCGCGACATGCATGGCGGTAACGGCATCCAGATCGAATATCATGTCATGCGCCATGCCCAGAATCTCGAAACGGTCAATACCTATGAAGGCACCCACGATGTGCACGCCCTGATCCTCGGCCGGGCGCAGACGGATATTCAGGCATTTTTCTGAGAAAGTGCTGGCTTCCGAGAGAGTGCTGACTTCTGAGAAAGTGCCGGATTTGATCTTGCCGCATTGCAGTCTACAGTATCAGGCTTGCTGACCTCGATTGAGGCAAGGGCTGCCATCGCATCGGCGGGCAAGTCTGACCGGCCCCGCATCCGGCCCTTGGAACATGCTTGTCATGGTGCCGGTCACTGAACCGATTACCGGCCCATGCAGAAAGGTTGCCATGATTTCGCTCTTCGATATGTTGACCATGGCTGGAAACGGGCGCGCGGCAGATGCGTTTGCCGACCGTTTCGACATGGATCGTCGTGACATCATCCGGGCCATGGAAGCCCTGGTGCCAGCCTTTTCGACCGGTTTCAGGCGCAACGCCTCGACGCCCGAAGGCTTTGGTGCGTTCCTGTCCGACCTGGCAAGCGGTCGCCATGCCCGCTATTTTGACGATCTTTCGCATGCTTTTTCCGATCTCGGCATGATGGAAGGCAACGACATTCTCAGCCATCTGTTCGGTTCGAAACAGATGAGCCGCGCGATCGCGGCCCAGGCGGCGCAAGCGACCAATATCAGCGAAAATATTCTCAAGCAGATGTTGCCGCCGATGGCCTTGATGATCATGGGCGGCCTTTTCAGGCAGACCATCAGCGGCTGGAACAGTTTCGGTGCGCCGGGTGAAGCCGATGGCGAGAGTCCGCAGGCCTCGAACGCCTTGATCAACGAGGCCTTGCGCAATGTCATTCGTGCGCAGCAATGGCGCGATAACGTGTGGACCGGCGGGCAACAGGCGACGGTCGAGCGCGAAGCGGGCGTTCGCAAGAGGCATGACAAGGATGAGACTGCGCTGCCCGACCTTCCGGCCAATTCCCCGCTTAACCAGATCTTCGACATGTTCATGCGCACGAATTTGCATGATCAAGAAGCATCGCAAGCGGGCACGAATGCCCGACACAAGCCGGAAAAACCATCCGGACATTCGCCGCTCGATGACCTCCTGACACAGATGTTCGACAGCGGGCGTCAGATCAACGAGGATTATCTTCGCACGATCGAGGGACTGTTCGAGACCTTGCCGAAAAGCAGTGACCGTGACCGATAGGCAAACACAGCTGCTTTTCGCAACGGCAGCAAGGGGTTTCGCTCAGAACATGCCGCGCCTTTTGAAACAGCCTGCCGATCATCCCTTTGACATTCATCAACGCGATGATCGCTGTCGATTTGCTATGGACATCGAAAAAGATCATGATAACCGGCAAACTGCCATGACGGGCAGCGGGCCGATATGGCAGTATGATTTCCATTCAACGGACATGAATTGCAATCGGCAAGGGAAGACGACCAAGGGAAGACAACCAAGGGGAGACGACAATGAGCGGACGGAACATGACAAGACGGATGATGGGCGGCATTTCCGTGTGCGCCCTGTCGCTGATGCTTGCGGGCCAGGCAGGCGCGCAATTCGTGCCATCGCAGGAATCGCTTTCCGGTCTTTATCCCGGAAAGGCCTATTCACCCTATGCGCAGCGCAGCTTTCCCGACAAGGTACTGTGGGGGGATACCCATTTGCATACCGGCCTGTCGATGGATGCAGGCCTGTTCGGGGCACGGCTCGGCCTCGATGAAGCCTATCGCTTTGCGCGCGGTGAAGAGGTCCTGGCCTCCAGCGGTCAACCGGCCAGGATTGGCCGGCCGCTGGATTGGCTGGTGATTGCCGATCATTCCGATGGCATGGGTTTTTTCACCGATCTGTCGCAGGGCAAACCCGACATCCTGAAATATGATCAGGGCCGGCGTTGGTACGAGGGGTTGCAGGCCGGCGGCCAGGCATCGGTAGACGCGGCGTTGGACCTGATCGGTACGTTCTCGCAAGGCGAGATGAACCCCGACATGATCGCCGAATACTCGCCCGGCGGCAAAACCTACAAGACGATCTGGGACCGCGTTGTCGATGCCGCCGAGCGCTACAATGAGCCGGGTCATTTCACCGCGCTGATCGGTTTTGAATGGACGTCTCTCGACAAGGGCAACAACCTGCACCGCAATGTCATCTTCAGGGACGGTGCCTTGAAGGCCGGGCAGGTGGTGCCCTACACGACGCAGGCGCCGATCGGTTCGACCGATCCGCTCGACCTCTACGCATGGCTGGAAAATTACGAGCAAAAGACCGGCGGCTCGGCGTTGGCGCTGGCCCATAATGGCAATCTGTCAAACGGCATAATGTTCCCGGTCGATGCGCAATTCACCGGTCGTCCGCTCGATGCCACCTATGTCGAGCAGCGCGCCAAATGGGAGCCGATGTATGAGGTGACCCAGATCAAGGGTGATGGCGAAGCCCATCCCTTGCTGTCGCCGGATGATGCCTTTGCCGATTACGAGAACTGGGACGTCGGCAATCTGGATCTGAGTGCGGCCAAGACACCGGACATGCTGCAATATGAATATGCGCGCGCGGCACTCAAGAACGGTCTGTTGCTGGAACAGCGGCTTGGCACCAACCCCTACAAGTTCGGCATGGTCGGCTCGACCGACAGCCACACGGCGCTCTCCACCGCCGAGGAAGACAATTTCTTCGGCAAGGCAACGAATGCCGAGCCCAAGCCCGAGCGCATGGTCCATCCGTTTGCCACATCCGATTTCGGGGCCTATGAGGGGTATCAACTGGTATCCTCCGGCTATGCCGCGGTCTGGGCGGAAGAAAATACCCGCGCTTCGATCTGGGACGCGATGGCGCGCAAGGAGGTCTATGGCACGACGGGCCCGCGCATCACGGTGCGTTTTTTCGGCGGCTGGGATTACACGATCGATGATCTCAACAGCCGTCAGCCGGCGTTTCGCGGCTATGAAAAGGGTGTACCGATGGGCGGTGATCTGGCGCCGCGCTCCGGTGACAAGGCACCGTCCTTCATGGTTTATGCGCTGCGCGATGCGATCGGCGCCAATCTCGACCGCATCCAGATCGTCAAGGGCTGGCTCGACGGCGATGGCCAGACCCGCGAAAAGGTCTATGATGTCGATTGGTCCGGTGATCGCGAAGCCGATGCGAATGGCGTTTTGCCACCGGTGGGCAATACCGTGGATGTCGCCAACGCCAACTGGACCAACACCATCGGCGCTGCCGAACTCGGAACGGTGTGGACCGATCCGGATTTCGATCCGGCGCAACCCGCTTTCTACTATGCCCGCGTTCTGGAAATCCCCACACCGCGCTGGGTCGTCTATGATGCCTTTCGTTTCGGTGTCGATATCCCGCAAGGGGCTGAGACCATAGGCCAGGAGCGTGCCTACACGTCACCGATCTGGTATTCGCCGCAATGAGTGAAGAAAGGAGCGTGCGGACCATTTCATGCCTGTAACCAGTTTCCTGAAACGGCTGATTAGCGAGCCGCTCGTCCAGTTTCTTGTGGTAGGTGGTGTGCTTTTTGCCATTTACAGCGCCATGAACCCGGACGAGCCGGCGCTTGAAACGCAAGTGATCGAAATCGGTCCGGCCCGCGTGACGCAACTGATCGAGACCTACCAGAAGACCTGGAGCAGAGCACCGACAGCGCCGGAACTTGACGGTCTGATCAAGGCTTTCATCAAGGAGGAGGTCTATTACCGCGAAGGTCGCGCGCTCGGGCTCGATGACAACGATACGGTCTTGCGCAGACGCATGCAGCAGAAGATGGAGTTCCTGATGGAGCCCGGTGCCGATGAAATGACGCCAGGCGAGGAGGAACTGCAACAGTTTCTGGCTGACAATCGCGACATGTATCAGATCCCACCCGGTCTTGCCTTTGCGCAGGTTTTTATCGACCCGGAAAAACATGGCGGGGCGGCGCAGGCGGAAGCCGAACGTCTGCTCGCCGTGCTGGAGGCCGGCCCGCAGGACGAACGGACCGTATCGCAACTGGGCGATGCGACATTGCTGGCGTTCTTCACACCGCTTTCGCCGCTCGATGCCATTGCGCGCCAGTTTGGCCGGGACTTCGCCGACATGATCATGCAGGCCGAAACGGGCCGCTGGTTTGGGCCTGTTGCTTCCGCTTATGGGCTGCATCTTGTCTTTGTCGACGCAAAGAAATCTGCGCGCCTGCCAACGGTTGCGGAGATTCGCGAGCGTCTCGTCTGGGACTGGCAAGCAGCAAGACGTGCCGAGACGATTGACAGGCGTTATCAGGAATTGCGAGACCGTTACGAGGTGAGGGTGGTCTTTCCGGATACGGCTGCGGCGTCCGATATGTCAGCCTTATCCGATACGTCTTCGGTTCGGGCGCGACCGTGATGTTGCGGGCAATCTGCTTTTCGGTGCTGGTCCTGTTCCCGTTGCTCCTGCCGGGACCGGGTTTTTCGATCGTGCAGGCGCATGAATTGCGTCCGGCCTATCTGGAAATCAGCGAGAAGACGGGCGACAGCTACGACATTCTCTGGAAAGTGCCCGCACGCGGCAACGCATGGCTTTCGCTATACGTGCTGTTGCCGGAAAATTGCACCGGTGCACCACCCTCGCAGCCCCGTTTTGCCGGCAATGCCGCGATCAGCCGCTGGACGGTCAATTGCACGGGTGGCCTGGCCGGCGGTACGATCACGATTGACGGCCTGTCCAGCACATTGACCGATGTGCTGGCGCGGATCGTGCGCATCGACGGAACGGTGCAGACGTCCAGGATCACGCCCACGGCACCTTCTGTGACGGTCGTTGAAAGTCCAGGCGCCGCAAGCACTGCTGCGACCTATTTCGTCCTGGGTGTCGAACACATCCTATTCGGCATCGATCATCTGCTTTTCGTTCTGGCATTGCTTTTGTTGATACGAAGCGTGCGCACGCTGATCGAAACGATCACGGCCTTTACCGTGGCGCATTCGATCACGCTGGGCCTGACGGCGCTGGGTGTGGCCAGTCCGGCGGTGCCACCGGTCGAGGCGATGATCGCTCTCAGCATCGTTTTCGTGGCAAGCGAAATTCTGCGCCTTGAAAAAGGGCAGGAGAGCTTTGCCATCCGTTATCCGTTTGTCGTGGCCTTTGTCTTCGGCCTGCTGCACGGCTTCGGTTTTGGCGGTGCCCTGCGCGACATCGGGCTGCCGCAGAAGGATGTGCCGCTGGCGCTTCTGACCTTCAATCTCGGTGTCGAGGTCGGGCAATTGCTGTTTGTCGGCGCAGTGCTGATCGCGATTGCGCTGGTCAGGCTCTTGGCCCTTCATCCGGTCTTCCATTCGCGTCGGGCCGTTGCCTACATGATCGGCTGTATATCGGCCTTCTGGTTCGTTCAGCGACTGTCCACTTTTGCCGGCTGAGGCGCTGCGTTCTGAGCGGCATTGGCCGCTTCGATCGCGGCACCGGCAATGGCCTCGCGCGTCTCTTCGTTGAGTTCATCAGCCTCGTCCTGATCGGGAATGACGACACGAACCTCGCGGCGCGCAAACTGGATACCGTTTTCCGCAAAGGCTTTCTGCACGCGGGCATAGATGTCCTTGCGGATGACCCACTGCTTGCCGGGCTTGGCCATGAATTTGCCGCGTATGCTCAGACCGACATCGTCGACATTGGCAACACCTTGCGACTTGAACGTTTCGATCAGGTCCTCGGCATAGGGCTCTTCCATGATCTCGGCACCGATCTTCTTGAAGATCTTGCGGACTTTCTCGATATCGGTGTCGAAGGGAACGATGAATTTCAGTTTCATGATCGCCCAGTCGCGGGAATTGTTGGTGACGCGGGTGATGCCGCCATAGGGGATGGTGTGAACGGCGCCCTGGTGATGACGCAATTGCAGCGAGCGGATCGATATCTTTTCGACCGTGCCGGCAATATCGCCGATAACGATATATTCGCCGACCCGAAAAGCGTCGTCGATCAGGAAGAAAAGGCCTGAAACGACATCGCGTACCAGTGTCTGGGCGCCAAAGCCGATGGCAAGGCCGACAACACCGGCACCGGCGATCAGCGGTGCGATATTGATGCCCAGATTGCTGAGTGCGACGAGAATCGTCATGACGATGATCGTTGCCTGTGTGGTGATCCGCAAAAGGGGCAGGACGGTGCCGAGACGCGACGGATTTGCAATCATGCTCGGACCCTGATGCATGTTGGCTGCAAGCGCGCCGCTGCGCACCGAAATCTGCGCCAGCTGCCGGTTGAAGAGCAGGGTTGCAATTTCCCAGACGAGGTAACCACATGTCAGGATCATGATGAAGGTGAACAGTTTGGCGGCGAACCACTCCCCTGTCTCGTCGCCAGAAAGGTCGGCAAGATCCAGATTCCAGAGCCGGGCGATGAGCAGTATCACGGTTCCGAAGACAAGCACGCGGCCGATGCGTACATAGCTGCGCTTGGTCGAGGCGTAGGCGCGTTCGGCAATTTCACCTTCGCCGCTCATCGGCCGGGTGAATTCCTCGACAACTGCACGGATCATCGTATCCAGTGCCGGCGCCAGCAACAGAATGGCCAGGGTCAGGAAATGTTTGCCGCCGATCAGGAGATAACCACGACCGGTTGCCGCGATGAACTCGAACAGCAACCAGCTGCCGGCAATCAGACTTATCGCATACCAGGGATAGGCCTTGGAGACCTTGTTTTCGACGGGTGTGAGTTCTTCCTCCTGCTGCGGGCCGCGGGTGATCGCCTGCAAGCCATCGCGTGAATGATAGACGACAGCACCAAGCCAGACGAAAATGGTCAGATTGATCCAGAAACCCACTCCGGCTCCCTGTTCCGGGGCACTCACATTCATCAGTATGAAATTGACGAGTACCAGTCCGAAGCCCATGAAATACAGAATACCCGTGAGGTTTCGATAGAGCATCCGCGCCGTGTCATCATCCGTCGAGATCAGCCTGAGTGATGCGTTGTCGGGTTCGAGGAAGAAACGCAACAGGGCCGATCCCAGACGCGGGATCACGATACCGTACAGGAAGACAAGTTCGGCGAGTTCTCCTTCCTGCGCCTCTAACAGGGCGCCCCCCACGATCCGCGTGACGATCAAAAAGGCAATAATACCAACGACCTGCCTGAACAGTCGCAGGCCGAGGCGCATCAGGATCTCTGGCAGACTTTCCTCGGTATCCTCAGGTACCACTTCATGTGCACGCCATTTCCTGAGAGCGAAATTGACCGCGAATTCGATGATGAATCCGGCTGCAATCGCCACCAGAAAGCTGCCAAGGAAATTGGTGACGCCGTCCCAGCCCAGCCTGTCGACGAAATTCCCGAAAGCTTCGCCGGCCTTTTCAAACACCGACGGCAGGTACGCGATCTCATTAAAAAGATTACGTCCAAGAGCCTCGATATCAT
>Ga0272441_10016102_pt1 | contig 10382 bp, 7 predicted proteins | sample SSMProp6N_FD_193582 | JGI IMG/M metagenome (GOLD analysis project Ga0272441, IMG submission 193582) | Marine sediment archaeal communities from Little Sippewissett salt marsh, Falmouth, MA, United States - SSM-Prop-6N | ecosystem: Environmental > Aquatic > Marine > Wetlands > Sediment ... | reverse complement strand
GTTCCGGGTGTTCCAGATTGCCCGGTGGCGAAAAGCGTCCAGGTCGAACGAAGCCCCCAGGTCGCGGTTCAGCACCCGGAGCACGTTCAGATTGAATTTCGCCGTTACACCCGCCTGGTCGTTGTACGCTCGCTCCAGGACAGCGACATCCTTCACGAGGTCGAAACCGACCAGAAAACCGTCCGCCGCGGTCATCTCTTTCCGAACCGAAATCAGGAATGACGTCGCCTGAATGGGTTCGAGGTTTCCGATCGTCGAGCCCAGGAACGCCATCAGTCGGGGACGTCCCGCGAACGGCAGGTCCCTCGGGCGCTCGAAGTCGCCGATCACTCCCTCGACCCTGATGTGAGGATAGTCTCGAATCAGGGCGTCCGCCGCGTGGCGAGAGGCCTCGGCGCTCACGTCCACGGGCCCATAGCCTTCCAGTAGCCCGCGTTCGAGCATCGCATCGAGAAGAATGCGCGTCTTCCTGGCGGCCCCGGAACCGAACTCCACCAGCACCCGCGGTCGCACCGCTCCGACGAAGCGCCCCGCCTCCCTCTCCAGGATCTCGGTTTCGGCCCGCGTCAGGTAGTACTCGGGCAGACGCGTGATCATCTCGAACAGGTGCGAGCCCCTGGCGTCGTAGAAGTACTTGGACGGAAGGGTCTTGGGAGTGGACGAAAGGCCGGCGCGCGCGTCTGCGTGCAGGTCGTAGGGACTGGCGTGCTCGCGCAGCGTGTTGCGGAGAACGATCCGCGACCGGGTCGTATCCTCGGTCAACGGACTGGCCCGCGAGCGAGACGGAATCCGGCGAAGATCTGCCGGCGGATCGGGTAGTCCCAGTTCCGGAACGTGTTGCGAGCCAGACCAGAGTCCGTGGCCCACGATGCCCCTCGCAACACGGCGTATTCGTCCCCGAAGAACACGGCGGAGTACTCGTCGTATGGGTAGGCTGTGAAGCCGGGGTATCCTCCGAACCTCGAGGACGTCCACTCCCAGGTATCACCCAGCATCTGCTCGCACCCGAGGGGACTGCGACCAGCCGGGAATGTGCCGACTGGCGCGACGCCGAACGCCGCCGCATCGAGGTTGGCCAGATCTGCGTCCGGGCGCCGCCCTCCCCAGGGATAGGGATGCGTCTCTCCCGAGTCGGGATCCCAGGCAGCCGCCTTCTCCCATTCCGTCTCGGTCGGCAGCCTGGCCCCCGCAAACCGGGCGTAGGCCTCGGCTTCGTACTGACACACGTGGATCACGGGATCGTTCGCCCGAACCGGCTCAGCCCCCAGCGACGTGACCCGCTCCCAGGCGTCCACTCCCCCGGTCCGGGCTACCTCGGCCGCGTCCAGGGACGAAAACGCAGCGCTGAACGCGCGGGGACGCCAGTACTGTGGCGCCGCCAGGCCGGCCTGCTCCTTCCAGTGCAGGCCGGCATCCGTCCACAGCGCCCCATCGTCGTATCCCCCGGCGGCCACGAACTCCAGGTACTCGCCATTGGTCACCGGATACCGGCCGATCTCGAACGCGTCGGTGCGGGTGTTGTGCCGTGGGAGCTCGTTGTCGTAGGCGAACGGGCCGGTCGGAGCGCCCATCTCGAACGGACCGGCGGGGACCGCGACCATCTCGCCCACCTCGACACGTCCCGGTGACCCGAACTGCCTGCGCGACACCGGGGCGTACGGCTCGCTCTCCATCAGAAAGATGGTCTGAAGAATGGTCTCCTGGTGCTGGGCTTCATGCTCACGGACCAGTTCATACACGAACCCGCCCGCCAGGAGTCGGTTGCCCGATGCGTCCAGGTCCACGCGGCTCAGCGTGTCCAGTGCCCTGCTGCGCACATCCTGCAGCCGCGCCAGGATCGCCGCACGGCCAGGAAGATCCAGTTCGCCGCGACGTGATCGTGGCGTGCGCATCGCATCGAACGTCTCGGGAAGAGCCGACTCGCGGACCACTTCCCCGAGTCGCTCCACGAGCCACAGGTCCTCGAACTCCGCGATGTGTCCGAGATCCCACACGATCGGACTCATGAGTGGGGAGTGCTGCTCTCCCAGCCCGGACTCGGAAACGGGGGCCACGATGTCGAGGGTCCGCTGACGGATCGTCGACAGGGCCTGAGCGATCGTCTCACGCGTGGTAGAAAGGCACCGTGAAGCCGCTTCGTCGCTCATCTGGCAAGCTACTCCTCTTCGTTCCGCCGCGGCCGTCGGTCAGAGACCCCATCCCGAAACCGGATCGGTAGGGGCGTAATAGTACTCGAGCCGGACGGGGCGTGCACCGTGACACCCTCCGTCGGGGGAGCGGAATCAGGGTTCGCGGCTATATACTTCCTGCGGTACGTCGTCGGCTCCCATCAGCTGCCGTCCGGGTCTGCTGACTCTCCCGGGCTCGAAACGTTTCGCGGCGCGATTGGTTCCAATCGTCGCCAGAATGGATGTCCAGCCATGTCCGGTTCGGAGAAACAAGCGCCTCGCGAGCAGGTCCACGTCAGCGAGGAAGAAGCGCGCCGCGTGGCGGAAGCCGCCCGGCAGAAGAAGTGGGACAAGGCGACCTTCGTTCGCGACATGTTCCTGGGCGACTTTCAGCTCGACCTCATCGATCCGTATCCGGATCCTGACGACTTCATAGGAGAGCGGTGCCGCGCGTTTCTGGCGGAACTCGAGGTCTTTCTCCGGACGGTGGACTCCGAGGAAATAGACCGAAATCGCAAGATCCCCGCTCGAGTCATCGACGAACTTCGACGCATGGGAGCGTTCGGTCTGAAGATCCCCGAGGAATACGGGGGAATGGGATTCAACCAGACCGAATACAACCAGGTGATGGCGACGGTCGGGAGCGTCGACGGCAGCCTCGTCGCTCTCCTCTCCGCGCACCAGTCCATTGGGGTGCCTCAGCCCCTCAAGATGTTCGGAACGCCGGAGCAGAAGCAGCGCTACTTGCCGCGCCTCGCGGCTGGAGCGATCTCGGCCTTCGCCCTCACCGAGGATGACGTCGGATCGGACCCGGCGCGGCTCAGCACGACCGCGGAGCTGAGCGAGGACGGCACACATTACCTGCTCAATGGCGACAAGTTGTGGACCACGAACGGCACCATTGCCGAGCTTCTCGTCGTGATGGCCCGCCATCCGGACTCCCGCAGGATCTCGGCGTTCATCGTCGAGATGGAGTGGGATGGGGTCGAGATCACGGCTCGCAACCACTTCATGGGTATCAACGGAATCGAGAACGCGAACATGCGTTTCACGAACGTGCGGGTTCCGGTGGAGAACCTCCTGTGGGAGGAGGGCCGGGGGCTCAAGCTCGCGCTGATCACGTTGAATACGGGCCGCCTGTCGATTCCAGCGGTGGCCGTCGGTAGCGGGAAGACGGCCCTCAGATACACGCGGGAATGGGGCAACGAGAGGGTGCAGTGGGGTCAACCCGTCGGCCGGCACGAGGCTGTCGCACAGAAGATCTGCTATATCGCCGCCGAGACTCTGGCCATGGAGGCGGTGGCGGAACTCTCGGCCCTGATGGTGGACCAGGGGAGCTTCGATATCCGGATGGAAGCGGCGCTCGCCAAGCTCTACAACACGGAAACCGGGTGGACCGTCCTCGATGAGATGCTCCAGGCGCTGGGAGGTCGGGGGTACGAGCGGGCGGACTCTCTGCTGGCGCGAGGTGAGAAGCCGGTCCCAACGGAGAGAATGCTGCGGGACTTCCGGATCAACCGCATTTTCGAGGGATCCAGCGAGATTATGCGGTTGTTCATCGCGCGGGAAGCGGTGGATCGACACCTGCAGGTAGCGGGACCGCTCGTCGAGGGCGATCTCAGTGCCGGCCAGAAGCTCAAGCTGCTGCCGAAGGTGGGGGCCTTCTACGCGCTCTGGTACCCCAGACAGTGGATCCCGAGAGGCGGCGGGTACGGGAGGTTCGGCTCCCTGGCGGGACACTTGCGCTTTGTCGAGCGAAACTCGCGCCGCCTGGCCAGGACGCTGTTTCACAAGATGGTGCGCTACGGAGCCGGACTGCAGCGCAAGCAGATGCTGCTGTTTCGGGGCGTCGACATCGCCGCGGAGCTGTTCGCCATGGCTGCCGTCGTGTGCCGGGTCCAGATGCTCGCGCGGACGAAGAGGCCGGAGGCGGAGCGGGCTCGCGAGCTGGCGGACGTGTTCTGCCGCGTGTCCAGACGGAAGGTGAAGGCACTGTTCGAAGAGATGAACTCGAACGACGACGACGCGATATACGGCATGGCAAGGCGGGTGCTCGACGGCGACTTCGTGTGGCTGGAGGACGGCATCGTGGGCCTGCAGGAGATCCGCCTGCCGGAATGAACCGAATCGGTCAGCTGCGCACGCGGAGTACTACTTTGCCGGCGTTCTGGTTGTCCTCCATGTAGGCATGCGCCTCGGCCGCCTCGCGGAGGTCGAACACCCGGTCCACCACGGGGAACAGCTCGCCGGACTCGAACCGGGGCAGCAGGTGCTCCCGTGTACTCTCCGCCAGCTCATTCTTCTCTTCCGTATTCCGAGAGCGCATGACGGTACCGATGACATGCAGCCGGCGGCGGAGCAGCACGCCGAGGTTCAATTGTGCCATGGTGCCGCCGACGAGACCCACCAGGACGATACGGCCGCGGTTACGCAGACTGGCGATGTTGTCGGTCCAGTAGGTCGCTCCCACGAGATCGAGGATGAGATCCACCCCCTTGCCGTCGGTCTCCCGTCTGATCACGTCGCGGAAGGACTTCCTGCGATAGTCGATCGGGACGTCGAGGGAGAGGCCCCGCTCCTCCAGGGCAACGAGTTTCGCGGCCGATGCCGTCCCGAAGATCTTCGCGGCGCCGAAGGCTCTCGCCAGCTGGATCGCGGCGGTTCCGACTCCGCTACCGGCCGCGTGGATCAGCACCGTCTGGCCCGGCCTGAGTCCACCTTGAAGAACCAGGGCGTCATAGGCCGTGCAGAACGCTTCGGGGACGGCAGCGCACTCGACGAACTGCAGGCCCCGGGGCATGGGTACGACGTGGCTCTCCTCGGTAACCAGCATCTCGGCGTAGCCGCCACCACCCACCAGGCCCATGACCCATGACCCGACGGCCGACTCGTCGACGCCCTCGCCGACGGCCTCGACCACACCCGAGAATTCGAGGCCGGGGATATCGGCGGGCACGCCCGGGGGCGCCGGGTAGGCGCCGCGACGTTGGAGGAGATCAGCCCGGTTGAGAGCCGTCCCATATACTTCGACGCGCACCTGTCCCGACCCCGGCGTCGGCTCTTCCAGGTCCGTAAGCTCCAGGACGTCCGGCTCTCCGGGCCGGATGATGCGTATCGCTTTCATTCGGTGATCCCTCCCGGACATTGTCTACCGGAGGAAGCCGCGATGGGTCCATCCAGCGCCCACCGGCTGTACGGCATGAAGCCGCCGGCAGTTTCGACGTGAGGACGTTCTCCGCGAGTAGCATTGCAGACGTGGGACCGGAGTCCCGCCCCGGTGTATGCAGTCGGGGAAGCTGGACTTGCTCCGTGGAGGGAGTCGAGACGCGTGCTGCAGGCTGCACTTGCCGATCTGATCCTCGTAACGCACCTGGGCTTCGTCGTCTTCGTGACGGTGGGGGCTCTGGCCGTGTATTTCCGACCCCGGCTGGCATTCCTTCACGTACCATGCCTCGCGTACGGCGCTGCCCTGGAGCTCATCGGGTGGATATGCCCGCTCACACCGCTCGAACAGGATCTCCGGCTGCAGGCGGGCCAGAGAGGCTACACCGGAGGTTTCATCGAGCACTACGTGGGAGGCCTGCTGTATCCAGGCGACTGGGATGCGCTCCGCGTGTGGCTGGGGCTCTCGCTCGTCGCGTTCAACGTCGTCATCTATTCTCTCGTCTTCGCCCGGACCCGACGGAACCGCCTCGCGGGTTGACCGCAGACGGCCCGCCGTCACACCATCATAGACAGTGGTGAACCCCAACCCCACGCGGAGATCGACCCGGATGTCGGTGCACACGACAGCCTGTCCAAGGAACTGCTACAGCACGTGCGGCATGCAGGTGCACGTGGAGGACGGCGCGATCCGGCGCATCGAGCCCCACCCGGGGAACCTGGCCACCCCGGAGGGCGTGTGCCTGAAGGGCCTCAGTTACGTCGAACGGGTGCGGTCTCCCGATCGCATCCTCACTCCGCTCCACCGAACGTCCACCGGCAACTTCGAGCCCATCGAGTGGGAAGCGGCCCTCGACCTGATCGCCGGTCAACTCATCCGGGTTCGCGACACGTCCGGACCGCAGGGGCTCTTCTACTACTCAGGCAGTGGCACCAAGGGCCTGCTCAACGGGGCCGGGCTCGAGCTGTGGCGCCTGTACGGAGGGTGCACGACCACGTACGGCGATCTCTGCTGGCCGGCCGGGCTGGAGGCCACGCGCCTCACGCTGGGTGACAACCGGCACAGCGTCCCGTGGGACATCGCCCGGGCACGTCTCATCCTGATGTGGGGAAAGAACGCGGCCGAGACGAACATTCACCAGATGCCGTTCATCCAGCAGGCCAGGGAGGCTGGCGGCCGCCTGGTGGTGATCGATCCCCGACGCACGGAGAGCACGGAATCGGCCGACCTGTGGCTCCGACCCCGACCGGGGAGTGACGGGGCGCTGGCCCTGGCCCTGGCCTGTGAGATCATCCGGTCGGGAGGTGTGGACGAGAACTTCGTCCGCGACCACGTGATGGGATTCGACGAGTTTGCGGCCAGCGCTCGCGAGTGCTCCCTCGAATGGGCAGCCGGGATCACGGAGATACCGGCCCCTCAGATTCGCGAGCTGGCCCGGTGGATCGGTTCGACTCGCCCCATGACCATCACCGCCGGCTACGGCATGCAGCGCTACACCAACGCCGGTCAGACCATGCGCGCGATCCTCGCCCTCCTGGCGATCACCGGGAACGTAGGCCGCCCGGGAGCCGGATGGGTGTACGCGAACCTCCAGAGTCACATCTTCGACGACGTCCGTGACCCGCTGGCCTGCTATCCCCCGGACCGTCCCGATGGAGTCGTGCGTGTCTCGGTGTCCACCGCCCGTCTCGGACGGGACATGCTCGACCAGGCGGACCCTCCGCTCCGAATGGCCTGGGTGGAGCGCGGCAATCCGGTTACGCAGAACCCGGACACGAACGTGGTGCTGGCCGCCTTCCGATCACTCGACTTCCGCGTCGTGGTGGACCAGTTCCTCACGGACACGGCCCGCGAGGCCGACCTGGTTCTCCCGGCCAAGTCGATGTTCGAGCAGACGGACGTCATCGGGGCGTACTGGCACCCGTATGTACAGCTACGGCAGAAGCTTATCGATCCTCCCGGTCAGGTGAAGCCGGAGACCGAGGTGTATCGTCTGCTGGCACCCAGGCTCGGAATCGACCCCGTCGAGCTCGACGGCAGGATTCCCGGACCGTCCGACGCCGAGGTCGAGTCGTTTCTCGAAGCCAGGTTGGCTCCGTTCGACGAGCTCAGCCTCGAGCGGCTGAAGGAAGGCCCGGTTCTTCCTCCCGGACACGAGGAGATCGCCTTCGCGGGCGGACGCTTCCCCACACCGTCCGGGCGGATCGAACTCGTCTCCGACGAAGCCGCCGAGCGCTGGAGCGTGGACCGTCTGCCTCGCTACCGTGAGCCCGAGGAGTCCGTCCGCAGCGTGGAGGGCTCCCCGGAGTTCCCCCTGTACCTGATGACCCCGAACACCAAGAACCGAATCCACTCCCAGTTTGGAAACCTGCGGATGATTCGGCGCGTCGATCCCGGTCCCGCCGTCCACGTGCACCCGGCCGACGCCGCGGATCGTCGTATCGATGACGGCACGCCGGTCCGGGTGTTCAATCGGAGAGGGGAGTTCCGGCTCCCGGCCCGCCTGGACTCCTCCCTCAAGCAGGGGTGCGTGAGCGTCACCAACGGATGGTGGATCCAGGAAGGCGGGACGGTGAATTTCTGCTCTCCCGGGCGGGAGACGGACATGGGACACGGGGCGGCCTTCCACGACACACTGGTCGAAGTAGAGACCGCCTGACATGCCGTCAGCCTTCGTGTTCGATCCGAATCGCTGCACGGGCTGCCAGGCATGCGAGCTCGCTTGCTCGATCGAGAACGACCTCGGGACCGATCAGAGCTGGCGAGAGGTGGTGACGTTCAACGACACCGCTGTAGCCGGAGTCCCCAGCTTCCACCTGTCACTGGCCTGCAACCACTGTGCGGAGCCGGCTTGCATGTATTCGTGCCCGGCGCTGGCCTACGAGAGGGATGGATCGAGCGGGGCGATTCTCCTCGACCCGAATCGCTGCATCGGGTGCCGCTACTGCTCGTGGGCCTGCCCCTACGGGGCCCCCAGGTTCGAAGAAGAGCACGGCGTGATGGGCAAGTGCACGTTCTGCTCGCATCGCCTGGACCAGGGCCTGAAACCGGCTTGCGCCACCCTGTGTCCGACCGGTGCGCTGGACTTTCAGGAGCTGCCGGTCTCCGAGATGACCGCGGCTGTACAGGGCTTTCCCCAGACCGACCTGGGACCGTCCATACGAATCGAGCCCGTGCGCCGCTCGCTGTACCAGGAAGCGGGTGTGACCGGAGGTGACGGGTCGCAGATGGTTGCCCCGCTGCCCCCTCCATCTCCCGGGATCACGCTCGGCTCGGAGTGGTCGCTGGCCGCGTTCACGTTTCTCGTCGCGCTGCTCTTCGCCGCCTTTGCGGCAGCAGCGGAAGGCGCGCTTTCCGTTCCACCCCTGCTCTTCGCCGCAGCCGCCGCGGGGGCGGCCGGGTTCAGCCTGTCTCACCTCGGCCGGCCCGCCAGGGCCTGGAGAGCCGGTCTCAACCTCCGTCGATCGTGGCTCAGCCGGGAGGTGGTCGGATTCGGGTCGTTCGCGGCGGCGGGAACGGCGGTACTGGCGATCGGACCATCGACACAGCCGGCTCTGGCGGTCGGGGTGATGGCCGTCGGTCTGTTGACCCTGGTGTCGGCGGACCAGGTGTACCGACCGGTCTACCGCGGCCTCCATCCGCTCCTGGACGGCGGAGGCACCCTCCTCACCGGCCTCTACCTGGCCGGACTGCTGTTGGCGAACGCCTGGCTCGCCGGCCCGGTGGGGTGCATCAAGCTGGGATCCGAAATTCGAAATGCCCCGTGGCGTCAGGCGAGGGACATGGGACGGTGGCCGCTGTGGCTGGCGTGCTCGCGCCTCGTGCTCGGACTGGTACTGCCGGCCGCGATATGGATCGGATCGGGTGCCCCGCTGCCGGCGTGGACGATCCTCGCAGCGATCGTGGGCGAGGGACTGGGGCGAGCCGGATTCTACACGCGACTCCGGGTGCAGTCGCCTGCGCGGCAGGCGCGAGCCGACCTCGCCGGCCGGCTCGCTTCGACCGCTGCCTGATTCGCCGTCAGCCTGCTAGAAGATCAAGCTGACCAGGATGTTCCCGATCGTCAGCACCGCGGCTCCCCAGAAGGCGGCGCTGAAGTTCGCGACCTTGAAACCGGTCACGACGGCCGACGTCAGCCACATCATCAGGGCGTTGATCACCCACCGGATCAGCCACCACAGCAGCCCGAACGTCAGGATGTTGACCGGAAGGGCCATGAAGGCCACGATCGGAGCGAGAAACGCGTTTGCGAGGCCCAGCACCGCCGCTGCGAACACGGCCGCGACGAACCCGTCGACTTCCACGCCATCCACGATCTTCGCGACCACTAAGAGCAGCAGGGCCGAGACGACGAGATGCAGAATGAACTCCAGCATCGTGAGCGACTCCTATTTCCTGGTTGACCGGACGCCGCACGCATCGCGGCCCCGGGTGGCACTACGGGGACCGGGTGCGTCTGGTTTCGCTACGCCTCAGCCCACTTCGGCGCGGATGCGCTCGAGTACGGCCGCTGGATCGTCGGCCCGGGTGATCGATCGTCCCACGACCAGGAAATCGGCTCCAGCGGATTTCGCCACCGCTGGAGTGGCCACCCGCTTCTGATCCTGGGCTCCCTCGCCGGAGAGACGGATTCCGGGCGTAACCACGAGAAACTCAGGACCGCAGGCCAGCTTGACGGCCCTGCACTCACCCACGGAAGAAACCACGCCGTCGACACCGCTCTCCCGGGCCAGGCCCGCGAGGCGGCCCACCGCCTGTTCGACGCCCGACCCCTCTCCCATGACCGACGAGAGAGAGGCGTCATCCAGGGACGTCAGAACCGTGATCGCGAGAAGCCTGGTGTCTCCCCCGGAAAGCAGGTTCTCCTCTCGAACCGCGTCGGCAGCGGCACGGAGCATCGCCTCTCCACCCGACGCGTGCAGGGTCAACAAGCGGACTCCCATGGCGGCAGCGGCACGCGTCGCCCCGGCAACCGTGTTGGGGATGTCGTGGAGCTTCAAGTCCAGGAAAACGTGTCGGCCCTCGTCGACGAGGCGACGCACGACGGGCGG